>Ga0181587_10001844_pt1 | contig 17759 bp, 15 predicted proteins | sample 071ome_27_FD_132463 | JGI IMG/M metagenome (GOLD analysis project Ga0181587, IMG submission 132463) | Coastal salt marsh microbial communities from the Groves Creek Marsh, Skidaway Island, Georgia - 071409AT metaG (megahit assembly) | ecosystem: Environmental > Aquatic > Marine > Intertidal...
ATTATCGGTTTTCTGTCCCGCCACCCGTGGCACCGCAAAGGCGCAGGGCAGGCCCAAATCGTTTTCCAGATAGTTGCGCAGCCCGCGGGTGTAGGTTTCGTTGGCCACGACGGCGAACGAGGCGGTGGCATAAAAATCTTGCGTGACCGAGCGCCACAAATCCCACACGGGTTTCAGGGTGGAATGTTTTTCGCGGGTGATGAACGGCTCTGGGTCCAGCCCCAGCATTTCGCCCAAGCTGCGCAGGAATAGCGTGGTCGATTCTAGCCCGATGGGCGCCTGCAGATAGGGCTTGCCCAAAACTTCAGCCAAGCCGCGGCCAAATTCGCGATACATCACGATATTGGCGTCGGCATTCACCAAATTGCGCATTTCGGCCAAATGGGCCCCCATGGGCATCACCATGTTGACCTCGGCGCCAAGGCCTTCGACCAAGCGGCGGATTTCGGCCAAATCCGAGGGCATGTTGAACGTGCCATACATCGGGCCCAAAATATTGACCCGCGGGCGCGCACCTTCGGGGCGTTTGGCCTCGGGGGGCATGCGGCCTTTGGTCATGCCGAATTCGGTAAAGATCCACGTCATCGCGCGGTCGGCCGCCTGCCATTGATCCTCGTCGATGGTGCGGGGCAAAAAGCGCTGGATATTGGTGCCTTGGGGCGTGACGCCGCCGCCGATCATTTCCGCGATCGAGCCTGTCACCACCACCGCAGGCAGGGCAGGGTCCAGCGTTTTCCACGCCCGGCGCATCGCGCCCTCGGTGCCGTCGCGGCCCAGCTCTTCTTCGCCCAAACCTGTGGTGACGATGGGCAATTCGTGGGGGGGTAGGGCATCGGTGTAGTGCAAAACCGAGGTCACGGGCAGGTTTTCACAGCCCACGGGCCCGTCGATCACAACTTGCAGGCCTTTGACGGCGGTAAAGGCATAGACCGCCCCCCAATAGCCGCCCGCACGATCATGATCTTCGATCAGCATCAGATCATCTCCTCGGCTTTGGCGGCGCGGCGGGCTTTTTCCAGCTTTTTCAATTGGCGTTCGCGGAATTCGGGACGCAGGTTTGGGGCACCTTCCCAAATGCCGGTGGTGTCGCCTGTGCCCACGCCTTCGAAAAAGGCGCGCATCTTATCCATACGCGGGCGTCCGGCGATTGCGGCATTGATCACTTCGGCCAAGCTGCCGGCACCTGCCGGGCCCATCAGCGGGCGGGCGGAAATCAGGTTGGTGAAATACAGCGCCGGTATGCCCCGCTCTTTTGCATGTTGCACCACCGGGGTGGTGCCAATGGCCAGATCGGGGGACAGCCCGTCAACGGCGGCCAGATCATCGGCCAGCGAGGCGCGGAATTTCACCGCCACACCGCGGCTTTCCAGCCAAGCCCTGTCATCGGCGCTCCATTTGCTGGCGGCACAGGCCGTGCCCACATAGGCCACATCGGCGCCGCTTTCGATAAGCAGGCGCGCCACCAACAATTCCGACCCTTCATAGCCTGACAACGTGATGCGCCCGGTTACAGGGGCTGCGGCCAGCGCTGCCTTGATGGCGGGCAAAAACGCGTTTTGGGCCGCCGCAACCCGATCTGCGGGAATGTCCAGCGCAGCGCCGATCGCGGCCAGCCACGCGCGCGTGCCTTCAACCCCAACCGGGGCCGAGCCAACGATGGGCCGGCCTGCGGCCTGAAATTCGCGGATGGTGGCGGCGTAAAACGGGTGAATGGCCGCAACGGCCGCGCCATCCAGTGCGGCATACATCTCGCGCCATTCGCGGGCGGGCAGAACCGGGCCTGCATCCAGCCCCATGGGGGCCAGCATGGCGCCAATCATCATGGGGTCAGCGGGGAACATCTCGCCCAGCAGGGTAACGGTGGGGCGGGTGGCACGGCCGCGGGCGGGGGCGGCAACGGGGCCTGCCTGCACCTCTTCGCGGGCGTATTTCAGCATGGCACCGGCCAACACATCTTTGGCCTCGGCATGGGTGGGCACGCCAAAACCCGGCACATCGATGCCGATAATGCGCACCCCATCAATTTCGCGCGGCAGCAGGCGCAAAGGCACGCCGCTGGCAGTGGGCACGCATAGGTTGGTAACCACCAGCGCGTCATAGCGTGCGCTGTCGGCCATTTTGTAAACCGCCTCGCGGATATCTTCGAACAGCTTGCCCGTGACCAGCGTTTCCGAGCTGAACGGCACATAGCCCACCGAGCGGCGCGCGCCGTAGAAATGCGAGACAAACGACAGCCCGTACACGCAGCACGCCGAGCCAGACAAGATGGTGCCCACCCGGCGCATGCGCAGCCCCACGCGCAACGAGCCAAAGGCCGGGCACATGGATTCGGGTTTGTCATGGGGCCCACGCGGATAATCGGCCGCGAATTGATCCAAGATCTCGCCATTGCCCGCAGCACGGGCTTGGGCCTGCATGGCCTCGGCAGGGGCGTGGCAGCCCATGCCGTCGGCCTGATGTGGTGCGGCGGCGGCGCCTTCGGTGCTGGGGGGCTTAGGCGTCGTCATAGATCACCTCGAGCGAGACTGCGGGCTGCAAGTATTTGCCGCGCATATCGGCGTCTGTGGCCGGTTCCAGCACCACGTCACCGCCGGTTTCCTTGCTGTCAAACAGGGCCAGCAGCCCGTCTTGGTCCAGCGGGCGGGGGCGCATCGGAGGGGCATCGGCCACGGCGCTTGCCAGCCCTTCAAACAGGCTGCCCCATTGGCTGGCGGCGGTACCAACAATTTGGTAATTGGCCGACTTGCGCCGCAGGTCTTCATCGGCGGGGATGCTGGCCAGAATGTCGATACCGGCGGCCTTGGCAAAGCCTTGGGCCTCGCCGGTGCCGTCATCTTTGTTGATCACCAGCCCCGCCACACCAACATTGCCGCCAAGTTTGCGGAAATATTCCACCGCCGAGCAGACGTTATTGGCCACATACAGCGATTGCAGGTCGTTCGAGGCCACCAAGATCACCTTTTGGGCCATGTCGCGGGCGATGGGCAGGCCAAAGCCGCCACAAACCACATCGCCTAGGAAATCCAGCAAGACATAGTCGAAATCCCAGTCGTGAAAGCCCAGCTTTTCCAACAGCTCAAAGCCGTGAATGATGCCGCGCCCGCCGCAGCCGCGGCCCACTTCGGGGCCGCCCAACTCCATCGCGAAAACGCCGTGGCGTTTGAAACAAACGTCGCCGATTTGCACCTCTTCACCGGCCAGTTTCTTGGTGGTCGAGGTTTCAATGATGGTTGGGCAGGCCTTGCCGCCAAACAGCAGGCTGGTGGTGTCTGATTTCGGATCGCAGCCGATCAGCAGCACGCGTTTGCCCATTTCGGCCATCATGCAGCTAAGATTGGCAAGGGTGAAGCTTTTGCCGATGCCGCCTTTGCCGTAAATGGCGATAATCTGCGTGTGTTTGCTGGGGGGGTCTTGGGGCACCTCTAGGGTGGGTTCTTCGTGGGCCTCTTGGCGCAGGCGGGCGTCCATGGCTTTCAGGTTTGGAATATCCAGTGTCATGCAGCGCTCTCCCAGTCGATGATCATTTTCAGGCAGTCCGGGTCGGTGAAGGCGCGCTGATAGGCGGCTTCTGCCTGGGCTGGTGCGGTTCGGTGGGTGATAAGCCCGGCCAAGGATAGCGCGCCACGATCCAGCAGCGCGCGGGTGGCGTGCAGATCGGCTGGCTGCCATTCTGCGGCCACGCGCAAACGCGCCTCGCGCAGGAAGGCGGGCACAAAGGCAAAGCTTAAAGGCTGGGTGTAAAACCCGGCCAAAACCAATTCGCCGCCCGGGGCCAAATGCGGGATCAGCCGGTCTAGCTGCCCATCTGCGCCCGAGGCATCGATGATAAGTTCAAATCGCGTGTGCGGGGCCGCGTCGGGGGGGCATACGGTATAGCCGGTTGCGCCACCCATGCGGGCCGGGTTGGTTTCCCATACCGTGGGGGCAGGGCCACCCAAGGCCATAGTGATACGCGCCAGCAACCGCCCCAAGGCGCCGTGGCCCACGATCAGCCCGGCAAAGCGGCCTTGACTGCCGGCAATGGCGTGGTGTGCCGTGGCCGCCAAGGCCAGCAACGCACCTTCGGCGCCAAGGCCCGCATCCACCTGCACCACGCGCGATGCATCGCTGACCAGCCGCCGCGCGGCGCCGCCAAAAAGGGCGAAAACCGGGCTGTCTGGGCTGGCGGTGAAGCAATTTGCGCCGGGCACAAAGACCCGATCACCGCATTTCAGGCCGCTATCTGCGCCAGCCTCGACCACCTCGCCCACGGCCTCGTAGCCGGGAACCAATGGATAGCCCATGCCGGGAAATGGGGGCATGTCGCCCGTCCAAAACAGCTTTTCTGTGCCGCTAGAGATGCCGGAATGTGCAATCTCAACCACCACATCCGACCGCCCCGGGGGGGTAATACCCACCTGCTGCACACCTATTTGGCGTGGGGCTGAAAGAAGGATGGCATCTGTCTGCAAATTCGCCTCCATGCGGGTGCGGCGCCGTTTTGTACGACTGTTCGGTCGACTCGACGCCCTTATGTAATCTTATACTTACACTTTGGTCTGTCAATAATAATTGACACAACAAGGGGGCGCTAAGCTGGGCTGTGGGGCTTTTGTGCTTCGATCACGCTGGTCACATAGGGGCGTTTGCCCTTTTTGGCCTTGATTTCGGCGAAATCGCACTGGCCAAGCAGCGCTGCAATCTCATCGGCGCTGCGGGTGCGGCCGGTTTGCATGGCTAATGTGTAAATTGAAAAATACACATCCGTGTGCGGGTCGGGGGTGGCGCCGCCTGACATCGGCTCGACAATCGCCAGCCGCCCGCCGGGGGGCAGGGCGTGGTAGCAGCGCTGCAGCAGGGTTAAAACCGTGCTGTCGGCATGATCAAACAGCACGCGGATCAGCGTGATCATATCGGCGCCTTTGGGCAAAGCATCGGTGCGAAACGAGCCGCCATGCCGGGCAATGGCCTGTGGCAGGGTGCTTTGCGCCACAACATCTGGCAGGTCAAACAACGCCAGTTGCAGCCGCGGTTCGCGCGCATGAAGGGCGCGCAAAAACACCCCAGTGCCGCCGCCCACATCCAGCAACGACTGCACGCCTTTGAACGACAGGGTGGCCAGCGCGTCTTGGGTTACCAAGGCTTGGCTTTCGGCCATCAATTCCGAATAGCGTGCGGTTGCATCGGGGTCGATTTGGGCGCCGGGGCCAAAAACATAGGGCCAAAACTGCGCCAGTTCGGGCTGGGTTTGGCCACGAAAAAACGCTGTTGGATCGGCCAAATCTGCATAAAGCACCCGATGGTGGCGCACCAAGGCGGGCAGGGCTGGCATAGACAAAAATGCCGCCCCACGCGGCGACAGGGCAAACTGGCCCGTCTTGCGCCGGGTCAGCAGGCGCATGGCGGCGCCGGCCTGCAGCAGCACCTGTAGCCTATCGGCGGGGATATTTAGGGTGTGGGCCAGCCCTCGGGCCGTGGCGGGTGCGTGCGCCACCCGCGCCAGCACGCCCAATTCGACCAGTGCCATCAGCGCTTGGCTTTCAACAAATCCCTGCATCACCCCAAACAGGGCCGCACCTTCGCGGCGGGCCAGCAGGCTAAGGCCGGGCACGCGGGTGCACAGGCGCTGAAAGCCGGGGCTGGCAACCAGCCGGTTCAGCCAGCCATGCATGCGCGCAGGCCCGTTTTGCGTGGCGCGCCCCGCGGGCGGGTGGGCGGCATCGGCCATGGTCAGGCCTTGGCGGGCAGGCTGGGGGTCATGCGGTCGGCATAAAGGCGCACCATCTGCGCCAGCCCTGCCTCGCCGGGGCACGAGGGGATGCTGGCAATCGCGCCGCCCAAGCAGTCTTTCAGCCGTCGGATCGCCCCGTCAACGCCCAATTCCTCTACCGCCGATGGGCGGCCGTGCGCCTTGTCTTGGCCGGTGGGCTTGCCCAGTGTTTGTGCGTCATAAAGCGCGTCGCGCAAATCGTCTGCCACTTGAAACGCCTCGCCAATGCGCGCGCCCAATTCGGCCCATGGCTGGGCCTCGTGGCCAGCGGCCACCGCGCCCATTTGGGTGGCGGCCACGAACAGGGCCGCGGTTTTCGAGCGGTGATAGGCGCGCAGATCGACTTGTGCCTCGCTTTCCCAGCCTTGGCCTGCGCAAATGCCATGGGGCATGCCGGTGTGGCGCCCCAGCAGTTGCAGCAACAGCAAGGCGCGCGTTGCATGGTGGGGGCCAGCGGCGGCCAAGGCCTCGAAGGCGGCGATGATCAGGCTGTCGCCTGCCAGCACCGCCAGCGGTTCGGAAAACGCCAGATGCAAGGTGGGCTTGCCGCGCCGAAAGCTGGCGTCGTCGAAGCAGGGCAGGTCATCATGCACCAATGAGGCGCAGTGAATCATCTCTAGCGCAACAGCGGCGCGATCGGCCAGATCTGGGGCGTCGTCGCCGCAGGCCCGGGCCACCGATAGGCATATCGTGGGCCGAATGCGGGCCCCGCCCGGTGTTACAGCGTAATTTAGGGCGGCGGCCAAGCGGCCAGGCACGGTGCCGGCTGGTTCGCTTGTGCCTTGTGCCTGCGAAATCGCGGCGGTCATGGCCTTGTCGATGCGTAAACCCAGATCCACGGCAGTCTCCTTTGTGGCATGTCTAAAAAACATGACAGGTGTGTGTAAATTAAACTGGACATATTTTTGCTGCGAGTCAAGAATTCCTGATATGGAAAATGGCAAAGACACTGTTGTGGTTGTGGGGGCTGGTATGGGCGGGTTGGCCGCGGCCATGCGCTTGGCGGCGGCGGGCTGGTCTGTAAGCCTGTGCGATGCGCACCCTTGGCCCGGGGGTAAAATGCGCCAAATGCCCAGCCCTGCAGGCCCGGTAGATGCCGGGCCCACGGTGCTAACGCTGCGCGATATTTTGGCGCAATTGTTTGACGATACCGGCGCCAGCCTAGAAAGCGCGTTGGAATTGCAGCCCTTGGCGGAACTGGCCCGGCATTTCTGGGCCGATGGCACGCGGCTGGATTTGGGCCACAGCCCCGAGGCCAATGCCGCCGCAATCGAGGCGGCGTTTGGCGCGCGCGCGCGCCAAGATTTTTTGCGCTTTTCGCGCGCCACGGCGCAATTGTTTCAGGCCTTCGATGGCCCAATCATGCGCAGCGCCCATCCCCGCATTGGCCCCGCCGCCCGGGCGGCGCTGCTGCGGCCTGCAACTTGGGCTTGGCTGGCGCCGGGGCGCAGCCTGCACAGCGCCTTGCGTGCCAGTTTTCACGAGCCAAAGCTGCGCCAGCTTTTTGGCCGCTATGCCACCTATGTGGGCGGCAACCCCTTGCTGGCCCCGGCGGTTTTGGGGCTGGTTTGGCAGGCCGAGGCGCAGGGCGTTTGGGCGGTGCGCGGCGGTATGGCGGCGCTGGCACAGGCGCTGGCGCAGCGGTTTGTGGATTTGGGTGGCCAATTGCGCCTTGGCACCGGGGTGCAGCAGATCTTGCACCAAGGGGGGCGCGTGCAGGGTGTGCGCCTGTCCGATGGCAGCCAGATTTCTGCGCAAACGGTGGTGTTTAATGGCGATCCCTTGGGCCTGCCCGCCCTGCTGGGGTCTGCACCCCGCCGGCCCAAATTGTACCCGGGCCGCAGCCTGTCGGCGCGGGTCTGGACCTTTGCCGCCGAAGTGGCACCCGCCGGGCTGGGGCGCGATGCTTTGGGCTATCACTCGGTCTTTTTTGGCGATGATGCGCTGGCCGAATTCCAGCCTTTGGCGCGCAATCAAACCCCGACAGAGCCCACCATTTATGTCTGCGCCCAAGATCGGTTGGATGGCCCCCCCGATGGGTTGGAACGGTTTCAAATGATCCTGAATGCGCCCCCCGTGGCGGCACAGGGCGAAAGGACGCAAGAATGTCAAAATCATCCCTTAGCGCGGCTGCACCATTTCGGCCTGCAGATGGCCCCGTGGCCGCAGGCGGCGCAGCTGACAACGCCGGCGCAGTTCGCCCAGCTGTTTCCCGCCAGTCAGGGGGCGCTTTATGGTCAGAGCCCGAACAGCACCTACGCGACATTCCAGCGCCCACAGGCGCGCACGGCGCTGGCGGGGTTGTATCTGGCCGGGGGCGGGGTGCACCCGGGGGCGGGGGTGCCGATGGCGCTGTTGTCGGGTCAGCACGCGGCGCAAGCGGTGCAATCCGACCAGATTTCACCCGCGCGGTCGCGCCCGATGGCTACGCGTGGTGGTATGTCGACGGGATCAGCGACTGTGGCACGCGGGCGGTTTCTGTAATTGGCTTTATCGGCTCGGTGTTTTCGCCTTGGTACCGGTGGTCGGGGCGGCGCGACCCGCAAAACCATTGCTGCATCAACGTGGCCACCTATGGGCCGCAGGGCCGCTTTACCATGACCGATCGTGGCCGCCCCGCGCTGCGGCAATCGCGTGACGTGTTGCAGGTGGGCCCCAGCCATATGCATTGGCAGGGCGATAAGCTGGTGATCGAGCTGAATGAAATCTCTTCGCCGCCCGTCGTGGGGCGGGTGCGCGGGCGCATTGTGCTGCACCCTGAGGCCTTGTTTGGCACGCCCTATCAGCTGGATGACGCAGGGCGCCACCATTGGCAGCCCTTTGCCCCGATTGCGCGCATCGAGGTCGATATTGCGCCCGGCCATCGCTGGCAGGGGCATGGCTATTTCGATGCCAATTACGGCAGTGCTGCGTTGGAGGCGGATTTCAATTACTGGACATGGGGGCGCTTTCCCACTGCGGGTGGGGCCACGTGTTTTTATGATGCCGAATTGCGCGATGGATCGGCGCGCGCCCAAGCGTTGCGGTTCACGGCAGATGGCCGCACCGAGCAGATCGAGGCGCCGCCCCGTGCCGCGTTGCCGCGCAGCCTGTGGGCGGTGCGCCGCGAAACCCGCGCCGACCCGGGCTATCGCCCGGCGCAGGTGCTGGCCATGCTGGATGCGCCGTTTTACACCCGCTCGGCCGTGCGCACCCAGATCGAGGGCTGTGAAAGCGTGGGGGTGCACGAGGCGCTGGATCTGCGGCGCTATGCCCAGCCGCTGCTAAAACCGATGTTGGCGGTGCGCGTGCCCCGCAGGCGCAATTGGCACTTTGATGGGCCAATGCCCTAGCCGCTATCGCACCAAACGTGGGGCCTTGGTGTGGGTGTCAAGGAAGGGGCGCACAAATTGCGCCACTTCGCCGGGCGCCTCTTCATGCATCAAATGCCCATAGCCCGGCAGTTCCACATAGGTGCAATCGGGCAGGCGCAGGGCTGCGTTTTTCGACACTTCGGGCGGCACTGCGCGGTCGTTGCTGCTGGCCAGCAGTAAACAGCTGACAAAGTTTTGGGGCAGCCGTTCCAGTAACGGCTCTAGCTGCCATTGCGCCATCATCCCCAAGGTGCCCTCGATATGGCTGGTGCGCGCCACCAAGCGCCGATAATTGGCCACGCCGTCGGCATCCAAGCTTGACCCGGTGCCAGCAAGCAGCCGCTCGACCTGGCGGCCACTGGCCGAAAACCGGGTGACCAGCGCGGCGATAAAGGGGCTGGCCGACATGGCGCGCGCCAGTTTGGGAAAAAGCCAGCCCTCGAAGCCGCCAAAGGGGCCAAGCGCTGCGTTCAGCCCCACCACCGAGGCAGGCGGGTTGGGCATGACTTCGGCCATGCGCAGCGCCACGGCGGCGCCTGCGGAATGGCCCAAAATGGCTTGCGGGCGCCAGCCCTGCGATTGGCACAGCGCGTTCAGGTCATCGGCCATGGCATCAAGGCCCAGCCGCATGGTGCCGCCGGCGCGCGTTAGCCCTTGGCCGGGCAAATCGGGCACGATCAGCCGATAGCCCGGCAAATGCGCGATCAATGGGTGAAAGCTGTGCGACGAGGCCCCCGCCCCATGCAGGGCCAGAACATCGGGGCCAGAGCCGAAAATTTGCACATGCCATTCATGCGGCGAGAGGCGCAGAAAATGCGATGCCTCGCGGCGGGGCCAATCTGGGGGCGGCACCGTCATGCCATATCGCGCCCCAAAGCCGCGCCTAAGGTGGCCGATAACCCCTGTGCATCGGCGCGCGGCAGGCGCACCAATTCGGCCCCCAACGCGGTGGCCAGTGTTTGCACATCGGGGCGGGGGCGCATGCTGGTGTCAAGCACCAGGGCCGGCACGCGCATGGCGCGCAGGGCCTGTGCCATGCGCGTGGTGTCGGCCTGCGCGGCTTGGCGATTGGCGCTGCCATCCAGGGCGATATTGCCGCGCCCATCGGTCAAAACCGCCAGCGCGGGCGTTTGCCCGCGTGCGCGGGCTTGGGCCACACAGGCGCGGGCCATATCCAACGCCCCGGCCAGCGGTGTGGCGCCGCCGCCGGGCAAGCCTGCCAAGCGCCGTTTGGCCTGTACCAATGCCCGGGTGGGGGGCAGGGCCAATTCGGCCTGAGTGCCGCGAAAGGTGATCAATGCCACATGGTCGCGGCGCGCATAAGCTTGGGCCAGCATCAGCTCTATCGCGCCCTTGGCCTCGGCTAGGCGCGCAACCGCTGCCGACCCAGACGCATCGACCAGAAAAAACAATGCCCTTTCTTGGCGGGCTTGGAACCGCTTTAGCTGGATATCGCGGGGCCAGATCAGCAGCTGCGGCCCGGCTGTGCCTTGGGCGGCTTGCACCGCTGCGCGGCGGATTTTCTGCCAAGGGGCCGCTTGGCGCAGGGTGGCGAAAATATCCACCCGCTGGCCGGTGCCGGGCCTGCCGCTGCGCGGGGGCAGGGGGCGGCCGCGGTGCTGGCTGGCTTGGCGTGCCCCGGCCCCGGCGGCGCCCTTGGCCATTTGCCGCGCGATACGCCCCGCTTGCAGGCGCGCCAGCAGATCGTGGGGCAGGGCGGCTTGGGCGCTGGCGATCAGCATTTCGGTGGTGGCGGGGTCGGGCTGGGGCGCGTCGGCTGTGGTGTCCTGCGCCGGGGCGTCCTGCGCCGCCCTGTCCTGCGCATTGTCGGCTTGTGGCGGCGGCGGTGGGGGTGAGGGGCTGGCCTCGGGGGGGGTGGGTGCCTGATCTTGCGGTGCTTCGGGCTGGCGCGTGGCGCGATGGGCCAAGGCCAAGGCCGCTGCAATTTCCAGATCCTTGGCAGTGGTCACATGGCGGCCGTGCAAGGCGGCATGGGCGCGCGCCGCCGCTATGCAAAACAGCGCGGCGCGGGGGCTGGCAATGCCCAAGATCTGACAGGTTTCCGCAATGGCCGCCAGCGCATCTTCGGCCAGCGTTACACCCCCCAAAATTGCTTGGGCGGCGGTGATTTTGTCCATGGGTAGCGCGGCCTCTGGGCAATCGGCCAAGGCCAACCCATCGAGATCGGCAAAAAGCCCCAACGCCTCGGCCAAGGGGCTGGGCAGGGCCTCGGCCTCGGTTGCGCTTTCATCAAGGGCCACAAGCGCCGTGGGCTGGCCCGTGGCACAGGATTTGCGGGCCTGATCAAGGATCATCGCTGCGGTGGCGGCGCTGGTGCGCTCGGCCGAGCTTAGAACCGCCCAGCCACCCTTGGCCAAAAGGCCGGGGCGCCAACGCGGTGCTTGGGCCAGCAAGGTTTCGGCGATGTCCATCCCGCCTGCCAAACTGTCGGGGGGCATGGCGGGGTGCAGGCGCTGTGGGGCAAAAGCGGCCAGCTGCGCCAGCAACCTGTCGCGCATCGGGCCTGCGCGCGCCATCAGCCACAGCCCGCCCAACCCCTGCGGGTTGATCGCCAAAAGCGCCAGCGCCAATTGCGCATTGGCCCAAGGCGTGCCCGGGGCCGGGCCGGGCCTGTCGTTATCTGATGAGGCATCCAGCGCCATTAGGGCAGCACTTCGGCCAATTGCCGGGCCACGCGGGTGGTGCTGCCGGCCTCGTCTAGCGGGTCGCGGCGCAGGCGATGGCGCAGGGCCATGGGGGCCACGGCGCGAATATGGGCGCGGGTTAATTCGGTGGCGCCCTCAAAGGCGGCAAGGGCGCGCGCCGCGCGCAACAATGTCAATTCGCCGCGCAGGCCGTCGGCCCCCAAGGCCAGACAAATCGCGGCGCAGTCATAAAGCGCGATCGAGGTGCTTTTGACCGCCATAAGCCCCTGACGCGCCGCCACAATTTTGGCGCGCAGCGCGGCATCTTTGGGGTGCCATTCAGCCATAAATGTTTCGTGGTTGTTTTCATAAGCGTCGCGGCGGCGGATCACCTCTACCCGGGTTTCGATATCGTCTGGGCTGCGCACCTCGACCGACAGGCCGAAGCGGTCCAGCAGCTGCGGGCGCAATTCGCCCTCTTCGGGGTTGCCCGACCCCACCAACACGAATTTCGCCGCGTGGCGAATAGACAGGCCATCGCGTTCCACCACGTTTTGGCCCGATTGGGCCACATCCAGCAGAAGATCAACGATATGATCTTCCAGCAAATTTACCTCGTCGATATACAGATAGCCGCGGTTGGCGCGTGCCAGCAGGCCGGGGGCAAAGGCCTTTTCGCCGCTGGTCAGCGCGCGCTCGATATCCAAGGCCCCTGTCACCCGGTCTTCCGATACGCCCAAGGGCAGATCGACCACCGGCGTTTGGCGGGTTTCTGTGGCGCTGTCTTTCGGGGTGAACCAGTCGGGACAATCGGCAGCTGTGGCCGAGTTCACGGGGCAGCCTTGCACCGCCTCAATGGGGGGCAGCAGCGCGGCCAAGGCGCGCACGGCGGTGGATTTGCCAGTGCCGCGATCACCAAAAACCAAAACGCCGCCGATCCGCGGGTCAACCGCCGTGAGGATCATGGCGGTTTTCATTTCGTCTTGGCCGACAATGGCGGAGAAGGGGAAAGGTGTCATGCGGCCTCCTGTATAAGATGGCGGGCGATTGGGTCTTGCCCGTGCCATCGGCCTTCGGTGCCCAGCACCTGAAAGCGGGCGTATAATTCTTCGGCAAACCAGCCATTGTCGCGCACGGCGCGAATGGCCTCGGCATGGGCGCCACGGCGGGCAAAGGCGGCCATGCTGGTGGCATCTGGCCAGACCGAAAAGGTGACTTGGTGCAGCAAAGGCACCTCGCCGATGCCGATTTTGAACAACACCGCCGGGTCTTGGCCGATCTTGGCTGAGATATCGGGCACGCGGCCCCAAAACTGCAGGGCATGGCCCAGTTTCACGCTGGCCCGCGTCAGCGCTGCGATTGGGCCTTGGCTGGCGGCTTGGCTGGGGGCTGTTGCGCTGGGTGAAAACGGCGATTGCCCGGCCCATTGCCCCCGGGCCGACAGCGGTGCCAGACGCAGCGTGTAGCTTTCGCTGGCGCGTGCGGCCCAGTGGCTGAACGGGGCCATGCGGCTGGCCGCTTGGGCGGCTGCGGGGCTGTCCCAGACGGTGAGAATCGCCCAAACCCCCCAGTTGGGGCGCGGGGTGAACCCTTCGCCGGTGCCCGTGCCGCATAATTTCCAAAATTGCAGGCCCTTTGCGCGGGGCATTTGAAACGGCGCCAAGCCCATTTGCCCCAGCACCCACAGGCGATCTGAGGTCCGATCAAACCGGAACAGGCTAAGCATGGTTGTCTGCATGGTGGGTTCCTTTGCTGACGAAAGAAGAATGTCACGGGGTGTAGACAGTGTAAAGCGCTTTGTGTAAGTTTATATTGACACATTCAGCCAAACGCGTTGAATCTGACCTGTAAATAGGAGGTTGCCATGCCGGCTACGCCGCGCTCTGCGCAGATGCCCTCGCGTGCCATTGTGATTGGTGCCGGGCTTGGTGGTTTGGCGGCGGCCATGCGGCTGGGTGCTAAGGGCTACGAGGTGACGGTGATTGACCGGCTCGATCAGCCCGGCGGGCGCGGGTCGTCTATCACCCAAGAGGGGCACCGGTTCGATCTGGGGCCAACCATTGTCACCGTGCCGCAAGGGCTGCGCGATTTGTGGGCGGCGTGCGGGCGCGATTTTGACCGCGACGTGCAGCTGGTGCCGATGGACCCGTTTTACGAAATTCGCTGGGCCGATGGCACCCGTTTTGCCGCGCGCCAAGACGAAGACGCCATGATGCAAGAGGTGGCGAAACTGGCCAAGGGCGATGTGCCGGGCTACACCAAGTTCTTGCAAGACGCCGAGGCGCGCTATTGGTTTGGCTACGAGGATCTGGGCCGCAGGCCGATGCACAAGCTGGCCGATTTGATCAAGGTTTTGCCAAAATTTGCCATGAAGCGCGCCGATCGTTCGGTTTATGCCCATGCCGCGCGCCGGGTGAAGAACGAGAAGCTGCGCTTTGCCCTATCGTTTCACCCGCTGTTTATTGGCGGCGATCCGTTTCATGTGACCTCGATGTACATTCTGGTCAGCCATTTGGAAAAAGCCTTTGGCGTGCATTACGCGATGGGCGGTGTGCAGGCCATTGCACAGGCCATGGTGCGCGTGATCGAGGCGCAGGGTGGGCAGGTGTTGATGGGCACCGAGGTAGACGAAATCACCACCGCGGGCGGGCGCGTTTCGGGTGTGGATCTGGCGGGCGGGGGGCATATTGGGGCCGATGTCGTGGTCTCGAATGCTGACGCGGGGCACACCTATACGCGGCTGCTGCGCAATCACCCCCGAAAACGCTGGAGCGATGCCAAACTGCGCGGCATGCGCTGGTCTATGGGGCTGTTTGTTTGGTATTTTGGCACCAAGGGCACGCGTGCCCTGTGGCCGGATGTGGGCCATCATACCATCGCTGTGGGCCCACGCTATAAAACCCATATCCGCGATATTTTTCAGCGCGGCCATCTGGCCGATGACATGAGCTTATACGTGCACCGGCCTTCGGTTACCGACCGCTCGGTTGCGCCGGCAGGGGATGATACGTTTTATGCGCTGTCCCCGGTGCCGCATTTGGGCCATGACGACCCAACAGATTGGGCCGCAATGGCCGAACCCTACCGCCAAAAAATGCAAGCCATGCTGGAAGAGCGGTTGCTGCCCGGCCTTGGGCGCCATATCGGCCCCAGCCTTGTATTCACGCCAGAAACCTTTCGCGATCGCTATCTTTCGCCATTGGGCGCCGGCTTTTCGATCGAGCCGCGCATTCTGCAAAGCGCGTGGTTTCGCCCCCATAACGTATCCGAGGAATTGCCGGGCCTGTTCTTGGCCGGGGCGGGCACCCACCCCGGCGCGGGCCTGCCGGGCGTGATTGGCACCGCCGAGGTCATGGTGCAGATGGTGCCCGATGCCCTGCATCCTGTCATTGCGCCAAGAATGGCCGCCGAATGAGCGCCGCTGCGGATATGGAATTTTGCCGGGCGGCCATTCGCACCGGCTCGTTGTCGTTTCATGCGGCCTCAAAGTTGCTGCCCAACCGCGTGCGCGACCCGGCCTATGTGCTTTATGCCTTTTGTCGTTTGGCCGATGACGCGGTAGACGAGGGCCACCACCCCAGCGCCGCCGTCTTGCACCTGCAAGAGCGTCTTGATCGCGCCTATGCAGGCCAGCCATTTGATGACCCGGTGGATCGCGCGTTTGCGCGCTTGGTGGCGCAGTATGACATGCCGCGTGCCTTGCCCGAAGCGCTGCTCGAGGGCTTGGCATGGGATGCCGAGGGGCGCCAATGCCCCACGTTTTCCGATGTCTTGTCGTATTCGGCGCGGGTGGCATCGGTGGTGGGGGTCATGATGTGCGTGCTGATGGGCGTGCGCGATCGCCACCGTTTGGCCCGTGCCTGCGATTTGGGCTTGGCCATGCAGCTGACCAATATTGCCCGCGATGTGGGCGAAGACGCGCGCAATGGCCGGTTTTATCTGCCCCACGACTGGTTTGAAAATGCAGGGCTGCGCCGTGATGCGTTTTTGCGCCGCCCGGCCCTGTCACCCGAGGTGCAGGCGCTGGTGGCGCGGTTGTTGGCCGAGGCAGACAAGCTGTACCTGCGGGCCGAGCCGGGCATCGCCGCGCTGCCGCTAGATTGCCGCACCGGCATTTTCGCGGCCCGCCATATCTATGCCGCCATCGGCACCGCGCTGCGCGCGCAGGGCTGCAACAGTATTGGCCTGCGTGCGCGCACCACATCTGCCACTAAATTGCGGCTTTTGGCATGGTCGGGGCTGCGGGCGGGCACCAGCGTTTTGCAGCCGGGCATGGCCACGCTTTATGCGCCCCCCCGGCCCGAAGTGGCGTTTTTGGTGCAGGCCGCTGCGGTGGATGCGGGCGAGTTCCGCCGCTCGGACGCATTGATTGATGTTCTAACGCGCTTGCGCCAGCAAGATGATCTGGCCCGCCCATAGGGCGCGCTGCTTGAACTGGGCGAAATCGCCCCTAGCTAGAAACACAGGTGCCGTGCTGCGGCATTGGCAAAGTCCAGCAAAGGGGCATGGCGTTAGATGATGGATTGGGGCCTCTTTTTTACGTTTTTGGCCGCCTGTGGTGCCGCTGCGGCAACTGGCGCGATGTTTCAGCCGGGCGACTGGTACGAGGGGCTGAACAAACCCCGCTGGACGCCGCCGGGCTTTGTGTTTCCGTTGGTTTGGACCACGCTTTACATTGCAATGTCTTATGCCGCGATGTTGGTTGCGCAAAGCGGGCAGGGCGGGCAAGCGCTGGGTTTTTGGGCGGCGCAGATCGCCTTTAACACGTTGTGGTCGCCGATCTTTTTCGGCCTGCATCGCATGCGGGCGGCGCTGGTTGCCATGGCGGGGCTGTGGCTGTTTGTGCTGGCATGTGTGATCAGCTTTGGCCAGATCAGCCTGCTGGCCGGCGCCTTGATGGTGCCGTATCTGCTGTGGGTCAGCATTGCGGGCGCGTTGAACCTGTCGGTGCTGCGCCGTAACCCTGCCTATGCCTAAGCTGGGGTTGGGCCGGGCTTAGGCCACAGGCCCGGTTGCCGCCAGTTCGGGGAAAATCATGCCGGTGTGTTCGCGCATGTAGATCTGCAGCCAAGGGGTGAAACGTGCGGGCGTGCGTTCGATCGCGCTGGCCAAAACCGGCAGGCTGACCCATGTGGCATCTTGCACCTCGCGCGGGTTTAGCTTCATGGGCAGGTCGCCCGTGGCGCGCGCGCGATACACTTGCACCACCTCGTGTTCGATCATCCCATCGCCCACGTCGGCGCGATATTCGATCTGGCCCACATGCTGAAGCGGCAGGTCGCGAATGCCCATTTCCTCGACCAAGCGGCGCTCTGCGCAGTCCATGTCGTCTTCGCCCCAATGGGGGTGGGTGCAGCAGGTATTGGTCCACAGGCCCGGCGTGTGGTATTTGACCGCCGCGCGTTTTTGCAACAGCACCCTGTCGCCATCGGTGACGAAAATCGAAATGGCCTTGTGGCGCAGCCCGCGGCGGTGCACATCGACCTTGTCCAGCGGTTTAAGGGCGCCGTTTTCCCATGCTGGTATCAGCCATTTCATGTGTAGCTTGCCTTTACCAACCCACTGAGATGCAATAGGTTTTTGATGCCGATGCGCAAATGCGCCATGGGCCGTGCGGCCACAAGTTTCTTGTTCATATAGGCCTCGAATGTCAGGCGCTGAACATCGATGTCATGGCATAGGCTGACAAACCGCTCGCGCCGATCATCCGAGCGGTAATAGGCGTCTTGCATGCGCCGCAGCACTTTGAACACCATGCCATGGTCGCGCATGAACAGTTTACGCGCCAATTTCAAATCGCGCGCGCGGCCACTGGCCAAAAAGGCCTGCGCCGCCGTGGCGGCCACCCGCCCCCCGGCCATCGCGTAATATATGCCCTCGCCCGAGCTGGGGGCCACCACCCCCGCGGCATCGCCTGCCAGCACCACATCGCGGCCATTGTCCCACACCGCCAAGGGTTGCAGCGGGATGGGCGCGCCTTCGCGGCGGATGGTTTCGCAGCCAGCCAGCCCC
>Ga0181587_10001850_pt1 | contig 17723 bp, 13 predicted proteins | sample 071ome_27_FD_132463 | JGI IMG/M metagenome (GOLD analysis project Ga0181587, IMG submission 132463) | Coastal salt marsh microbial communities from the Groves Creek Marsh, Skidaway Island, Georgia - 071409AT metaG (megahit assembly) | ecosystem: Environmental > Aquatic > Marine > Intertidal...
CTCTAGAAAGGCGTTTGGGGGAGGCGCGAGAGGCTGCACGGGAAGAAGGTTTCCTGATAAAAAGTGGAGACACCCTGGAGAGCTATCTCAACTATAGACAGTTCTCCAAGTTTTATCTCGCCATCTACAGAGATATGGTAGTCGGTTTCGTATATCTCTTTCCTCCTCAATCGCCTCTACTTCAAGAGCGCTTGGAAGCAGATAGGTATATCACTCAGTATGACTTTAATCTGAGAGAGATGCATAAGGTTGGCTGGCTGGCGAAAATCGCGGTAGAGCCCGAGTTTATGGGACATGGGATTGCAGGTGCGCTTCTCGATAACCTGTTTCAGACTTGTCGAGGGCTCGATGTCATCTCAACTATCGCATTCGCACCATTACGGAATCTTCCCTCCGAACGGTTGCATAAAAGACATGGCTTCTTTCAGATTGGTATTGAAAGAATCGGGGGAAGGGATGCGGTGAAGCATCTGCTTTACTCGGTGTATTTTCGAAGAGCGACATGATGCCGAGCAATAGTCTGTAAGGCGCTCTCATTTGGCTTCTGAATTAAGAGTTGTGCTCTCTCTGGCAACTTGCTAGAGATGCCGTACTTTACTCGACTTGTTTCGTAAGGAAGTGCTAATTCATTCCTACAATGAAGGTGAAGAAGAGTTTGGCTCGGGATTAAGAAAAAAATCGGGGATATTTTCAAGGTGACAACCTCCGAGTAGCCTCCTAACGCTTTTCCCCTCTGATCTTTTCCTCACGCTAGGGTATAATAAAGAAGCATGGTCATACGTTCTCATTTCATAGAAGGGCTCTCATTAGAGGAGCGAGACTTTCAGTTAACATCACCCTTTGTCCCTGCCGGTGACCAGCCGTCAGCCATTGCGCAACTCTTAGAGAATATTACGCATGGAGTTCGTTATCAGACGCTTCTCGGTGTAACGGGTTCTGGTAAAACGTATACCATGGCAAATATTATTGAAAAGCTCGGACGCCCTACGCTCATTGTTGCCCCCAACAAGACATTAGCCGCTCAGCTGTACAGCGAATTTCGAGAATTTTTTCCCGAGAATCGAGTCCGTTATTTTGTGTCTTATTACGATTACTATCAGCCTGAAGCCTACGTACCTGCCACCGATACCTATATTGAGAAAGATGCTGCCATTAACGAGGAGATCGATAAACTGCGTCATAGCTCAACGCGGGCGATCTTGGAGGGGCGAGATGCAATCATCATAGCGAGTGTGAGTTGTATTTATGGATTGGGGGCGCCCGAAGACTACTTCCGAATGATGCTCTTTGTTGAGCCCGGGCAAGAACTCTCTCGGGAGGATGCGATAAGACAACTTGTTCTGATGCAATATCGGAGATCGGATATTGAGTTCAGTCGAGGCACGTTTCGTGCAAGAGGTGATACTCTGGATGTATTTCCAGCTGATGAAGACTCTCAGGCTATTCGAATGATGTTTTTTGGCGATGAGCTAGAAGAGCTCTCCCTCTTGGATCCAATTACAGGACATTCCATTGCACCGCTGAAAAGAGCAGCTATTTATCCAGTGAGTCACTATGTTACGGGAAGAGAGCAGATTGAAACGGGAATCCAGACGATTCGGAAAGAGTTAACGTTCTGGTTGCCCCGTTTGAGGAATCAAGGAAAAGTTCTTGAAGCAGAGCGTTTAGAGCAAAGAACCCTCTACGATCTCGAGTTGCTGGAAGAGTCTGGCTTTTGTCCAGGAATTGAGAATTACAGCAGGCATCTTTCAGGAAGAGATGAAGGGGCACCACCTACTACATTACTCGATTATTTCCCCTCGGATTTTCTGCTGGTAATTGATGAGAGTCATGTCACGCTCCCTCAACTTGGAGGGATGTATAATGGAGATCAAGCGAGAAAGCAGAGTCTTGTTGACTATGGATTTCGACTTCCATCAGCACTTGATAATCGCCCACTCAATATTGATGAGTTCTGGGAGCGTGTCGGACAGACAATTTTTGTCTCGGCTACTCCCTCTGAGCGAGAGCTTGCGCTGAGTGAGGGGATGGTCGTTGAGCAAGTGAATCGACCAACCGGGCTTCTTGATCCTGCATTACTCGTTCGGCCGGCGAAGAATCAGATCGATGATCTGTTGAATGAGATTCAGGAAACCATTCAACGAAAGGAGCGAGTGCTTGTGACTACGCTTACGAAACGAATGGCAGAGGATCTTTCAGAATATTTACGAGAAAATGGCATTCGGTGCCGATACCTACATAGTGATATAAAGACTATAGAACGAGTTGAGATATTAAGAGGGCTCCGTAAGGGAGATTTTGATGTCCTGATCGGCATTAATCTTCTTAGAGAGGGGCTTGACCTTGTTGAGGTGAGTTTAGTTGCTGTCCTTGATGCTGATAAGGAAGGATTTTTACGGTCGGGACCTTCTCTCATTCAGACCATTGGCCGAGCCGCTCGAAATATTCACGGCAGAGCGATACTCTATGGAGATCGCATAACTGGCTCAATGCAAGCAGCTATTGATGAAACGGAACGTAGACGTGCCATTCAAGCGGCCTTCAATGAAAAGCACGGGATTGTTCCTCGGTCTGCAATAAGAAGAGAGCAAGCTCCGCTTGTCGAAGAGGTTGATGCAACCGAGATTCAGGTTGGAGAACAGAAAATAGAAATCCCTGAGGATTCGCGAGCTCAGAAGAGATTAATAGAATCGCTAAAGAAGCAAATGTTTGATGCAGCAGCAAGTCGTGAGTTCGAGCGAGCTGCTGCTTTGCGTGATAGCATTCAAGCCATAATGAATAAAATGATGACCTTGGCATAATCTATAATGAAAGAAAAACTTCATCAGCGCGTATCAAAACTTCCTACTCGAACAGGTGTATATCTGATGCGAGATGGAAAGGGTGAAGTAATCTATGTTGGTAAAGCGAAGAACCTCAGAAGTCGAGTGAAAAGTTATTTTTCTGGTTCTGATGAGCGACATACGGTGCCCTATATTGTCAGCCGAGTCGAGGATATAGAGGTAATCCTGACCTCAGGAGAGCATGAAGCGTTTGTGCTCGAGCGAGATCTGATCACCCAGTATAAGCCGCGGTACAACATTCGGCTGAAGGATGACAAATCGTATTTACATGTGCGCATTGATCGTAAAGCTCAGTGGCCGAAACTTGAACTCGTGCGGCGACCCGTAGAGGATGGAGCAGATTATTATGGCCCCTTTACATTCTCTTATGAATTGCGGACGGTGCTTGATCTCATCAAGAAGGTCGTTCCGTTAAGAACATGCCGTGATGCCGTTTTTTATAATCGCCAACGTCCATGCCTTGAATATCAGATTCGTCGTTGCTCTGGCCCATGTTGTTTGGAGGTAGATCCGTCGGAATATCAATCATGGTTAGACCAAGCGGTCCGTATTCTTGAAGGAAATACCGACTCTATCACCGAAGAATTACTCCGTTTAATGGATCAAGCCTCGGAAGAGCTTCGCTTTGAAGATGCTTCTCTTTATAGGGATCGCCTGAAGATAATCGATAACTTTTCGACTCGCCAGGCTTCGGTCTCTCCTGGTGGCGAGAATAGAGATGCATTCGCCTATTATCGAGAAGAACGACTCATTGTTGTTTCGGTCTTGCGTGTTCGTAATGGCCGACTTGCTGAAAATCATAATTTTTGTCTCGAGGGTGTAGAAATTCCCTCTGATGAAGTGCTTGCTTCAGCGATCAGCCAGTTTTATCAGGCGGGAAGAGTGATTCCACGAGAGATTCTCACTCCCGAACCGCTTGAATCGTCTGAAGGTTTAATTGAGTCGCTGAAAGCAATGAGGGGTGGGAGTGTTGAGATTCTTCAACCTCAACGTGGGGTCAAGTTCCGTCTCCTCGGACTAGCTGCCCTGAATGCAAAAGAGCATTTTATTGCTCAATTCGATCGTGAAGAACGGTATCAGCAAATTGCAGAGGCGATTGCTAAAACGTGCCGTCTTCATCAAATGCCTCGGCGAATTGAGTGTCTTGATATCTCGAATCTTCAAGGGAGCGATATCGTTGGTGCGATTGTTAGTTTTTGGGACGGTCAGCCTGATAAATCTCGATATCGACAGTATCGACTTGCACTTGATGGAAAGCCTGATGACTTTGCGGCTATTGAAGAAGTAATGCGTCGCAAGCTTGCGAGAGCTAAAACGTCCCCAGAGATACTCCCTGACTTACTGATCATTGACGGAGGGAGAGGCCAGCTTGAACGAGCAAGTCGTGTAGTTGACGAGTATGATCTTCATCTTGATATCGTAGGGTTAGCCAAAATTCGAGACAGCACAGGGACGAAGAAGAGCTCCGGTGCTCGAAGAGGCGATGCACAACTCAAAGTCGAGAGAGTTTTTCTCCGTTCTCAAGCACAGCCGATAGCATTAGACCTTCTGGCTGAATCAACGCGATATCTTCAGCGAGTGCGTGATGAGGCTCACCGCTACGTGATTGAATTTCATCGAAAGATTCGAGACGGGCGTTCCCGTAAATCGCGTCTTGATGAAATCTCAGGAATTGGACCGGAAAGGAAGAGAAGACTCTTGAAACACTTTGGAAGTCTGAAAATGATTCGTGGAGCTGCTCCTGAAGAAATTGCAAAAGCAGGAAGAATGCCGGTGTCCCTTGCCCATCGTCTACTACAAGAGCTTGCAAACGAGTAATGACGGCTTAGTAATATTTCCTCAAGGATTTGAGTCTTAGGAAGTCACGACTTGAAATCGTTCCTGATGGCGCTACACCACTTTTTAGAAGCGTTTCCTCCAGGATCTCTTTTCGCTCCTGTACTTCTGGATGGGTTGGGCTAAGGTGCCATTCGATAGAGGCAAAAAGTTTTTTGTCTGAGAATACCGCCAAAGCTGCTTTCGGATTGTAATGGGCTGCCATGAGAAGATGTAGGGCAAACATATCTGCCGCACGTTCTTGGCCTCGCTGGAATTCTAAGTGCGCAGCATCTCCTATGGATACGTGGTTCAGTGCTATATGCGCAAGCTCATGAGCAACAAGGAAGGCAAGTGCAGATTCAGAGGGGAGTACTGAGAGCATCCCCGTCGAGATCAAAACAGTATCTGGTGGTGCTACAAATGATAAAGCTTTTCGGCAATCAAGAATATGAATGGAAGTATTTTTTAAGTGGTGTGCGTGTTGTTCGGCAGAAGCTAATCTGAGCTTGATTCGGTTGAGAAGATCTGTCCAAGGAGAATCAGCATTTGGTGGGCAGACCTGTTGTAAAGATACTAATATTTTCTCATAAGAGAGGAGTGAGTTCAGGTGTTCATGTTCTGCTGGTAACTGTCTGGTCGATATGGGTCTGGTGGAGCATCCGAAGTTCCCTATTGTCATCACGAGCAGACATGTGGTTATCAGACATCTCATCCCGAGTCGTTCGGTAGCCACGTTCATCCTCAATCCCAAGGTCATGTTCTGTCTCGAAAGCCTCTCTGAAAAGTGCATCATGATACGAGAGTATATTGGCGTAGGGTCATGCTATGTCAACTTCCCTCCGTATCCCATGGCAGAAATCAGTTGAACTTATTATAGTAAGGACGTGAAACAGGCGTGGGATGTTATTATCATAGGGGCTGGGGCTGCAGGTCTGATGTGTGCCATCGAGTCTGGACGGCGAGGGAGGAAGACGCTTCTCATTGAGCATTGCGAAAAAATCGGGAAAAAAATTCTCATCTCTGGCGGTGGTCGTTGTAATTTTACCAATATTCATGCTTCGCCCGATAATTACCTCTCTGAAAACCCGCATTTCTGTAAATCGGCGCTCTCTCGATATTCGCCGCATGATTTTATTGCGCTGATCGAGAAACATAACATCGCATATCATGAGAAGAAACTTGGACAGCTCTTTTGTGATGGCTCGTCCCGTCAAGTGGTAGGGATGTTGTCGACAGAGTGTGCCGAGCATAGTGTAACAATCATTACGGGATGTTCCGTCATGGAAGTAAGAAAGGACGAGATATTTTATCTCTCCACTTCTAAGGGCGATTTCACAACTCAGACACTGGTTGTCGCAACAGGCGGTTTATCCATACCGAAGATGGGAGCGACAGACTTTGGTCATTGTCTGGCAGACCAGTTTGGGGTTCGGCGGACTGAGCTCAAGCCTGGTCTTGTTCCCTTTACATTTCCAGAGAGTATCCGTTCAGAATATGAGGAGTTAGCAGGCGTATCTCTCGCGGTAGAGGCCTCGGTTCAATCAGCTCAATTTCGAGAGAATATGCTCTTTACCCATAAAGGCGTCAGTGGGCCAGCGATGCTGCAGGTCTCCTCGTTCTGGAAGGATGGAATAGCTATTGAGGTTGAGCTTTTGCGGACTGAGGTTTTGGATGCGTTGTTTAAAAAGTATGAGGGATCCCAGAAAGAGGTCGGGACCATTTTACAAGAAGCGCTCCCCAAACGGTTCTTGAAGAAGTTTCTTGATACGAGATTTCAAATGCGTCCTTTCTCTTCGCTCCAGTTGAGCGAGCGAGAGTATTTGCGGCAGGCGTGTTTCATGTGGAAATTTATACCGGGTGGAACTGAAGGATATCGCACGGCTGAAGTTACCGTCGGTGGAGTTGATACTCGTGATATTTCTTCAAAGACCTTTCAAGCAGTGAATGTTGAGGGATTATTTTTCATCGGAGAAGTATTAGACGTCACTGGATGGCTGGGAGGATATAACTTCCAGTGGGCGTGGGCCTCTGGCTTTTGTGCTGGTCAGTATACCTGAGGTGTTCTGAGATATGTGAGCTCTGCCATCTACTCGAGCAACATTCTATGGCAGAGATTCGAATGATATACGGACGATATAACGCTCGTCCTTGAAAGCTTTTCAGCCCCATCTCTTTGAGCCAATGTTGCAACTCGTTACCTATACCTCGCTACTGGTCTTTGGACAGAGCCTCGCTCAACACGTAGAGATATCCCCTCTATTTTCCCTGCTTGGGGGTGTATTGGTCTTCGCAAGGCGTAGAGCGGGAGTTTGTATTGCTATTCTCGCTATCTGTGTCGGGAGTATCCAAGGAAAGCTCAGAGAAGGCGGTCGGGTTGATGTGCATAGTGAGACGTCCTGGTTTAAAGCCCATGTTACTTCAACACCTCATGCGGGAAGACGACCAGGAGAGGTGACGTTTATTTCATATCTCAGGCCAGTATCGGGAGGTGGATCCCAAGCAATGCGTCTCAAATGCTCGGTGCGTGACCTTCCCTGGCGAAACGCCGTCTTTATAGAGCGTGGAGGTCAGTATGTTGTATATGCCAGGGTTAGTCCTCATCCCCCAGCCCGAGGTCGATGGGCGAGGTACTCGTTAAGACGTGGCATTGATGGCAATTGTCGCATCTATTTCTTATCTAAGGACCTATCAATGCGTGATACGGCTTCTCGAGCTGATAGCCGTATGTTGCTCCAGAAACAAATTCATCACGTGATGGAAACGTCTCGGGGTCGAGCGTATTTGCAGGCAATGTTGCTTGGTGATGTAAGTGGTTTTTCGCGAGCAGATCGAAAGCTATTTCAAACATGGGGAATCTCGCACCTGTTGGTGGTTTCTGGTCTGCATGTGGGAGCCCTCTTTTTTTTCATTCGAGGCACAGTCTCGCTCTTTCTGTGGCTCGCATTTTTTCTGCCTGGAAGATATTCGTTGGCACGATATCTTCCAGACGTGTGCGGCGGAGGTAGTGTCTGGTGGTATGTGGCGCAACTTGAGTTTCCAGTCAGTGCAACAAGAGCCGCCATCGCTGTTACGTTCTATCTTCTTTTCCCGCTATGCGGATTGAATGTCAGAGGGGTGGTGAAAATATTACTCGCTTTCGTAAGTATTGTGTCGCTCTGGCCGGGGGTTTGGGAAGAGGTGGGTTTTCAGCTTACTTTTGCAGCGCTTTTTTCGCTTGTTTTTGCCAGCTCCATACGAAAGCGATTTGAGCTTCCGTGGTATCAGGCGGCTCTTACCACCACGCTCTTGCCGACGCTCAGTACTTCCCTGGTCTTGTGTTGTACGATAGGAGGGGGGAGTTGGCTGAGCCCGTTCGGGAATATTCTCTTGGCTCCATTCATCGTATTTATTGGCTTTTATGGGGGCCTGGTTTCGCTAGTCATCTCTTATGGCTTTGATGGGCTTGGTGGTCTGGGAGGGTGGATTGTTGATGGACTCTTATCTGAGTTTCATCGGACTCTCGTCTTTGTCACCCCACATATTGAGCAGGGCGTGGGTTTTGTAGTGCTATGGGTTTTGGCACTCTTGGGGATCTTTTTGATGTTTTGGAGGGGCGTCTTGTTCAGACGGTCTTTCATCGTTAGTGGCGAGTGATGAGTTACGAGATGCAGAGCCGCGAGAGGTTTGGCAGTTCATCTAGGACCTTTCCGACACCACGGACTACGCAGCCAAGAGGGTCATCAACCCGATGCACCTGAATACCAATCTCTTCTTGGATTCTTTGAGTGAGACCTCGGGTCAGTGCACCACCTCCGGCTAAATAAATACCATGAGCCATGATATCTTGAGCAATCTCAGGGTTTGCTTGTTCAAGTGCCGTGTTTACTGAATCAACGATAGCAAATATTGGCTCAGAAAGCGCATCACGAATGACTTCGTCGGATACATTTGCTTGTTGTGGTAGGCCGGTTCTTATGTTTCGCCCGAAGGTTCTCGAAAGTTCGATTTTACGGAGGGGGATCGCTGAACCAATTTCTTTCTTCAAGCGCTCAGCCTCATATACGCCGATTTCTAACGAAAAATGCCGTCTTAGATATCTTTGGATGGCCTCATCCATCTCATCTCCAGCAACTCGAATAGAGCGCGAATAATTTGTTCCACCGAGACAGAGAATTGCAACCTCGGTTGTCCCACCACCGATATCAATGATCATACTTCCTACCGGTTCGTTTACCGGAAGTCCCGCTCCTAGGGCTGCCGCCATTGGTTCTTCGATAAGGCGCACGTGGCGCACCCCTGCACAATGGGCAGCATCGATCACGGCGCGCTTCTCAACTTGAGTGATACCTGAGGGGACTCCGATAATGAGCCTTGGTTTCAGGAGGCGGAATCCTGACATCGATTTTTTCAAAAATGAACGGATCATCTCAGAGGCGTATGTGAAGTCGGAAATGACTCCGCTCTTGAGCGGCCGAAGTGTTGAGATATGTGCATTCGTTTTTCCAAACATCTCTTTTGCTTCTTTGCCGAAAGCTACCGCAGCTCCACTCTCTGATTCGAATGCGACGAGGGATGGCTCATTGAGCACGACGCCCTTGCCGCGTACGTGGACTAACGTATTGGCTGTTCCCAGGTCCATCGCAATATCTGAGGAGAGGTATTCGCTCCATTTGCCGAAAACGCTGTGCCCTTTATTTTCTTTTTTTATGAAGGGAGCGGGGAGTGATGCTGATACCATATTATTTCTCGCTATGATGACTGATGATTGAAATTCTTTACCTGCTTTATGGACCTTCCTCGAAGTGTTTCCAGCATGCCTTTTCTTCCCGCACTATTTGCCTCAATATGAAGAGTTGAGCGAGCGAATCCTTGAGTCCCCGTTTGCTGCTCGGAGGTCTGAGAATTGAATGGTTTCTGGTGACGCCGCGTAGCGTTGCCTCTTCCTTCTCCTCGGAGCCATCTATAGAGAGCTGAGGGGGGTCTCTTCGGTAGCGAAGAGCCACCACTGGTGTTTGAGGAAAAGCCAGTACTCTTTGATAAGGCATCTGCGAGCCAATCCCTCAGACACCCGCTTCCATTGTTCAGATTTGTCAGGGTGTCACTTGAAGATTTGATGATTTCATTGACGAGGACTTCGAATGCTTCCTCTCGAGGATCCGTTGTTACGTATTGGAGCCTTTTACGGAGAAAGAAGAGAAACAGGGCGCGCATTTTCTTCGTGAGCATGGCGCTGCGCAAGTGATCGCATACCAGTACGATTTCTTGGGTGAAGATGAGCGAGGCCGCGCTTTGGTGCTCACCCGTTGTCTCGCCCTCAAGTTTTTCAGATTGAAGTGATTTGAAAAAAGCGACACTCGCTTCATGCCATGCATGTTGTAAGTGCACGGAGATGGCGAGCAGGTGTTCCGCTGATATGCGACGAGAAAGCAAGCTTCCACCAGACGACGTATCGTCTTTTGCTCGGTCTTCTTTCGGCTGGGTCGGGTTGTTTGGGGAATCCGACGCGACCTCCTGAGAAGGCCGCCACATATCGAGAGAGAAACGGATCGAGGTGACAGAGAGAGTCCTTTCTTTCTGATCGGAGAGGAGTGTTCTCAGGGTGTCTTCAAATTGATTTGATGTTAGCTCCATGAGCGCTGAGTGCGAAAACTCGCTGGCAACCTTCTCGGAGCTCGGCAAGGTGTGACCACTACTATGAGGCTGACTGCTCTCAGGCTCACTTCTTCGAAGAAGTGCATCTCGTTCGAAGTGAAGAGCGATTAGCCTCTCAACTTGAGTCCCGATCTGTTGGAGAAGTTTCATTTGAAGGGGCGTAAACTTGTAAGCCTTCATGCTATCGACCGCAAGAACTCCGTATTTTACCGAGTTTTGGGGATTTTGATGCAATGCCTTTCCATTATTCCCGAAGGGGACAGCGGCAAAACTTTTGAGTGGAATATGAGTTCCATAAATGCCAAGGCCAGTAGCATCCATCTCAAAGGGAGAGATATGAAGAGGCTTTCCAGTCTTTGCGACCCAAAGCGCTGGACCGGCTGTAATGACCTTCTGCTTTTTTGGAAGAGCTGTTGGCGATAGTGTCTGACTTGCAAGAGGGAAGAGTCCTTCGTGGCCGTATTCAGACTCCTGTTTCCCATTACGAAAAAGATCGCTTTCGCTTCCCTGTACGATCCGTTCAAAAACGTTGCTCGGTAGGAGCAGGAATACCGAGTGAGTTTCAAGGGCGTTTGCCGCAAGCTTTAGCGTTTGAGAAAGATCAGATCTCAGTTCTTCGAAGTTGCAGCCTTGATGTTGTAGAGGAGTAACAAATTCCGAATCCACGTTTTGTGGATTGCTGACAGAAGCAAGCGCATCGTGTTCAGTGCTCAGTGTCGGCTCGGAGTCTTGCCGCAGGTTAGTTTCTGACGGTGAAACAAGAGAAAGGCTCTCATGAGAACCTGCCAATTCTTGAGTGTTATCCAACTCATTCTCGATATGAGTTGAGGCAAATGGAAGGGGTGCTTGTTGGAATGAGTGGTGGCTTTGAACGAGCTTTTTGGCGGTGGCCGACACAGGTTGCCTTACTAGAAAATTGTTTGTCCGTACAGTGAGAAGGTTCTCGCGTTATTTAAGCTACTTAAAGCTAACAAAGCCCGGTGCGCTCGGCAACGTATTTTCTGAGACTTGACACCGTTTTTTGAGGGAGTTTTTGAGAGGCGTAACGAGCTGCTGGATAGCTCGTTCCACGAATCGGTTCATGGCCGGCAGGCTCAGTTGCACCAGAGTCGTTCATTATAATTCTCACATGGGTGAGCCACCAGAGGTTTCGGGCCTTGGTGCTGAGCAGGAGCTGCGCAGCACTCAGGAGTTGACGCGCCCCCATTCCGATCGAAAAGGATGAGAGCTCAGGAGAACCCTCTTTCCCGTTTCGTTCACGTGTCTCGACAAGGCGGTGGGCCGTTACTTCTCCATCTCAAACTGGTACTCATCTGCTCTTAGGCGACCGTCAGCCAGAATGAAAATATTGACGCTGTGTTCTTTCTCGAGTTGGGAAAGCTCAAACTTCTTGTTGTTGAGCAGAAAGAGTGCTGCAGTTGGAGCAAGTCGGGCTTTTACCATGCCGACCTGTCCGACAATGACGGCACTCTGAATTTTTCGAAGAACTTCTAACGCAACAAGCTCTGGGTTCTTCACCTTTCCGTTCCCATCACAGTGTTGGCATTTCATGTGGCTCTGACTTGAGAGTGATGCTCGAAGCCGTTGACGGGACATCTCTAAGAGCCCGAATTTAGAGAGCTTTCCAACCTCAATCCGAGCCTTATCGGATTTCACGGCATCTGCCATTCGCCGCTCCACTTCGGAGCGATGCTTACGGTCAAGCATGTCGATGAAATCGATTACAATCAGCCCGCCCAAGTCTCTCAGTCGTAGTTGACGAGCAACTGCGTCCGCCGCTTCAAGATTGGTGCGATACGCTGTCTCCTCGATTCCTCCGCCTGCGGTCGCTTTCCCAGAGTTCACATCAATCGCAACTAGCGCCTCCAGTGTATCGATGACAATCGCACCGCCTGAAGGCAATCGCACTTCGCTTTTGAAAGTATCTGAAACCTGTTCATCAATCCCATGGAATGAAAAAAGTGGTTGCTCATCCTCGTAGAGTTTTATTCGTGAACGATACCGAGGCATGACCTGATTCACGAACTCTTTTACGCGTTGGTAGGTGTCTTTTGTATCAGTGACGATCTCTCGTACTTCTGGTGTAAAGTAGTCACGAATCACTCTCGTGGCCAGATCATCTTCACTGTACAGTACGGATGGAGATGAAGCATCTTGAGCTTTTTCAAGTATTTTCTCCCAAAGAGTGAGCTGAAGGGATAGGTCCCGCGAGAGATCCGCTTGTGAGCGGTCCAAGCCAGCGGTTCTCACGATGAGCCCCATGCCATCTGGTATTTCGAGCTCAGAGGCCAATGAGGAAAGGCGCGAGCGCTGCTGCGAGTCGCTAATTTTTCGAGATACTCCGCCTCGGTCGCTGCCAGGCATGAGCACTACATATCGACCAGGAAGTGAGAGATACGTGGTAAGAGTTGCCCCTTTGAGCTCTCGCTCCTCCTTAACGACCTGGACTATAAGTTCTTGCCCTGGACTGAGCACGTCTTGAATATTTGGACGCTTATTTGGGCCTCTTCCTTTTCTTCTGCCACTTCGCTTTTCAAAGTATCCAGGGTGAATATCGTTGATCTGTAAGAAGCCATTACGCTCGGTGCCGATATTAAGGAAGGCCGCCTGAAGGCTTGGCTCTAACCGCTCAATCTTTGCGCGATAAATGTTCCCCTTTAACTTTTTTCCGACTGTTGATTCAACTTCCAACTCTAGAAGTTGCTTGTCCTCTACTATAGCAATCCTGCACTCTTCGGAGTGAACTGCATTGATAAGCATTTTTCGACTCATGTAATCTCCCAAACACATGCGGAAGAGGAGTCTTCAACCATCTTGCAAAGGAGCTATTATCCAGCAGGGGGCTTGCATACAGCTCATCGATCATCGATAGCTTCTGTCTGCACGTAGCCTGTTGTGGATAGGCGCGTTCAAAGCCATCGCACGATTTTGCTTTTGAACCGCGTAGAGAAACCATCTTCCTCTCCACTATTGAGCCCATTGAGACTGTGGACCCTGCCAGTGGTACGGGGCGAGGAGTTTCTCTCATAGCCTTCAGATTAGGGATGTGCACGAGTAATCGTTTTCTTCGGACTTGACTCGTATTCTCCGAAGTTTGATACGTCTTGCACTGTCTGACCATCTTTCTGACCATCTTTTCGGTCTTGTCCGAAGTCCCACTACGCTCCCGTAAGGCACTTGAGCCAAAGGGCTTAGCTGAGGTCGGATTGTAATCTGTTAATTGAACAGACCGGATTGTGTGGTCTTGTACAGCGTGGTCTTGTACAGCATGGTCTTGTGCAGACTGTGCCGCAACGTGGTCTTGCCACGACCGTGCTGCTGCATAGCCTGACCCTAACGTGAGGGAAGTGAATTGCCTTTTCTGTTGGTTGAAGTTGCTACCTCTCATGAGGTGCCTCTCCCAATCGTTAACTAAATTTTAGAACTGAAAACTCGTTTCAGGCACTCTCCGTGCCGTAGGGTTTGACCAGAAGCTTGCCACTTCGCTTGAGGCGTAAGTCGGTTTGAAGCTCTTAAGTCAGTTCAAAGCTACGCACGTACATGTACGCTTAGACACGGGGTCTTTGCCTGAAACACCAGTGTGATATCAGACCCTTTTTCAGGACAATTAGCAAATATGATTAACTAATTGAGATAACACACCTTTTAAATGGGCAGCCGCTCAGATGCTGTTGTTTCGCCTCTGATGAGCCCCCATAGCCTTTTTTATAGGATGATTTTCCCGGCTCAGAGGAAGCAGAAAAGGGAGAAGAAAGAAGGCACTCTACCGTAGGGTTGCAAATGTTGATGCCTATTGCGAATTGATTGGAGTCGAAAAATCTTTGCCTCTCTCCTCTGAAAGTCCGACAATGGGGGCATGTCCGTTTATTTACAGATATGGGATGGCAAGCGCAAAAAGAAGCAGTATCCAATTCGAGAGGGTCAAAATCTCATTGGACGGTGGGATCCGACTGCCGGAGTGTTTCCAGAAATAGATTTGGACGCGATTGATGAGGATGCTCGGGTTTCTCGGAAACATGCCACCATTGAGATGTCGGGTGATGAACTCTCGATTATCGATATGGGGAGTCTGAATGGCACAATCTTGAATGGAGCAGTGCAGCTTGAAGAGGGAAAAGTTTACCCGCTGCAGGATGGCGATCAAATTCTTATAGGGAGAATAGCGCTTCAGGTCTCTTGGGATGAATAGAACACGTAGGGTTGGGGTAACTGAGAAAAGAGAGAACAGCCTTTTTAGCCTCAAGCGTCAAGAAGAGCTTCGACCTCCTTCAAGAGGAGTGATGGTTTGCATGGCTTCGTTAATACGAGGCTCCCCCCGAGGGTTTCGACATCCGCATGCACTTCAGGATCATCAATAGCGGTGAAGGCGACGATTGGAACGTTTAGCCCTTTGGCTCTCAGTGCTTGAATGCACTCTTGACCACTCATCTTTGGCATCATCAAGTCAACCAAAACGATGTCTGGTGCGGTGTCATCGATAGCAGAGATTGCGCGGCAGCCATCTGAGCTGCGAATAACTTCAAAGCCATGCTCTTCGAAGAGAAGATCGACAATGTCTAGAGCGATCATGTCGTCATCGATAATGAGAATCTTCTTGTGTCTCGTCATGGCAGGCGCCTTTGTAACTCAAAACGAAATACCTCGAAACTTTTTAGATGCAGGCATGGTATGAAGGAGTGCATGAGTTTCTCCAAGTCGGAGCCAGAAAAATAAACCATGTTCTATAATCAGGAGGTTAGCTACAGAACTTTCTTAGAATCAACTCATTTTTCCTAAGAATTTTTTGTACGATTCCTCTTGTTCTTGCTTTGCCATAACCTTTCTGTTCGATGCGAATGATGGTTTATTAAAACTTTGAATTCTTGGGGCTTAAATCCATGAGTTTACGGCCATTCTGGTCGAGAGTAGACACCGTATGTTTTCGTTAGAAATAACTTTTAATGGTGATGGGGCCGATACTGAAACGGTCTTCGTCCGCAGGTCACACGCGGTCATTGGAGCCAGCGACTACGCCCACGTGCTAATCGATGAACTTGCTGAACTGCCTTATGAACTTCATCTGTATAGAGGTATTGGCCGGACTTTCCGAACTCAGCCGCTTATCTCGCATTCTCACTTGCGAGTTGAAACCCCTGCTTACCTCGATCGGGAATATGATGGGGAAGCGAGCCTGAACCTGGGCTCCATACAGCTTTCTATCACTGCACTCGATCTTGACCTTTGCTCTATGCGAGGAGATGCCCTTGATAAGGTAGCAGCTCACATTTTACGCAGAGCGTGTGAAAACCCGGCGCCGTATTTCCCTGCGCTGGCGGTAAGCGGAGATGCTCCAGTCACTATTTCGTTTTCGCCAGATCTTCCGCTGACGATTGGTAGAGATCGAGATAATGCACTTCGCTTGGACGCTCCTGATGTATCTGCAAGGCATGCCAATGTGACGTATGAAGCTGGGAAATTTTTTATTGAGGATGTCGGTTCTACAAATGGAACCTTTGTGGGAGCACAGCAAGTTTCAGGGAAAAATCAGATTCCTCCTGGAAAGCCAATTATCATTGGGAGAAGCATTGTTGCGTATGCAATCGATCAAGAAGAGCAAGTCTCAGTGCCCCGTCAAACTGCAGAGGTTGATCTGCAGATACTTCCAGAGGAACGCTATCCGCTGCTGATGTCACTCTCAGAAGTCGCTCGTCCGCAGAAATTGCTGATTCAAGAAGGAAAGCCCCTCAGGATTGGCAGAGATCCCTCAAGTGATCTTTGGCTTGGTGCGCCGCATGTGTCGCGGAAACACTCAACTATTGAATTTATCAGCCTTGAGGATATTCTCATCACGGACCTCAGTATGAATGGACTCGCGTATGATGGTGGGGTGCTAACGCAAGGAGAATCCGTTCACCTCGAGAATAGCCCGTGTGTGTTGAATTTTGGCGGTGGTATTACCGTTGCCATCTGTTTTTCGGAAGAGCATGAAGAGATGTTCCTTGAGAGCAATGGTGCTCCTTCTACCTTTACTCAGAAAGAGGGGGAAGAGAGAGATTCGCGAGAAGTAGTGCCGAGCCGCCAAACATTGGCTGCCCCTGGAGTTCCTCAAGAGGCGCTCTCCCAGTTCGAGATGAATACGAGACCGAATCGTTTTGTTTCAGGGTTCTTAGCGCTTGGTTCGTATGAACGGGTAGGAGTTCTCGTAACAGGAATTCTTGTAGCGCTCGCATTACTTGTAGCGTCAATGCTTGTTGTTTCGTTACTTTTTTGAAGGGTTTTTATCTAAAGGAGAAAAAAATGGCCACTGATAGCACTGAATTAACCTTTGTTCGTTGTCCATCGTGTCGGAGTCTTGTGCCGGCGGTGTCGACTCGTTGCAGAATGTGTGGAGCTGGACTCGAAGAGGATGAGCTGGCATCAGGTGCAGAGGAAGATGACTTTTCAACTCCTGAGTCTGCCCTTGAAAGCGCTCCCGCTGAAGCTGAGGATGATTTTGATGATCCGCTTGGAGCATATCTTGAGGATTTTGAAGATGAAGAGGACGAGGACGAGGAGCTTGCTGCGAGTGAGCCGATAAGAGAAGAGAGTGATTATCCAGAAGCGATTCAGGAGGAGGAAGAGGAAGACCTGGTGGAGGAAATGGACTCTGACATTTTCGAGGCGGGGGACGAAGCAGGGTTTTTAGAAGAGGATTTCGATGATGTTGTCGATGATGATGAGGCACCGTTAGTGACTCAAGCGCCGCGTCAGCCGCGAGTGGAAGAATCAACTGAATCTGTTGCTCCGCGAGTAAGAATGGAGCGAGGCTCGTCCAAGAAAGGGCTCTCTTTCGGTGGCAGAGCGAAACAAAAGACACCCGATGAGTCTTCTCATGAAGCTGAAGCAACCTTTGAAGGAGAGGCGTCTCGTATGTGGCGCGAACAAAGGAGACAAGGACGGCGGCGAGAGGAATCAGCGCCGAGCAGAAACCAAGATGGAGCGATGGGAGAACAGGGCGTCTCTGCTAGGGGAGCTGTAGCAGCTCAGCAAGCTCAAGATAATCAAGGGTTATTGCATGGGTGGCTTGTCAGTTTTTCGGTTGCCAACGGCGTAGGCTACGAGCTGAGAGAGGGGAAGTTCTTTGTCAGTCGCACACCGCTGAAAGATAAAGATTTCGTCCTTGATCATCCCTCTGTTTCAACACCACATGCGCTCATGACACTTTCTGATGAGTATGGATTGCTTGTACAGGATCTCATGAGTGAGACAGGTGTTTTTGTCCGTCGGGAAGGTGATGCCATCTATCGGAAAGAAGAAGAAGCCATCATACTCGGTCATGGAGACTGGGTACGTTTTGGTGAGCAAGAGTTTCTGGTGACGCTTATTCCATCTTTACCGCGAGGTTAGGATACCGCTCTCACGTTACGTTCGAGAGGCTTAGAGGAAAACCCCATGACTCACGTGAATAAAAGA
>Ga0181587_10001863_pt1 | contig 17669 bp, 7 predicted proteins | sample 071ome_27_FD_132463 | JGI IMG/M metagenome (GOLD analysis project Ga0181587, IMG submission 132463) | Coastal salt marsh microbial communities from the Groves Creek Marsh, Skidaway Island, Georgia - 071409AT metaG (megahit assembly) | ecosystem: Environmental > Aquatic > Marine > Intertidal zone...
GTTCCGCTGATCATCGTCCCCCCCAAATCGTTACACGAATCATCCGTGCGCAACAGCACCTGTTCGGCTCCGGTCGAACTCCTCAGCCTTTACCCCACGCTATTGGACTTCTGCCAGTTGAAGCACCCTCCCCATCTGGAAGGTCGCTCCATCATGCCACTGGTCCAAAGCCCACAAAGACCGTGGCCTTATCCCGCCATCACGACCTTCGGTAAGGGAAACCACTCCATTCGCAGCAAACGTTGGCGATACACACGCTATGCGGATCAGTCTGAGGAGCTTTACGATCATATGGCCGATCCGCACGAATGGCATAACCTCGCACCGCAGTCAGAAGTGCTTGAACAGGTTAGACCCACCTTGGCACCCTGGCTGCCTTAAGCGCACTCTAGCGGAGGTTGCGTTTCTCCTAGCGTCCGTATCGAGTCAGGGCACTTGTCATCAAAAGGCCGGCCCAGAGAGCGACCAAAGAAAGGAAAACAAATCCCATGCGCATTCCCCACCCTACGGTGAGGTGCGACAGTCGGGCTTCGACCGAAAGCTCCAGACTCGACCAGTCTTCAAACTGAAGGCTTTGTTCAAAGGTATAGGTGTGGCCTATTTCCGGAAAGGAAGCTCGAAGCCGTTCGGCCGTTTCACTCGCCGCCTCCTGCTGTTGAATAATGCGTTCGGCCTGAAGATTGAAGGCGACATTGACATCATCACTATTGTCGTTGGCAAATCGGTCCACATTTTCCCGACTGAAGCGCAGGCCATCCTTCGCTGAATCCCCTTTCGCTTCCAAAGCATTGCTTAACTGATTTTCCAGAAAACCATTGCGTGCATTCAAACCTAAAAATGCTTGCTGAGTCTTGAGATTCCTCAATTGGACACGCGCATCCTCATTGAATGCCGCATCATTTTTGGAAAGACTGTAGGCTTGTTCAAAAGCCTTTTGAGCAAATCTGGAATCCCCCTCCACCAAGAGTTGATTCCCCAGTTGCAGCATGCGCTGAGCATCGCGGGACTGGGCGGCTTGCTCCTGCCTTTGCGATTCAAAATAGCGATCCCAGTCCATCTTGAGGGGCATGGCTTGCTGATCGGTGCCCGCCAGCTGCAGCGAGCCAGCATGGTCCTCCAGTTCCCATTTCTCATCCATGAGCACTTGCCAGGTGACATTTTCAAGCGGGAGGTCGAACTTGGGTGCCGAGAGCTCCAGCTTCAGCACTCTTCGGTTGGTTTGCAAATGACTGGAAGCATAAAGAAATTCCAATCGCGTGCTTTCACCAGGATTGGCAGCCGATTCGAGAGGGATCAGGATGCGCCCTTCTTCATCCTGCCAAGGCCAGACACTCCGCCCATTGACAAGCGCATACCAAAAGACGGCAGAAGGATTCAACTCAACCGGCAAAAGACGTTTGTCTCCGGGGTCTATTTCCATGGTGACTTCCGTCAGAATGGCCCCGGCATCGGCCGCTACGGACCGAAGACGGGCCGACCGAATCTGAGCAGGGAGCAGTCGCGCTATTTCCCGCCTCAACAGGCTCAAGGGTAACTCAAAAGCAGGCTGAATGAGACGATAACTCAACCGTGAAGTCACCGCGGTGGCTTCCTGCCTCCACTCCCTGGGGATGGATTGCCAATCCACTGGCTGCAATTCTCTGGGAAGATCGTCGACCGATACTTGCAATCGTCCGGCAAAGGCAATGGACACGTAGCCGCGCTGAAGGCGGACCCCTTGCGCCAGATCACCAAGCAGTGAAATCCTTTCCATGTCTGATTCCATCGGGATGGAATAAACCACGCGGAGCGCATAGTTGCCTATCACCCTTCGATCCAGGCTCACCATCCACACATCTCGATTCGAGCCGGAGTCCGGTGATGGACGATCGAAGTCCGAAACATACTCACCGAGAATGCGTACCCCCTCGGCGACCTTGGGAAGCTGGAGATTCAGGGACCCCACACCGGCATTTTTGATTTGGTAATCCAGGCGGGTTTCCACTTCAACGCGTGCATCGGACATCTGGAAAGACTGAAATCCATCGACCTGAACCCATGCCTCCAGCTGGGCGACCTCAAGCGCCAGATTCCAATCTTGGTGTAACAGGCGAAAGACCATGGCATCCCGATCGCCCATGCCCAAGGTCTCGGGATCCAATTGCACCACTCCCTCCTTTTGAGCAGCCTGCAAACGCATGCCCTGCTCGCTGGAGACGGTCAACTGCCCTTCCTGACGCGAGGCTGACTCAAAACGAACTGATGGAACCACCCAGGTGGATCCGGGCGATGGACCAGGACCCGACAAGGTCATATCCAGAGACATCTTCCCGAGAGTCTTGTCCTTGAGATGCACCGTCACCCATCGCACATCCTGCACCGCGGATTCTGTCCAATGACTGACCGACGCCCCTGAGAGGGATTCCACATCCATACCCTCTGAGAGCGGAAAGCGCATTTGGAAAATGCCGGCACGGGTGATGGTTATCTGGGCATTCACCGAGAGAATGGATCGGTTTTCGGCAAGGGAAAGCGTCTGCTGGGTAAGGGCACGCAAATCAGGGGTCACAGTCGATGCGCTGATTTCAAGGGATGCATCCCCTTCACCATAACGAAAAGCCCTTTTGAGGACAGGCTGCTCCTGAGCGGCCTGAGAGGCCGAGGCAATCATGATCGGATCAAAATCTTCGAGTTGAATGGAAGAAAATCCTCGAGTTTCCACTTGATCCAGTTGCACATCCATGAGGGCAGCCACTCCAACCATCCCCACTTCTCTGGCTGCCTCAGGCACCCCGGGAAGTTGGACCTCCTGCTTCATGGGGAGAGGCGGGACCGACAACTGGGAATGAATTCGAACCTCCAAATCCTGACCTGAAACACTTTTGACGGGCACAAACAGCCTGGAAGCCTCCGGATCAAAACGCCATCCCTGCCCCACATCACCCCAGACATCCGCAATCGTCCAGGATGCAGGAATGTTCACATGCAAGCTCTGCAATTGCCCCTGAGCCATTCGGACGCGCAGTTGATGAAAACCCTCAACCAGACCGGCTGTTGGCAAGAACAAATGATTCCATTGGGTAAAGTAAAGGGCTTCTTCCTGACTCGTATTGCGCATGCGGGGGTGCATCCTCAGTGTGACCTCCCTTGCAGGCCTCATGACCAAATCGGTCTGAGTCAGGTTCTGCTCCGTCTCCTGTTCGCGAACCGAAACCGCCTCCATCGACTCAATGGCCACATCCCGCTGGATCACTTTGAGCGCAATATGGTGTATCAATGCTTCAGCCGCTGGCAGTGTCAACCGCTCGCCTTCAGATGCTTCCTCCAGCTCCACAAGATAGTGAATCCGAAGCCCATAAGATCCAGGGTGATCCACCATGAAAGACCATGGGCCCTCGGCCGACCGGATGAACCGGCCCTTGCCCTCCAACCATTCGTAGGAGGTCACGGTCGGTTGTAAATCTCCCCAGAAAAAACTCGCTGCCCGGTCACTCTGCCATCGGAAAGTAGCTTCTACCTGAGCGGTATTTCCTTTCACCACCACCTTCTGATCCAATCGATCCACACGGCTCTGAGCCTGGGTTTGCGACACGAGGCTCAGGAAGAAAACCGTCCCCACCCAGCAGGACAGGGAAGTCGAAAAGGGGCGCCTCAAGGCCCACAGAGCAGGGATCATCAGGTGCATCACAAAGAAAAGACCCAGACAGCCAATAAAATGCGTCCAGCCATCGGGCAACGATAAAAGCCACGTGCCTGCAAGGGCCCAACAAAGGGACCAAAGGGCCGTGCGCTTGAGGGTAGATGACAGGAACCAGGCTGCCATCCACAGGATGGCAGCTAGCAGAAGCAGGACAACCGACCCGAAACCAAAAGTTCCCCCTGAGTGAAGGACCTGTTCCAATTCAATCTTCAACAAGGCCGATTTTTCGACCACTGGAGCATGGAAGGCCATAGAATTTTGAGGGGCTTGCGGCGTGGAAGGTGTGACATCTCCAGCAATCTCTCCAAGAATCGTCAAGCACATGATCGATGCCGCCAGAGCAATCAGTCCTCCCGTCCATCGACGCCATCGCGAGACTGATGCGCGGTGTGCCGCCATCACGCGGGAAACGCCCAGCACCACACATAGCATCACCAGACACATCCCGAATCGCCATCGGCTCCCATTTCCGGAGGTATCTCCAACGTCCAGAACCTGTCGGAGGCTGGACCAGCCATTTGTCTCGATGGGCAGGTCATCGGGCATGATGTTGCCCCCGTCGTATCGCAACGAATGGTCCAAATCGGTTTCCACCACCCATTCGGCAAGAACCATGGGAACCTCGAGGCGAGCGGTTTCCAGTTGGAGTCGATCCGGGCGTTCCGAGCGTTCAGCCCAGCGGAGTTTGATAGACTGAATCCCCATGGCTTGAGCGGAGGTCTTGATAGGTATCTGATAAGCCTCTTCCTCCTGGATGGGGGCCACAGGAGCACCGTCCACCGTCACCGACCACAAATCGGCCTTGGAAGGAAGGCGAAGCGGCAACATCGCGTTGCCCTGCGATTTGATGAAATACTGGGCGTCGGTCATCATTTCTCCACTGGAAGAAACCCTCGTCCGGATCAAGGCGCGATCGACCACCAGCTCAAGGGTTTTCCCCTGGGCCAGAGGCTCAAGGGCCAGAGTCAATCCTGTGGACTCTCTGGAATACTGATAGGAAGCCAGCATGGGGGAATGGATGAATAATCGATGCTCGGCAGGGACTTCGGTGGGTTCAATCGATTTGAATGTATCCGGCACGGAGACAGGCTGGATGCGGAACTGGTCTGAACTGGTCACGATCAGATAACCTTGCTCGGATTGTATCCCGACAGGACGAGCTCCATGGAAAGAAATCGTTTCCCCCCTGGCATCAAAGGGTCTCTCATAACTGGCCAAAAGGGTGTAAGCCCCGGAAATAGGCCTATGCAGATTGACCTGATACCCCTCCTCGCTTTGAGTCCAATCCCGCACGTCGGGCCCGGTGAATTCCACATTGTAGACCTCCTCATCCATCCTCACGACAATTTGACTCAATGGGGCACCGGAAACAAAGTAGTTCAGCACACTGCTACCATAGACCATCCCCTCACCGATGGTGTGGAGGTGCAGGACATCCGCCATAACCGACTGGTCCAAGGCCTCGATTTCAATACGGGCATTCCAGGCGGACTCGCGCAATCGATAGGCCAGTTGAAGCCCTTGCAGTTGCTTGGGAAAGAACCCATTGGGCATTTCACTCAAACCGTCGGCTTCCAGCGGGCGAACGCGAAGGCCTAACTCTGCCACCACTGCGACGCTTCCCCGAAGAGTCTTGGCGCCCACCCATTGCACTTTGGGAAGATCCCATGCCCCGGCCTCGGTAGCTTCATTGCGCTCCAGGAAAAGCTGCAGCAGCTTTCGACCGATGAATGGCTGGGCAAACAGGAGTCGCAGCCTAGCATGACCTTCCTCGGCACCGGATTCGATGAGGTAATCAGACAAGCCCGTCGCTTCCACACGTGATAGGGCAAAATCTTCCGGCACATCTACACGGAGCTCGCGCACCGGTGCTTCCCTCACGCTGATTTCCATTTCAGCCTCAATGGAGACCTCGCTCAAACCCACTTGATAAACCAGCAGTTGGGAAACGCCTACCTCTGGATAGATATTTTCGGCACGCAACTTCATCTCACGCACCCCCGACGCATAACGATAGGCAAAAAGCTGCTGGGGCTGGCTTTGATAGAATTCGGCAGCCCCTGGACGGGTCATCAACTGATTCATGGACACCTGAGAAAAACCCCGGGCTTGATCCACCTGCAGACGCACCGCCCCGCTGTTTTCCACCCTCAGCCAACCCTGATGCCGCGTGGCACCTCGGGGTTGAAACCGCATGGGTGTGACACTGACTGGAAACTCGCCCAAGGCATGCTGGGATTCCACATCGATTTGAAAGGACGCGCTCTGAGGCTCATTGAGCTTGATGACCAATCGTCGAGAGGATGCGTTGGCTTCTCCCTCTATTTCCCACCCCAACATGGCATCACAAACCACCGACACGATTTCCCCTTCTCCCTCTATTTCAAAGGTGAGTTCATTCATCTCACCCTGCATCATATCAATCGTATTTCGGGTGATCTGGCGCATGAGCCCCGGGCTGAGGGTGATTTGCTCCAGCGATTGGGCGGCATAAAACAATTTGGAGGATTCAAAAGAAGTATCCCTCAGCAACTCCAGGGCAATGAGTCCATCCTGATGGGCGTGGAAGGATACCATCTGGTTGCCTTCGCCCTCATCAGATCCATCCCTGTAAAGGGTAGAAGCTGGGCCCACTTTCACCTTTTCAGGCATGGACTGGATGAGGATTTTTCGAATCAATGAAGGTGCCGTGGAGAATGAAAAAGCCCAGCCATCATCGCTCTGATCCAAACGTGCCAGAAACTGGAACTCCAGAGGATAGCGTCCAGGCTTCTGAAACGTCATGCCAAAGCCAGTTCCAGCCCGCACATCAGGCGTCTGGATGGTTTGACCTGCCTGGAGGCGATCAGGCTCCAGGCCATTGATCCGAGCCAGATGGGTGACAGTGGTTTGGCTATCTCTGGCGATGGAACTCAAGGTGTGACCCTTTTGAACCACCCAGGGCCTGTTGGGGACATAGGTCCACTTGCCGTGAGGGACATCAGCCCACTCAACGAGGCTTGCATCACCCTCAAGCAAAGGCACTCTGGCCCCATTCGGATCACGCACCCACACTTCTCCCTTGAATTGGAACAGCACGGCGTCTGATTGCCACTGCCCCGTGAGGGAAAGCGATTCCACCACATACTTTCGACGGTCCAAGTCGGCAAGTTGACTGAACAAACGCAGGTGATAGTTGCCCTGAAAAAAACGGAAGCCTGATTGGATCTTTTGTGGGGGCGCTACCTGAGACTGCAACCATTGGGGAAGCTCCTCCTCGGGAACCGGAGTCAATCCGACACGCTGATCTGCGGAAAGCGCCACCGTTTCCGGTCCGGCGATGGCCAGATAGCCACCGGAAAAGCCCTCGGAAGGATGTTTCAGGCGCGGAGGAACCCAGGCTTGCTCAGAAGACATGGGAACATCCTGGGGCTCGAAGACAATCTGTCCTTCCAGTCGTCGAGTCGGTCTTTCCCCCAAGTCGCAAAGAAGCACCAGTGTGGCTTCCCCAGAAGGCAGGCCGCCCTCCTGGCGTACCCACCACTGCTTCACTCCCGAGATGTCGACGGCGTGAATCCCGACATTTCCCTCCAACGTCAACTCAACTTGATGCAAATCCCCCTGAAGGGCTTCCAGAATCACGTGAGAGCGAACGTAACCCTTTTGCTCATGCCAGTGAATGAAGGTCTGCTGCTCCAGTGAAAACACCGGAGGCTGGGACTCGCCTTGAATGGGATCAAGTTCAGCACGAATGACCCACTGCCCGCCTTTGGGCTCCAGTTGGCCATCGACTTCCATGGACTTGACGAGTGCCTGAGCAGGAGCCTTCTGAGCCGACGTTGCAAGGAAAAGCAACTGGCTCAGGAGCACGCAGCATACGAGACGGAAAGTTGGAGTCAAAAAGGTCATGATAAAGGCATTTGAAGGATAGAAAGATTCACAATCCACTAATGGATCGGGCCTGCTCCAGCATGCGCTCCAGCTCACGGGGTCTGGAGGCATTGCCGTAGGCAATTGGTACGGGCCGATACCACGATTGAAGTTCTGGGATGGAAAGAGCTATGGCGTGTGGATGACCGTTGAGCCATTCGGCAAACAAACCTGCTGTCGTGGCCAGGCGCAGCGACGGGGAGACCTCTTCAGGAAGCGCCACTTGAGAACGATAGGGAATCACCCAATCCTTTTCGGCATATTGCGACGTCTCGGGTGAGAGATACCTGACGCGGACGGTCGCAATGGGACCGTCTCCCTGGTCATCGGCTTCCAGGATGTAGAGGGCCTGGCCCGATTCGGCAGCGGCCAGTTCCCCCGCATCCACGCTCGCATCGCGGAATTGATCTGCTCTCAGCTGATGCATGGCATAGCCCATCTGCCTCCACCTTCGAATCCGCCTTGGATTCCATTCCACCTGCACCTTCACGTTGGAAGCCGCCACTTTGAGTGACCCGGCAAGCATGTCGGCAAAGGTCGTCCCTGCCGTCCGCACATCATTTAAGAAGCCATACCGACCATCGCCATTCCTGGAAAGTCGCTCGAGCAAGGTATCATTGAACCCTTCCCAGCCCACACCGAAACAATCCAGAGCAATCCCCTTGATGCGTTCGGCTTCCACTTGCTGACTCAGCCGCTCAGGTCTCACATCACCCAGATTGGCAGCGCCATCGGTGAGCAAAATCACCCGATTGATCCCCTCGGGAACAAAATGCTGATGTGCGACTTCATAAGCTAGAGTCAGGGCATCCTCCAAATGAGTCCCGCCCTCGGGTTGCAGGTTTTCAATCCGAGCAAGGAGGCTTTCCGGATTTTCAGCGGACGCTCCATCCACCCACAAACGTGGGCGATTGGCAAATCCGACCACACTAAGTTTGTCCTTGGGCTTGAGGGCTTGGCAAAGCTGTTGCAGAGCGTCCTGGATAATGGATCGCCGATCAGATCGTTCCATGGATCCAGAATGATCTAGGAGCAACACCAGGTGCATGGGGCGCCCCATTTCTCGACCTGACGAAGAAGCTCTCATGGAGAGTCGGAGCACCTCTCGACGGTGGGCCCAGGGGTGAGGTCCACGCTCCCAGAAGAAGGAAATGGATTCCTGAGAATGAGTCAGAGGGTCCTGATACTCAAACGCATTAAGGAACTGTTCACTGCGAATGTGGACTGGATCAGGCAGTCGTCCTTGTTCCAGAGAGGCTTTGGCCAACTCAAAGGAAACATCGGAGACATTCAGTGAAAAAGTCGATATCGGATCCTGCAAGGCCTCCTTTTCAGGCTGGTGTGAGATCGAGGCGGAGGGTTGGGGTTGCTGGATTGAGGGAATCTCCGATCGCTCCAGCCCGTCCTTTTCTGCGAGTGCTTCAGCGCGCCCGAGCAGCATTCTCCCCTTGTCCACTTCATTAATAGGGCTCAAGGGCATCGCGTTCTTCTTTTCTGACTTGGATCTGGTGGAAGAGAGAGTGACCTCTTCCCCTCTCATTGGTGATTTTCGCTTTTCCATGATGGAGGAAGCGTTGAGTGAAGAACTCAATGAAAGGTTGTCACTGCCATTCTGGGCCGATTTCAGTCGATCTCCAGCCATGACGGCATCATCGCCACCCAATGAAAGGTCCGGACGCAAAGGACCTGCCCTTCGCCTTCCAAATGCAGAAGAGGACTCGAGAGCAGCTTCGGATGATTCGAAAAGGGCTGCATCCTTGGCCATTTCCCCCATCCCACCCATGCCGCCACCACCAGCACCACCGCCTCCGGCCAACAAAGCGCCCAACTGAGGGGTGTCCCCCAGGTTGAGATTGGAAGCGCTCTCGGACATGGGTCCATCGAAATTATCCATCGAGAGACTCTCGGCAGACCGTTCTCCCTGAGATTTGAAGCTCTGCGCGGCCCGCATGGGCTTCCCGGCGGAAACCTGTTTATCATCTCCACTTCGAGGTTCGACGCCCGCAATGGAAAGTGCTTCGATTTCCTCCCTTTGAACGGCCTCTTGAACGACCCCTTGGGCTTCGCGATCCGCCATCGAGGCAGCACCTGCAAGACCAGGCATGGAAGAACGCGCAAGCGGTTGAGTCGCGCCCCTCAGAGAAGAAGAGGATGGCTGATCTCGGGGCATTGATGTCTGAGTTGCCGTATTGCTAAAACGCTCAGTCGCCGAATGGGAGAACCCCAGACCGAGTGCATCAGAGGACTCAGTCATGGATAGATTTGGTAAGGCCACGGACGATGTAAAGTCAAGCTGGGAAAGATTTGATTCCGCCTGATTTTCAGCCTGAAAGCGCTGAGAGGTGTTCGTCGCAATGACCGGATCAGGGGAGACCCTTTCCTTTTCGTCCTGCGAGCCCGCACCTTTATTCGTGTAAAGGGATTCGTTGAGAACCGTTGGAGCTTCCCCTGAGGAGGCTCCAAAAAAGTAACGATCTGCGTTTTCAGAAGCCATGGAGCCTCGATTCAAAGGACGCTGGGTTTCAACCCCAGCCTTCCTACCCCTGACCTGACGAGCCAGCGCTTCTTGAGACCCCGTGGAGGGATCGGGAGCCGAAGGACGATTGGATCGTACTGATAAGCGTCCATTTTCATCGGAGGGCAGCAGGCCATAGCGCTGCATCATGACCGAATCACTCTGAGGCTGCTGAGGCTCAGGTAGGTTCCACTGCTTGGTTGTTTCATCTGTCGCTACCAAGCCGTTGGCATGGGTAGAGAGCCCGAAGTCCATACCTCGATCGACGCGTTCATCATGGAACCCTTCTAAACCCCCAGATAGGTCCGAGACTTGGGGTTTACGACTGAGACCATGGGCACTTTCCAAAGCCATCAGGGGCGCCTCTGCGTTTCCACTTTGAAGAGTATCTTCCACATCCCAGGTTTCCTGCAACGCTTCCACCCTTGCCAACTTTCCCGAGCCCATGGCATCGGCTGAAGGACGGACCCTGGACTGAGGCACTTGAGGTACCGAACGCGTCAGGGCCGTTTGCGCGATAGGAGCCTCAGAAGTTTCTTTTGCAAGAAAGGACCAGGTCGATGTGGAGGCAGATCGTTCGATTCTCCCACCGTGCATGAAATGAAGCCAGGCCATACCCACGACCAAACTGGCAGCCAGACTCATAGGCAAACCCCATTGCAGAAACGCACTCGAAAACACGCCAGACCTAACATGTGAGCCGGCACGTTCTTTGAAACGATCTTGCATCGAGGATCGTCGCGAGGGATTGAGGTGCAAGGGAGCACCCTGCTCTACAGGATTCCCAAAAGCTTCGCGAATCAATTCCATCGAGCCGCTCAACTCCTTGAGGAGCTGGCGCAGCTCGGGATCTTCAGACAACCTCTGTTCAAGGCGCTGACTGGTCGGAACATCCAATTCGCCGAGCAGATAAGCGGTCAGCTCTTCTTCTCCAAAGGATTCAGGGGATGCACTGGATTCCTTCATTGTAAACCGGCTTGTTTGAGTTCTTGTGCCATGGACTTCATTGCGTGGTGGAGGAGGTAACCCACATGCCCAGGAGTCAGCCCCATGATGGCCGAAATTTCCTTGTAAGATTTTTCCTCTTCAAATTTCAGTTGGATCAATTGTCGGCTCTGCTCATCCATGCCATCCAGAGTCAACCGGACCAAACCCAAAGCCTCTTGGTGAGCAATCCATTCATCAGGCAACTGGTAGGGATTCCCAGAAGGGTCCATGCTGGCATCGACACCTTCCTTGGTGGCATCCAACTGACGAAGCCGACTGGATTTGCGTATGTGGGAGACGGCGAGATGATGAACCGTTTGAAACAACCATGGTTTGGGTTCTCTGACACTTTCCCAGTGGTGATGTAGTCGAAGAAAGGCCTCCTGCACCAAGTCCTGAGCCAGGTCGCCAGACTGCACCAGACGAAAGGCGTAGCCCAGCAACGGCGTTTCCAGGGCCTCAAAAAGAGCCTCGATAGAACACCGGATTGGATCTGTCCCTCCGTGCGATGTTTCTGAAGTTGGCACGATCGTCATGAAGCCTTCTCCCCGACACCCGACCTTGTGCGGCCGTTCATTGCCTTACAGGTCACTCTAATCAGGACGCAGATGGGGGGAGAATCTTAGAACTTTTTGCAATAAAGAGATTCCAGCGTAGAGGAAGGCAACGCACAAAACAATTTAAGATGTTGTTTTTCAACATCTTAACTCACAGTCACCTGGAGGTAAAAACCTTCAAGGAACCCGAGCCTTGAGCCATCGACTCAGGTGCTGGTAGGCCGCATCGGGCTCCTGAAGATCGAAACCCATCGCCTTTTCGACTGCTTCAAGGGCATTTCTCCGATCCTGGAGGATGGATGCCAGTTTGGGATCAGCAGAGAGCACATACACTCCTTCAACACGGACCTGGTCTTCCCAACGGATGGTTTTTTCCTGCCACTGAGGTTGACACTTTTTCATGCCCTCCCGGGTCAGTCGCCACATTTGCCAATCGGGTTTCATGGAGCCCAGGTGAGGAAAGACAAATGTTTCACGACGATCGGTGAATTGAAACACCTGATGGGCCGGATCGACCGTATACGCCAGATTCATGACAAAGAGGAGAAGGGTGTCGTGGGTTTGGATCGCATTGAAGTCCCACTGCGGTTGATCCACTTCGGACACTCTGCGGTGGTAACTATCAACTCCCTCCAGCATCCAGGGAGACAAAATGAGAGCCATTCGGTTCACTTCGGCAATCGGCTCCATCAGGTCGGGAAAGGCCAGCAGGGACTCCAGTGAAAGGTTAAACCAGTAGAGGGAAGTGATGCGATTGGCCATCGCCTGCCAGGCTTGCATCCTCAATTCATCGGGAGTCGGTGAGCTGCGGGGGCGTCTTCTGGAAGACCAGTCATTGTGCGCTCCCTGAGACCAATACCCAATGGAGGCAGGGCGGTAAAGATCCCTGAGAGAACGGGTCATCGTACCGATCGTTTCCAAGGGGGCTCCCCAGCGAATCCGCTTTCCTTCCCAACGGTCATAGGCCGACCAGGAATCGGCAGCAGGGGCCACGACCCGATAGGCATCGTAGTGAGGGAAATCCGAAAGGCCCGCATAGAAACGCCAAATGCGCTCTTCACTGTGCGTCACGGTGGTTGCAAGCCGACTGTTGCGATAGGGAAGCAATGCACGGTGGACCTCCATGGGAGGCACGGGCCTTCCGCCGCCGTATTGAGGTTCACCCAAAAATTCAACCGCATGTACTTCCTTGAGTTTGTCCCATGCGCCATACCGCTGGGTATCTTCCAGCTTATGAAAACGCTTGAGCGGGTATCGGGCGTAGAGCTCTGGGTGGTCGGTGTAGCCACGAATCTCTCCAATATGGGCCGTATTGAGATGCATACCCGTGAGTGTTTGCAGGAAGGGTTCGTAGGTCAGCGTGCTCTTGCCATCGAGTTCGGAGGAAACCCAGCCACCGCTGATGTCGAACATTTCTCGACGCACTCGTATCTTGGCCATGATGGAATCAACCTTATCTTCTGCCTGAGAGGAAAACTGAGCTTCAACAATGGCATAGCCCGGCTCGAGAGAGCCCACTTCGAGCTTCTGACTCCAAATCTGCCCGGGAGCAAGGATTCGATCGGTGGAAGACAACGGATCCAATGCCACTTGAAGGGTTGGCTCAAAGATGTGAGAGGATGCATTCTCGGAGGGTGTCCACAGCCGCAAACCGAAGAGTGTGTGGGGCTGATCGGAATCATTTTGCAAATGCAGGGCCATTTCATGGGCTCGAGGATCTTCCCCATGTCCGAGAAAGGTGATGGCGCGAAAGCTCACCGGCGAGGGAGTGAGCGCTGGATCACCTATGTGGATCTTCTCACCCGAAAGAAGCGTCGCATCCAGGGCCACTTGTGTGTTTGGGCCCCAATCCGATCGGGCACCATTCCATTCCAGGACCACAAGGCCACCTGGCGGTAGAGAGCATGCGTCCTCAGCGTGCAGAGAGGGGGTATCAAACCAGGTCCAATCTCCTGAATCCACCAGTGCCTGATCGGTGCGTCCGCGAAAGAGGAAGCCCTGTGATGGGTGCAAGTCGACTCGCTGATTTCCCTCATTCACGACAAACATCCTGACCAAGGCTCCCAAGGATGGATCCGCAGGGCGGCGATAACGCATCTCCTTGGAAGCTGGGTGTGGCGTCGAGTGAATGCCTTTGAGAGCCAACTCTCCCTGGACGCCCCAATGCCATCCGGTCATCAGCACCCACCAAAGCATCCATTCCAAAGCGCCGCGGTTTTTTCTCTTGTTTTCAGATTTCACGATAAGTCCTCGAGGAGTTTACAACTGGATACCCCCGTTCATCCACTCTGGATTTGCCCGGTATAACACCCCAGAAAATGTTTCTTGAGCCATCCAACCCTTGAGGGATACTGAGAGCATGAAGTCCCATCGGATCTGGATGATCTGGATAGCCTGCATGGCGGCATGCCCATTTTGCCTGGAGTCTGCCACCTGGAAAAAACACCTCATCGCCGAGGGAGGCCATTGCAACACAGCCCTGGCATTCAGTGTCAATGAAGATGCTCTCCCCGACGTGATCGCCAGCTATGCAGGAAAGGTCTCCATGTTTCTGGCACCCACCTGGGAAAAGGAAGTGGTGCTGCATCGTTTCCAGCAACCAGGAGCTGGCTGCATTCACAGCACTTCCTTGGATGTCGATGGCGATGGTGACATGGACTGGGCCGGGGCGCTTTCAAGCGGTCACCCCTTTTGGCTGCAAAACCCCGGGTGGCCTGCGGCAGGAACGGGCTCTTGGACAGCCCGAGTGATCGATGAGGAAATCACCGGCATTCATTGCCTGTTAACGGCGGATGTGGACCACGACGGCAGGGACGATATCATCATCAACAATTTTGAACCAGCAAGAGGCATCCCGGACTCCATCGCCTGGTTGAGTGTTCCCAAGAACCCCTACTCGGCCAAAGCCTGGAATCGACATGTCTTTGCCCGCGGAGATGCGCGAGGAGGCAGTCATTACATGGGCCTGGGCGATGTCAACGGGGATGGGTGGATGGACATTGCCGTGGGCGCCAAGGGAAGACCTTTTCAGGAGGGTAACTGGTTCGCATTCTGGACACACCCTGGCAGCGGCGAAGTGCACCAGCCATGGTCCAAAACGGTATTGGCAGTGGATGAACCTGGGGCTACCAGTGTGCTCGGCATCGATGTGAATCAAGATGGTAAAACCGACTGGGTCGCCTCTCGAGGTCATGGTGTGGGTCTCCTTTGGTTTGAGAATCCTAACTGGAACCCGCATCCCATAGACCAGGAGATCCGCTCTCCCCACAGCCTGACCTCGGCTGACTACAATCTGGACGGCCTGCCCGATGTGGCCAGTTGCGGCTATGAAAGTCGGTGGGTTCGTTGGTACGAGAACTCGGGCAAGGGTACTTTCATCACTCATCAAATCGATTCAGATCAGGAGAGCTATGACCTGAGAAGCGTGGACATGGATGGGGATGGGGATCCTGATCTGCTAAATGCCGGAAGAGGTTCCAAAAATGTGGTTTGGTATGAGAACCCACATATCAAATAGCATGATTCCCGATAGACCATTCTGATAGAATTGTTTCCAGAAAACCGCCTGCACCAAAAATTTAGAGTTTCTTTAGCATAACCTTAGAAAAAAGTGAATTTAAAGAGAGAATTTAGCAGGCAACCACTAAGATAGTTTAAGCAAGCAGAAAACCCCTAAAAACGTTCATATCCTTCATCTAAACGCCTTTTGAGCATGGTCAGATAAGAACTTGCCCACTATCATTTCAAACACCCAATACAAGGTAATACCCCAGAAATGATTTTTCCGATTTTTAGTGTAAACAACTTCTAAAACCCTTCGAATATGAGTGAAGAAAACCATTCAGAAATAATCCGTGAACTAGAGAGCGTTAAAAAAGACCTCAAAACCCTCAAAGTCATTTCCACATGTATAATGATTATGGTTTTTCTTCTTCAAATTCAAAACCTCGTTTCTAGTTTTAATAGGGCCTCTTCGAGTCATGTCAAATTCGACACTCAAAACAACCAATTCATTCAGGAAAGATGAGTTAAGGTTGTTGATTGCGTCATTTTCAGATGGAATATTCCCACCCATTGAGAGAATCGTATTCTAGAGATTTTAATGAGTGGGTGTTTTAGGGGCGAGAAAGGCACACACATTTCTCTGGACAGGAAAACAGCACAACATCTCGGGATGTGAAAGACCGCCAGTTTTTGGAATGGGGGAGTTTTGTGGTATTTGTGGCTGGGCATACCATACCCACACTTCACAGCTCTCTTATTATTGAAACCCCCTTACTGCCAAATCCGCTTAAAAATAAGATGAAATGGCGTTTGAACGTTGCAGGGGGGTGAGAATTCCACCCGCCAACGATGTGGAAGAAAGCGACTCCTTTGTCCACTGATGCGCTTTAAGAGCTTCCAGGCTGGCAGGCCGATCTAACTTCTCCTACAATGATCTCCTTGCTCCCATCATGCAGCGCATCTGGTATCCATTTAAGTTGGCGGTCGACCCTCGATGGGTCTGGACTTGGATCTGGCTGTTGTCGCTTTCTCTCCAGGGCCAGGAACCTCCCCGCATGGAGTGGGATCAGCTTCCCGCATTACCCAACGCAGTCGGTGTGGCAGGGCCCTTTGTTGGCATGCATCAGGATGCCCTGATCGTTGCGGGCGGAGCCAACTTTCAACCCCCGGTTTGGGAATCGGAGAAAATCTGGCATGATCGAATTCATGTTCTGACTCGGACGGAGGACGGCCATCAATGGCAGGATGGCGGAAACCTTCATCACCCCATCGCCTACGGGGCGAATGTGAGTCTCCCTGAAGGCCTCGTGTGCATGGGGGGCAATGATGCTGATGAGGTGTTCGACGATGTTTTTCTCCTCCGGTGGGATCCCGACACCGCAAGCATTCAGACCGAAGCCCTTCCCTCACTGCCTCAGCCCTCTGCGCATGGACAGGCAGCCCTCATCGGCCGGATCATTTATCTGGCAGGTGGACAAGGTGGCCTGACACTGGAGACTGCCACCGATCAGTTATGGGCCCTGGACCTGTCGCAAAGAGGAAAGCAAAGAGAAAAGGATTCCGACTTCCAGTGGAAGATTCTCCCACCCATTCCAGGAGGGGCGCGTGCCTTCAACCTCACCTTGGCTCAGCACAACGGATATCAGGACAGTCTCTATGTTCTGAGTGGAAGGACTCAAGACCGGGAAGAAGTGCGCTTTCTGGACGACTTATGGGAATACCAGCCGATGAGCTCCACCTGGCGGCCGCGCAAGGCAGCCCCAAAGTGTGTCATGGCAGGAAGCGGCGTGCCCTGGGGGCAAAGTCACTTGCTGGTTCTGGGGGGAGCCGACGGTCAGCTGTTTCATCAGGGCGATGTGTTGAAGGATGATCACCCTGGCTTCCCAAAAGAGGCGTGGGCCTATCATACCATCACAGACACGTGGACCTCCGCCGGTCCCCTACCTGAAAACCAAGTCACCACCTCAGCTGTGCTTTGGGACGATACCATCATCATCCCCAGTGGGGAGATCCGGCCCAGGGTGCGCACCCCCACCATTCGAAGAGGCAAGGTCTTGATTCAACCGGCCTCGTTCGGGTGGTTGCATTACCTCATCCTTGGCGGGTATCTCACGGCCATGGTCGTCATTGGCATCGGGTTCAAGCGTCGCCACCGTCACAGTGAAGATTACTTCAGAGGAGGCAAGCGCATCCCGTGGTGGGCGGCAGGATGCAGCATTTTCGCCACCATGCTCAGTTCCTTGACTTTCACGGGTGTGCCAGCAAAGGCCTATGCTCAGGATTGGGTTTATGCCGTGGGCAACATGATGATTCCAGTGGTCGCCCTTCTGGCTGTGGTGCTCGCTCTGCCCTTCTTTCGGCGCATGGATGCCACCAGTGCCTACGAATACCTGGAACTCCGCTTCCATCGAGGCCTCCGGCTTTTTGGAAGTGCCAGCTTCACCTTTTTCCATCTTTTCCGCATGGCCATTGTGATGTCGTTGACAGGACTGGCTCTAGCTGCAGCCACGCCATTGGA
>Ga0181587_10001867_pt1 | contig 17606 bp, 16 predicted proteins | sample 071ome_27_FD_132463 | JGI IMG/M metagenome (GOLD analysis project Ga0181587, IMG submission 132463) | Coastal salt marsh microbial communities from the Groves Creek Marsh, Skidaway Island, Georgia - 071409AT metaG (megahit assembly) | ecosystem: Environmental > Aquatic > Marine > Intertidal...
AGTTCCTTTTGCCCGCCAACTCAGCGCCGCCTGCCACCCGCCTTTCACGGCTGTGACCGAACAAGAATTCGCAGCCCAATGGAACGCTCGCCCTTTGATCCCGCTCTCTCCCCCTCTCGAAGGGCCTGCCGAAACCAGCCGTACGATCATAGAAGCTCAAACCCTCTCTCACGTTTACGGCGCCGGCCTCCCCCAAGAGAAAGAGAGCCTCACTCAAGTCTCTGCTCAGTTTACTCCAGGCAGTATTCATGCGATTATTGGCGCCAGTGGCTCGGGCAAGACGACGTTTGCGCAGCATCTAAACGGCTTGCTCAAACCTAGCCATGGGCGCGTCTTGTTAGACGGCGAAGATCTTCAATCCCAACCGCAGCTTCGAGTCCATCAGCGAGTGGGCATCGTTTTTCAATTCCCCGAATCGCAGCTTTTTGCTGAGACAGTTCAACAAGACGTCGCTTTTGGCCCCAGCAATGCGGGGTTTTCAGAAAAACGCGTTAAAGAGCTCGTAGAGCAGGCGCTGTCCCAGGTCGGCTTGCCCTTGGAAAACTTTGGATCGCGACCGCCACTTAGCCTGAGCGGGGGAGAAAAGCGGCGCGTTGCTCTGGCTGGCGTCCTCGCTATGGATCCCGACGTTCTCGTGCTCGACGAACCGACAGCGGGCCTCGATCCAAGCGCCACCGAATCCCTCTGCCGCCTCTTAAGGCAACTGGCTGGGCGGGGAAAAGCAATCGTTCTCATTACGCACGACATGGATCTGGTAGCCCTGTTGGCCGATAATACGACAATTCTTAGCGCTGGCAAGGTCGTCCTACAGGGGCCCAAGCGCAGCACCCTGACTCATCCCTACCTTGTGGAACAAGCTAACCTACTTCCCCCTGCGGCCACGCAGCTTGCGCGTCGGCTTGGCGTGCAGGACGTGAGCAGTTTAGACCTCCCGATCACGCTTGACGAACTGCGATCCATGCTGGGGTGATAACGCCCTCTTACGGACGAAATGCATCCGGCCAATGCTCCACGTTTTCCACTCCATCCAAATTGATAACAACAACGTCAAAGCGATATAAACCGCCTTTCTGACCCTGCCGAATATAGTGCCTAGCCGCCTTGACGATGCGCGCTTGCTTCACCCTATCCACCCGCTCTTCCGGGCGAAACCCATCCCCTTGCTGACTCGTCTTTACTTCTACGAACACACATTCTTCGTCTTTCCGAACAATCAGATCTATTTCTCCTCCCCCACCGCGATACCTTCGCTCTAGCACCTGGTATCCAGCTTCGAGAAGAAAGGCCTCGGCGCGCGTTTCCCCCATGCGTCCCACATCTTCCAAGGCGGCCAGTCGTTTGCGATATAGCGCTCTGAGTGCGCGCAATTCCTCTTCGGGCAGATCTTCGGTCGCTTCTTTTATAAAGCGAGCCATGCGCTCCAATTCCGCTGGCGAATCAGCGGCCTCCAAACCGTCGGCAAAGCTCGCATAAGCCGCCGAACGACTGGGGCCAAGCAGTTCCGCTACCGGGGCAAAGCTGCGCCGATGAAAAGCACAGGGTCCGTTTAAGCGCAGCGCCGCCATATGGTCTGGACTACCGTATCCCTTGTGACCCGCAAATCCGTAGTCGGGGTAGGTTTCGTCAGCCTCAACCATCAAACGGTCTCGATATACCTTGGCTAGCACCGAAGCAGCGGCAATCGACAGGGATCGCGCATCTCCGTCCACCAACGCCGTTTCTTCTAGCGAACTGCCTGGTCGTATATGACCATCCACCAAAACGTGCTGTGGCACGACCTCTAGTCCACCAATGGCTTCTCTCATCGCCTTTAGGGACGCCTGCAAAATATTGAGTTGATCGATTTCCGGCGCATCAACTTCCGCAATGGAAGTCGAAATGGCCTGAGCGATAATGGCATCGTATAAGACTTCTCGTTTGCGTGCAGAAAGTTTTTTTGAATCGTCCAATCCGGGTAGATCTGCATCGACTGGCAGCACTACGGCGGCGGCTACAACCGGACCAGCCAAGCAACCCCGCCCCGCTTCATCCACACCAGCCACCCGCTGAACTCCGCGTCCCCAAAGCCGCTGCTCAAACTGCAAGAGCTCTTTTCGTCGGGCCTCTTCCGCACGCTGTCGTGCCCACTGCTTGCGCGCCTGCACGGCTAAGCGACGAACGCCAACGCGCGAATCTTTTTCTAGGTGAGTCCATTCGGGGGCCTCTTCACTCCAGTCGACAGAAAGATCACGTATCTGAGCAACTGTCATATTTTCCAATTCGGCGGAACGCAACTCGACGCCGTCAGTCTCTTCTATTGACACGGATCACTTGCCTCATATATTTCGGCTAAACAAGCCGAATACTCATGTGGGAGTTGGAATTATGAAAATCAATTTAGTGTTTTGCACAGTACTGGCCTTGCTGGCAAGCGCATTCCCAGCCGCGGCTCAGACCGGCTCAACCGAGCGCGCCGACACGCGTGTGTATCTGGCCGATGGCACGCTCGTAGAAGGCACAATGGTCGAGAAAGGTGCCGAGCTGATCATCATGCGCATCGAGCAAAAGGTCTTCACCTTTGATCGGACCGAAATAGACAAGATCGTCACGCTTGAATCTCTGGGCGGCGGTGCTAAAACCATCACCGTTACGGAGTTTCCCTACATCAGCTTCATGGGCGGCGCCGTGGCGTTCGGACTGCTCTCTTGGCTTCAGTTTGATCGCGCTTCTGACAACGAACAGGAAGCAGAGCTCAACAGGGTTCACCAGCAACTTTCCCGCGCGCAAAAGCTCGAGGATAAGGCGTCTCGCGCTCGCATTTACGGCTGGTCAACTGCGGTTTTCTCTGCGGGTAGTCTGGGTGTTTCACTCATACCGCGCAAAGCAACTCGACGCGTCTTTCCCGAACTGAGCGCAAGCAGTGACGGCGATCCCATGCTGCGCGTTAAATACACGTTTTAACGCTTACGACGGCGCAGGAGTTGAAGCTGCTGTTCCAAGACTTCAATTTTTTGGTTCTGAAGGCGAACCAGTTCGGCGTACACCTTTGCGCGGTCATCCTGAGCTTCCAACGCTTGACGAAACGCATCGACCTGTCCCAATAAACCATCCATGAGCGCATCTTCGTCCGCCGGATCTCCCGAAGGAGCAAAAGCCGCGGCGCTTGCTCGGAGAGCGCTGCGTTTTTCCTCTATCTGACGTTCGAGGGCCTTTTCCTCACCACCTCCGTTAGACACCTGCTGCGGCCGAGCTTTTTCTACGGCCCGCGCAAATTTGGAGCGCGGCGTTTCAGCAGTAGTTCCCTCCTTTTTTCGTCGAAGGGCGCGCACAGTCAAAAGCGCAAAGCCAAGACAAAGAACTGCTGCCACGCCTGCGACTACCGCCCAGATCCACGCCTCAGATTCCTCTCCCTCCGCCTGCTCGACCTCCCTATCTGAAGGCTGAATCCACGCTTCTCCTCGCGCAAGTGCATCGTACTTAGCAGCACTGTCCGGCAAGCCAACGGCCCTGTACATCTCAGCCAGCTCTCGATGCCCCTCTCCCTGTGCCACTGCTCGGTAAAGCTTCTCTATGCCGGCGTCGTATTGACCCAATTCGCGGTGGGCTCGCGCCGCATGCAGCAAAGCCCGTAAGTGACCCGCGTCATCGACCAAAACCTGCTCAAAAGCCACAAGCGCGCCCGCGTAATCGCCATCTCCTTCCCGCTGTAACCCCTCTGCGTACGGATTGAGAATGCTGCCCTCAGGCAAAGGCTCGCTTACCGCATCTTGCTCATCGAGAGCAACCGTGTCTTCCCGCACTACTGCGACAATCTGCGCCTCTTTTTCGATTGGCTCTCCGTCGTTGGAGTCCATTATTTCCAGCGGTTTGACCAGCTCCCTCCAAATCCAACCGCGCTCCCCGCTCATCATCTCCACTTCAAACCAACGTCCTGCGCGCCCAATTAGAGCCAGTTCGCTCCCCTGCTCTACAATTGCTGCCGTCGGGGCCTCCGTTGACCCCGATGTCCGCACGCGCACTCGCTCTCCCGTGACGGTCCAGATTTCCCTAACTAGGTTGCCGTGTAACCAGCCCAGTCTCCCATCAGGTAGACGAATCTGATTCCACTCGTCTTTTTGCGCGACGCGCTCTACCCGTTCACCTTCTTGCAAGACGGCAATACGCACGGACTGCACCGTCGCGTCCGCACGAATATTTACCTGTGGTCGATCCACCTCGAGAACGGGTCCAGCAGCCAGGGCAGCATGTGCCCAAAGAGAAAGTGAAATCAGCGCACCCTTAAGCACAGTCGGCTCCTCTAAGGTGGTGCACCACAGCGCGCAGACCCAAGATGTAGCTGTACAGAGAAAACCCCGCTATCTGGCCGAGGCAAACTGGAGCAATCACAGAGTGATGTCGAAAAGACTCGCGAGCATGTACGTTGGAAAGGTGCACCTCCACACAGGGAAGCCCTATTCCTGAAATCGCGTCGCGCAAAGCAATGCTGTAATGAGTTAAGGCTCCGGGATTAATCACCACACCCTGCCGACTTTCTCGGGCCGCGTGCAGCGCATCGACTAGTTCACCTTCGATATTCGACTGGAAACAGTCCACCTCCACGTCCAGGGATTTGGCTTCCCGACTCACCATTGCGTCAACGTCTGCCAGGGTTTCTTTGCCGTAGACTTCCGGCTCTCTCACGCCTAGTAAGTTCAAATTGGGTCCGTGTAAGACCTGAATACTAATCCCCATATTACTCCTTTTCGCAGCGGATGAGTTGTCCGTATTCGCGCAGTAAGAGCCCCGCTAGCACCACGCTTGCCGTATCGGCCCGCAGCACGCGTTCTCCCCAACCAAAAACACGCACCCCTCGCTCTCTAGCAAAGGCAATCTCTCCCGATGAAAAGCCGCCTTCTGGTCCAATTAACAGTCCAACGGATGCACCTGCTGAGATTGTATCATTCGACCAGAGTTGGGTCTCCTCCCCACCCAAAGCGCCCATATATACCGCATCGCATGTGGTTACAAGGCGCTCTACGACCTCCGCAAACGCAGCCGGTTGCTGGATATCTGGAAAGCGGCTGCGCCCACACTGCTTTACGGCAGCCCGCACCAACCGATGCCATCGCTCGATTTTAGACGCCGATTTAGTCCGCGCAACCCCCCGTTCACTTTCGACAGGCCATATCGCAGAAACGCCCACTTCAGTCGTTTTCTCTAGGACAACGTCAAATCGCTGACCTTTCAACAGCGCCGGTGCGATTACCAATTGGATGGGGCCTTCACCGACCTCAACGCCTTGCTCAACAATCTCTCCTAGGGCCTGGTCTCGCTGAATTTCCAACACGCGGACCCTATAAAAATGCCCCTCGCCGTCAACGACATCGATCAAGTCGTCTACGGTTTGACGGCGGACTTTGTGCAGATGATGAGCCTCATCGCCGCGTAAAACAAGGCGATCCCCCAAAACGTCTTCACTCGCGACCCAGAAAGAGGCCATCAGCTACCGCGCCGGGCTATAATACCGACCCACTCATTCTTGGCTAAAACTTCGACCAAATCAAACCCGTAGCGGGAGAGTTCCGCGCAGAAATCTTTCTCTTCGCGGGCCAAAATTCCAGAAAATATGACGGGATGGCCAACGGATAACCGATCGCGGATTGAAGCTAAAATCGGCAACAATATTCGACTTTGGATATTGGCGACAATCAGATCGAATTCGGCTCCTTCTCCGCAGTCATTAATACGCCCAACGCGCACATCGACGCGATCATTCTCCACGTGGTTCCGCTTCATGTTTTCGCAGGCATTTTCGACGGCCGCAGGATCTACGTCTAACGATGTGACGTGCTCGGCACCCCACCCAGCAGCTGCAATTGAAAGCACGCCACTCCCCGTCCCTAAATCCAACACGCGGTATCCCTGTTCCATATACTGTTCCAGGGCTTGCAGACAGAGCTGCGTCGACTCATGTCCTCCAGTGCCAAAAGCCATTTTCGGATCGATGGTGATGGCCATGCCCCCTCCTGCGTCAACCGGAATCCAAGAGGGATGTATAACCACGTTTGGCGTGGCCCAAATCGGGCGGAAGAAGCGACGCCATTCGGCTTCCCAGTCTTCCTCTTCTTGGATACCTCGGTCTATTTTTACGTCGCTCAAAGCCTGCAATTCGGCATACGAGCGGAGCTCTTCTTCAATATGCGCTAAATCCAACGCCTCCGGGAAGTAAACGGTCAATCGCACATAGGGTTCCCTATCATCGGTTTCCAAACCGCAGCTGCCCAGAGAAAAACACAGCGCGCTGAGCACCTCGGAACCCTCCATGGAGGTCTGTATCGTAAGGATATGCCAATTGCGTGTCATAATTGGTGCTAAGATAGGGTATCAGAAGGAAGTGTAGCAAGCCACGAGGAGGTATAGTTATACCATGACGGACGCCCCAAGCACAGACCAATCGCATTTGTGTCGGCTGCCAAGGCAGGAACCCTTCGAAATCGTTGGGGCCAACGCTTTCGAATCGCCGAAGTAAACGTCCGACTAGTCGCCGGGAGCGAGATCGCGCAATCCCTCTACGAGGCCTGCGCACAGAGGTGTGAACAGCGGCTCGTATTGGGCATCGAGAGCCGCGGGGTGACCCTGGTCTCCCCCGGCGCGAATGGCCTCAATAAGGGGAACTTCTCCAAGAAAGGGCACCCCATGACGATCGGCGGCTGCCCGTCCTCCTCCACGACCAAACACCTCGTGTCGCTTGTCACAGTTGGGACACAGGTAATAGCTCATGTTCTCTACCACGCCCAGCACGTCCACTTCCACCTTATCAAACATAGCCATACCGCGCTCAACGTCTTCTAATGCAACGCTCTGTGGTGTTGTGACTATGACCGCACCTGACAGGGCAATGGTCTGACTTAGCGTTAGAGGCACGTCTCCGGTGCCCGGAGGTAAATCCACTAACAGGTAGTCTAACGCACCCCATTCTACCTGGTTTAAAAACTGCTGTAACGCTCGAGCTAGCAGTGGTCCACGCCATATTACCGGAGCCTCTCTGCCGGCAATAAAACCGATCGACATCAGGTTTATTCCGTGCGCCTTCACGGGTATGAGACGGTCGTCTTCAGATAGTACGGGTTCGTCGGAAACACCTGTCATTAGGGGTATACTCGGCCCGTATATATCCGCATCTAGCAGGCCAACTGCTGCACCTTGAGCGGCTAATCGCGTGGCCAAATTAACGCTCAGCGTCGACTTGCCCACACCGCCTTTTGCGCTGGCTATAGCCACCACATTGTGCACTTGAGCTAAGGGACCTTCAGCAAAGAGCGTCCTCGGCACCTGCGCGACTTCTTTCTTTCTTCTAAAGAGTGGCATATAGACTAGCTGAAGGCTTTGCGGATGCGATCAAAGAAACTGTCTCCTTCGGAGCGAACGCGCTCTTCCTCCAATTTGGATAGTGCTTCAAAGACTTCTCGCTCCTCTCGACTTAATTCCTGGGGCGTCCACAGAAGAACTTGGACGAGCTGATCTCCGACACCCCTTCCATTCACGTCGGGTATTCCCTTGCGTGCCATGCGAAATACGCGACCGGCCTGCGTGCCGGCTGGCACCTTGAGCACGGCCTGTCCCTGAAGAGTTGGCACTTCAATTTCGCTCCCCAGAGCGGCCTGTGAAAAACTGACGGGAAGCTGCAAAATAACGTCGTCACCATCGCGCGTAAACTGCGCGTGCTCTTTCTCCTCTATAAATACGAGACAGTCTCCCGAAGGCCCCCCTCGAGGGCCCGCTTCGCCCTGACCGCGCAGGGGAATGTAATTACCCTCCTGAACTCCAGCTGGGATGCGCACGGTCAAACGCGTTTGACCACGCACACGGCCCTCCCCATCGCAGTCACTGCAGCGCGCTGAAACGGTGCTTCCCTCCCCGCCACAGGTAGGACAGGCGGTAACGGTCATTGACTGGCCGAAAAGCGTGCGCGCGACCTGCTGCACCTGCCCCACTCCGCCGCAGGTAGAACAGGATTCTTTTTGCGCCCCGGGAGCCGCACCGCTCGCATTGCACGTTCCACATCCCTCTAAACGAGTGAGATTGATCTGTTTCTCCACGCCCGTCATGATTTCTTCAAGCGTAAGAGAAACCTTTAGCTTTAGGTCTCGCCCTCGAGGTGGACCGGAAGGACCTCTCCGACGACCTCCACCGCCAAAAAAAGAGTCGAAGATATCGCCAAAAACATCTTGAAAATCAGAGGCGTGACTAAAATCAGACCACTGGAAACCCCCACCGCCGAAATTACCCTCAACCCCCGCATGTCCGTGGCGATCGTATTGAGCCCGTTTATCTGTATCCGAAAGGATTTCATAAGCTTCTGAGGCCTCTTTAAACAGCTCTTCCGCCGCCGCGTCTCCCTGGTTGCGATCCGGATGATGTTTGAGAGCGAGCTTGCGATAGGCGCTTTTTATTTCACTATCTCCGGCGCCGCGCTCGACGCCCAAGACTTCGTAATAATCCCGTTTAGCCATTTAATTCACCCATCTCGGGCTATTCTCCCTCGCTTGGGGCTTTACTCACAACGACGCGTGCCGGTCGCACGACTTTTCCATTCAGCTCGTATCCCTTTTCCATCTCTTGGACCACCGTACCGGGTTCATGTTCGGCGTCTTCCACTTCCAACATCGCCTCGTGCATATTGGGGTCAAAAGGTGCCCCCATCGCCTCTACGGCTTTCAAACCGTAGCCTTCCAGAGCCGCATTAAACTGAGAGTAGATTAGTTCTATTCCCTGCTTGAGTCCCTCCACGTCTTCCGTATCTTGGTCCAGTGCTCGTCGCATATTGTCCACTACCGGCGCCATCTGCAGCAGCATATCTCGCAGCGTATCCTCGCGCACGTCCGAGCGCATCCGCGCAGTCCGCTTGCGGAAGTTGTCTAATTCCGCGACCGAGCGCATGTAGCGATCGTAGTGAGCTGCCGCCTCCTGCTTAGCCGCCGCAAGCTGCTCATCTATACTCAGCTCCCCTTCTGCCTCTTCCTCACCCTTCTCTTCTACCCGTTCGCCCTCTTCTTCAATCGACTCTTCAGGTGCGACTTCAGGTGTATCTCCTTCTGATTGACCAGTTTCCGTGCTCCCTTGATGTACAGATTCACCTTCGCTCATTGCTCTCCTCTACATTTCTGCTGTGAATGTTCTAACAGACGAGCTGGGCCGCGCGCGAGGCCGCGTAATTTGCTAAAACCATCAGTGACTCATAGGGCATCCGCGTGGGACCAATAATCCCAATCACACCCGAACCCCCTTCCACATCATAGCTGGCCGTGACCATTCCACACTGACGCAGAGCAACAAGAGGATGGTCTTCTCCTATCGTCACGACAACGCCGCGTCGCTCGCTCATCAACCTGGCGAGCAGATCTTTTTTCTCCGCCAGATCAACTAAGCCGGCAACCTGCTGTGAATCACCGAACTCGGGCTGCAAACACAAATTGCTCGTACCCGACACGTACAAATCCCCGCTTGTCAGCTCTGCCAGGGCTTCAATTTCATCTACCACAGCGCGCAGCAGTTGGGGACTGCGCTCGGCCAATGGCTGCAGTCTTTGCCGAGCCGTCTGGCTAATCTCAGCCATACTGAGCCCTCCGAGCCGTTCGTTAAGTAAGCGACCAAAAGACACCACGTCTTCACGAGACACGCTCGATCCGACCTCAATCACCAAACTCTTGACGAGCCCTTGGTTGATCGTCACGACTAACAGCAGCCTGCTGTCTGCCAGATGAACCAGCTCTAGTCGGCCGAGAATTCCCTGCTCAAATCGCGGAGCAAGCACCAAGCCCAACTGCTTGGAGACATTGCCGATAATATGAGCCAGCTGGCCCATTATTTCCTGCATATCCCCTTCGCGAAGCTGCACTTCAAGCTGCCGACGCAGTTCGGCTGCATTGTCGTCCAAACCCAATGCTTCGTCCGTCATGCACTGCGTCACGTAAAATCGATATCCTCTCTCTGTCGGCACGCGCCCGGCCGAGGTATGGGGCTGATGGACGTACCCCTTCTCCTCTAGGCTTGCAAGCGCGTTGCGAATCGTCGCTGCACTAGCGCCCACTCCATACTGTTCGCACAGCGTACGAGATCCAACCGGAGCTCTAAGCGCAACGTGCGCCCGGACCAATGCACAGAGAACTTGGATTTCACGCCTAGTTATAACAGACGATTTTGTTTCCATATCTCTTTAAACAGTCTATATACAGGGGGTGGGTAGATAATGATAAGGGCCAACAGAGGCTTGTCAAGCTTCGGGATAAAGCTCTGTAGCAACTACTTCCAGTTTATTTAGCTCAGATTCATCGAGCGGACTACCCACTCGCTCCCACGCTAACAATACGGCGCCTAAAACGGGGGGCAAACGAGCTGCGCGCAATCGCATGCTTACTCCCCTGTAACGTAGAGCCTCTTCTATATGGACTCGCAGCGAGGGAGAACAGGTGAGGAGGCCACCCGTATACGATAGGGCGTCTTCCCGATCTATGCCCAAACGCCGTGTAACCGCCGCGATCTGTCCAGCAAGCCCATCTGCTGCAGAGCGAACTACATCGACCGCAACTCTGTCCCCCCCTTCAGCACAGCGGAGAATAGTAGGTGCTAACCGTGCAAGAGCAGACCGGTCTAAATCTCCTCCATACACTCGGCCGACAAGCTCCGTCCACCCACGCAAACCCAATTCCGCAAGCAACGCCCTCGAAAGCAGCGTTTCCGGTCCGCTTCCATCGTGTGCAGCCAGCACAGTTCGAAGGGCGCGCATAGCAATATCATATGCGCCGGCCTCGTCGCCTAAAAGTGGCCCCCACCCTCCTGCGCGCACCCAATTTCCGTTTTGCCCCATGCCAAACACAATTGAGCCCGTCCCCGCGATGGCGATAACACCCCCCTTGCCACCGTGCGCCCCGGCCAATGCGATGCGCGCATCGTTTTCTACTCGCACCCTGTCGGCCCACCCTTTTTCAAGCAAGCTCTCTGTTATAGTCCGCTGCTCATCCGGACGCCCCGCCCCCGCTAAACCCAAACAGATACATGCAGGCCCCTCTCTATTTGCAGACGTTAACCAGGGACTCAAGACCTCCTCGAGTAGTCCATTCAACCCATCGATGCCCACGTCCTGATAATTACTGCCTCTTTTGCGAGCCGTTGATAGTACCTGCCCATCCCTTCTAACCCATACGAACTCCGTTTTGGATCCCCCACCATCGATACCAATAACCGACTGCTCATCCATCATGACACTTCCTATGGGGCTTTTAAAATGATCTGCGATCGTGAAGTAACGAATATAAGCTACGGTTGGCTCTACACAAAAAGGGCGGCACCCGAAGGCACCGCCCTTTAAAAAAGATTTTACAAGAAGATCTTATGCTAGTTCATCAAGGACTCGATCGGCGGTCTCTCGCTGGACTTCACCCCGATCATAAAAGCCACTTTCCACCCGCTGCCGAGCTTGGCTAACCCTGTCTTCTCGCACATCAGGAACAGCACCTAATGCCTCTTGAGCCGCTTTAAAAACGGCTACGTCCGACACATCGTTTCGCACGCCGGGAGAGTCTAATAGGGCATCAGCAATCTGCTCGCGCACTTGGCGTGCATCATAGTACCCAGACTCAACGCGCTGTTTGATCTCATCGATTCTAGGGTTGGTCTCCGTGGGCTCAGCGCGCGCAAGCGCACTCAGTTCGGACACTTCTTGAGCACCCCGTGAAATCTCGACTACATCGTCTGCGCGTCCGCTCTCTTTGCTGCTGCGAACGGGCGCACTGCGCTGCTGAGACTGCGTAATCTTTGGCTGATGCGATAATTTGTCTATACGCATCTTACTGCCTCTTCTCTAAGTGATAAAACCCGCTATTACTGTAATATATCGGCACGCTAAAGAAAAACTTTAATATTTATCTAAATTCATCTCGGCACGCGTTCAATTCCGCGTTTTTCTAACGAGCCTATGGACCAATATAGGGAGGAGCCGTATAAATTACAACCTAGCGAGTACCGTCGTAGAGACGAGCATTGGGAGCCGTAGAAGACGCCGCTTTATATCCTCGAGCAGCGACGCGACCCCGTCCCATTTGTCTAAATTCCTCACGGCTATTTTTAAGCATTCTTTCAGCGACCGCCTGCGTTGTCACACGCTGGTCTTGCAGTCGTTCGAGCCATTCTCGCATCCGCACTACGCGCACCTCAGCAGCTTCGCCGCTGGCTGAGAGAGGAGCTATTTGCTGCTGACGTAAACGGACTTCGTCCATCAATCCGTGCATCTCAGAAAACGCGTCCTGCAGCGCTTCATAGTCTTCGTTCTCTATGCACTTTCGCTGCATTCTACCCACTTCAAACATGTGGGCATAGGACCGGCATTGCTCGTCGAGCAATTGTAGGATATCGGCGTTTTCTGACATGGCCATTTAGCCCGTTACGACAAGCCCCGAAGACACTGGTGCAGCGCCTGCAGACTCTCCACCATCGCTCTTCAGAATTTGCTCCCAGGCCTCTAGTAGATTCTCCATTAGGCCGATCACTTCTTGAATCGGTTCTACTTCCATATGAACGTTGGCGTGCACCAACCGGCGATATGAGTAGAGATAGAGCCTCTGCAAATTCAAGGCGAGTTCATCACCGCGATCCAAGGATTCCTGATCGAGTGCATACGTGAGTTCAAGAATAATGTCCTGGGCACGAATCAAGGCATTACCCTTGCCTTCCATGTCCTTCTGCTCTAGGTGTAGAATCGCTTTTTTCATAAAGCGGACAGCGCCTTGATAGAGCATGACGATCAGCTTACCCCGATTCGCCGTTTTTATCTGCACCTGGTTATACTGCTTGTACGCTCCCCTATTCATACGCTCTTAAACTTTCTCCCTCGGTCCTATCTCAAACCGGCCAACTGGCTGCTCAAAAAATTACCCTGTGACTGCAGAGTAGCAATACTCCCCTCCAGCGAAGCGAAACGCCCCACCAGATTGAGCCTCTTCTGCTCGATACGTCGTTCCATATCGGCAATCCGCGAATCAAGGTCGTCGATCGTATCGTCGATCGCACGCGCGCGGTTTTTGATCGTTCCGTCAAAGGAATCTGTAATCGCCCGAAGCTCGTCGGCCAGCAAACGTCCGACGCCAAAGATCAAATTTACACTGCCCTGATCTTCCACCTGATCGACGAGGTCATCATCGCTCAAGTTAACGCGCAACGACAGACCATCGACGTTGTCTGCGCCAATTTTTCCGGTCAAGATGCGGCCAAAGCCATCGGCCTCTTGTCCATCGATCGTGCCCTGGACATCTTGTCCCTCAACGCTTTCTGCACTCAGACCCAACTCGGCGACTTCCTCGCTTATGGTGAATCCGTTGCGATCGCCAAAGCCGTTGTGCTCAATGGCGAGCCGATTGTCCCGATTACTGGCCGTGATATCTAGGCCTAAACGCCCTTCGGTCTCAACCTCAATACTGCCAAAGTTGAGGCTGCCACCGCTTTCATTCTCTTCGATAAGCGTCAGCGTTAGGTTGCTGCTCCCGACCTGATTGTCCGTAATAACTATGCGGCCTTCTGAATCGATATTGGCACTGACATTGCCACCAAACATGCTGCGCACTTCGGACAGCAGATCACCGACCGTAGTCGTCGCAGCATCTTCGATTGTGAAAACGCGCGAGAGCGTTGACCCGTCGTGCGTAGTGCCGTTGATGCGAATCGTATCTCCGCTTTGGGAGCCCGCTCCAAATATGTCTGCGAAAGCCGTCGAGGCGAGAATTGCCGTGTTTCCATCAACCGTGTTGGCAATAGAAGCTCGGCGCACTTCGGCGACATCGCTTGAAAGTTCGGTGTTAATCTGCGTGATAATCGATTCGAGGTCATCACCCGCGCTCAGCTGGATTGAAGCGGGCTTGCCAGTGACCTTGTCGATAATCTCTAGCGTCTGGTCTTCAGTGAGCTCACCGTTGAATTCCACGCTGCCGACAAGTGATGCCTTTGAAGCTGCCTGAGTCACAGAGACGCTGTAATTACCAGCAGTCGTGCGTGAATTTGAAGATACGTAATCAATTCCGTCATCTGACGTATTGCCTTGGGCGACAAAGAGCTTACGCACGTCTTCAAGATTTTCGTTCAACACTTCCGTCAGGCGATCTTCGTCAATTTGCAAGCGCCCAGTGCGATTAAAGTTAATCCCTACGAGGACCAGCGCATTAAAGCTATCATCCAGGCCATCTACCTGCGAAGTAACCACTGAGCGCAAACGCGTCTGCAGCGAAAGCACGGTAGAATCACCGGCCATCGGCCCAGCTTTCTGCGTGGCTTCGTCGTAGGCAAACTGCTCATCAATCAGGTCCATCGCCGTGTTAAACTGGTCGACAAAGGAGCGAATATTATCGCGAAGAGCAGAAGTATCATCCTTGTCAATGGTGATATTGACCAGTTCACCCTGCTCGGCTTCCAGTAGATTCAGCGTAACGCCTTCAACGGCGTCAGTAATCGTATTATTTGCCCGACTCAGTTCGATGCCGTTAATCCGGAACTGGGCGTCCTGGCCGGCCTGTAGCTCAGAGGAGCGAGCGTCCGTCCCCGTCGTAGTTCGAGTGACGCTCCCCAGTGCGAGAGCGCCTCCCCCCTCGTTATTAGCCTGGAGATTGAGCGTTAACTCGCTTGTCCCCGCCTCATCATCGCGCAGCACTATGCGGCCTGCCGTATCGATTGAGGCCGACACCGAGTTGCCGTAAGCCTGCTCTATGCTGTTGAGCAAGTTCTGTATTTTTAGATTACCGGTGCTTATGGTGAACGTGCTCGAAACCTGGTCTCCGCTTCGATTCTCTCCGCCGATCGAAATGGTGTCACCGGCCTGCACGTTGGCTCCCAGTAGATCCGAGAAACGCGTATCGGCGTTTATGGCCGAAGCGTTTTCGACAACCCCTAGCGCATTCAGCACGCCCCCGTCGTCTACCACGTCCTGCGTACCGCTAATCTCTAACTCGAATTCACCTGGACCGATCGCATTGACTGCGGCCGTTACGCCTTCCGGAGCCGCGAGATTAATTTTGTCCCGTATGTCGTTCAGAGAATCCGCTGCCAAGTCGATTTCGACTAGGGCCCCGCCAATGGTCACCGTGCCCGCGGCGGAAGAATCGATTTGACTGCCCACGATGTCGGCATCGCTCAGGAAAACGTTTGTCTTCGCCCCGGTGTTAGTCGCATTAATGAGGGCTCCTCTTTCCTGCAGCGCCACGTTGGAAGTCACGACTTGGGCCACGCTCTCAAAAGCGTTGTTTGAACCAACGAGTACCCCAATGGACTCAAGGACGTTTCCGTCGTCTGCCAAGTCCGTCGTGCCCACGATGCGCAGCTGCAGCGAAGCATTGCCCTCTTCGTCACTGGAGCTGATAATGGAGGCAGATACCCCTTCGGGAACCGCCTCGTTGATTCGCGTTTGAATATCGCTCAGCGAATCTTCGGCCAGGTTGATCTGAATATCTTGTCCAGCAATCTGCACGGTGCCACTCGGACCACTTGCAAGTCCCATCAGCGATCCAAGCGCTGTGCTGCTGCTTATGAAAGCATCGCTCTCCGCGCCGGAAGTAATAGCTTCAGCGAGACTGCCCCCATTGGCCAAGACCCCCAGACTCTCCAAGACCCCCCCGTCATCGACAAAGCTCGTAGTGCCGTTGACCTCGAGTTGGTAGCGAGTAATCCCGTCGACATCACTGGATGATATAGACGCCGTAACACCTTCTGGCGCAGCGTCATTGATCTTATCGCGAATAGCTTCAAGCGAATCGTTAGAAAGGTCAACGCTCACTTCGGCATCGCCCACCGTAATAGTCCCAGCGGGTGGAGAACTCAGCGAAAGTAGTTCACTTATGGATTGGTCAGCAGCGAGAAATTGTCCACTTAGCGCCCCATTGGAAAAGGCGTTTTTGATATCGGTTCCGCTCGAGGTAAAGCCGAGACCCTGCAGCACATTGGTCGTGCTGGCATCCTGTATGGAAAAACCGTTGCTGCCCACCTCATCGGCCGTCAAGATCAACCGACTGTCTCCGGAAGAGACGGTTAACAACTGGGCGGTGACACCGGCATCAGCGTCGTTAATCTTGTCGCGGATTTCCAACAGGTCGTCGCCTGTATCGATCTCGACGCCCTTGCCGTTAACGACAAATTCCCCGCTTAGATTGAGTGGATCTGATAAATTGGAAAAAGAACGTGAAGATAGCCGACGTGCCTTGGCCAACTCTAGCACTTCCACGCTAAAGTTGCCGGCAGCGGCCTCGTTTGAGGCATCTACCGAAACGCGCGAACTGGCGTCCGAATTCGCGTTGACAATCGAAAACACGTCATCAGTGGCCAAGCTCTCGGCAGCGCCTTGGAGCGAAACCAAACTCGAGTTAATCGAGTTAAGCACGCCCTTTTGCTGCTCTAACGTGGCCTGACGTCTCTGTATCAGGCTAATGGGACGGCGCTCTATACTGATGAGCTGCGATATAATGCTATCGGTATCGAGGCCAGAGCCCAGACCTGAGAATGATACACCTTGGGACATCGCTATTCACTTCCCTGGTCCGTACTACGCTATGGTACTACAGCCTGAAGTGTCATTCGACACTTCAGGCCTGATCATTCACTAACAACCCTATAATTTTGTCCAGACTGACGCTGGCTTCCAACACCTGCTCAGGGGGCACCTGCTTAATAATATCACCCGTTTCCGTATCCGTAATGCGCACGACTACCAACCCCGTGTCATTGTCGACAGAAACCGAGTAGTTGCCCTCTACTTCTTCCAGCGTCTTGTTCAGTTCGGCGACCATGGAACGGGTCTTTTCAAGACTCAGCTGAGACTCGTTCGCCGTGGGGGCGGCGCCGTTTGTTTCAGCCGCACTATTCAAGCTCGTCTGAGGACGCGGATCCACAGAAGCCGACTGCACTTCTTTAGATCTTATATCAGAAACTGAAGCATTTGTGTCAATCATATTATTCACCTCTCAATCTGAGAGGAAGCGCTACCTCTTCCGTTGCGCTAGATGTGGAGCATATATCTCCACATCTAGCATCAACCGGTAGCCTATTTTTACTGCAATAGAGCCAAGGCGTTCTGCGGTATGACATTAGCCTGAGCCAACATCGCCGTAGAAGCCTGACTTAGGATCTGTGCCCGCGTAAACTGGGTCACCTCGGCCGCTACATCGGCGTCACTAATCGACGCTTCAGAGGCTTGAATGTTCTCAATCTCGTTCTCCGTGTAGGCAATGGTAAACGAGAGACGGTTCTGGAACGCACCCAAATTACCGCGCTCGGCGGCAACTTCGGTAATGGCCAAGTCGATCGTCGTGATCGACGAACGCGCATCGCTGATTGAAGCGACGCCCGCACTGCTCAAGTTGAGCTTGGAACCGGTCGCCGTCATATCACCGACATTAACTTCAATGCGGTTAAAGGCGCTGTCGGTCGGCCCCACCTGAAACGAACCACCGGTGCCGGAATCAACCTGAATCGTCGTTCCGTCGAGATCGCCGTCACTGTATGCGCCAGTTGCACCGTCAACACTAGCCCCGGCCAGCGTAACCTGAACGCCCAGACGGTCAAAGTTAGCCACAACCTGCGAACCCGTCGCAACGTCGCTGCCATCGAGCTGCGTTGCA
>Ga0181587_10001871_pt1 | contig 17581 bp, 5 predicted proteins | sample 071ome_27_FD_132463 | JGI IMG/M metagenome (GOLD analysis project Ga0181587, IMG submission 132463) | Coastal salt marsh microbial communities from the Groves Creek Marsh, Skidaway Island, Georgia - 071409AT metaG (megahit assembly) | ecosystem: Environmental > Aquatic > Marine > Intertidal zone...
GATTTCGTCTACGGAGTCCTTCTATATCGCGACGGTCGTTATTGATACAGGTGCGACAGAGGGTGCGGCCTTCAAAGTGGGCTTCCAGTCGAACGGCTTTGTCACCACTGCCAATAGCGTGGGAACGGAGATCCTGTCTAACGACGGCGATCGCGTTGAGATCTCTACGTCGGGTACGGGCGGTACGGGCGGCACCTATGCCGTGGCAGAGGCGTGGCCGGCCGCCGGTTTGAATCAGGTTGCGCAGCATACACCGGGCGATGAAGTGCCGATCTTCACGATTGGTATCGAGGGCGACGGCGCGGCGACCTTTGCTCAGCTGGATTTGGAAATTGGCGATTTGGACGGTAGCCCAACGGGTCTTTCGGGTACCGACCTCAGCGCGATCTATTTGTATCGCAGCGCCGACGCCGTATGGGATGCGGCCGACTCACTTATCGGCGACAATGCCGGGCTGCTAACGCCGGGCGGCACGACCTCGCTGACGGCGTTCAGCCCTGAAGTGCTGTCCGCTCAGCCCACGTACTACATTGCCACGGCGGAGATCGATTCCTTTGCGTTTGGCGGTAGTGCATTCCGTCTGGGCTTCCCGTCGGGTGGATTCAAGACGTCGGCTGAAAACGTGGGAACGGAGGTAGTGGCCAACGACGCCGATCGAATTGAGATTCTGTCCGTTGGTCCGCCTCCCGGACCGCCCAACGCGATGGCGTTTCTACCGGGGCCGTTTGAGGTGGCCGACTCGCTGGTGGTCGAATTTGATCGACCCGTCTACGGATGGGGTCCGGAAAGCCTTGTGGCTTCGGGCAGTCAGAGCGGCTACATAGACGGTTTCCACGCCGGCGAAGGTACGAGCTTTGTCCGTTTTGAGGAATTCGATCCCGCCTTCCCGGGTGAGACGGTATTTGCCACGCTGACCACGGCGGTATACAGCGAAACAGGAGAGTCTTTAGCGAGCGGCTACGTCTGGTCGTTTACGCGTCCGGCCGGTCCCGGCCCGGCAATCTTTGATGTGGCCGTAGCCGATCTCACGTCGATGGTTGCCGACACGCGTGCGCTGCCCGTCGGTGACGTAGACGGCGACGGCGATCTCGACGTGGTGGCAGGAAATTACGACGAGCCTAGCGTGGTATTCCTCAACGAAGGGAACGGTCTGCACTGGGATGGTCTGTGGGCCGATGAAATTGTTCCCGTTCAGGCGATGCTGCTGGGCGATTTGAACGGGGATGGGGCCTTAGACGGTTTCGTGGGGCTGGACAGCCAGCCGCACCGAGTGCTGGAAAACGTCCAGCAAGATACGTTGCTGGCCGAGCCGATGCTGTGGGATGTCGCCGGCGAGTTGCCCAACAGTGGCAACACGCGCGCGCTGGCCTTGGGCGATCTGGACGGCGACGGTCTTCTCGACGTGGTGGCGGCCAACTCCAACGAGTCTAACGCGATCTATTTCAACGCGGGTGATCTTGTCTTCGATAGCCCGGTCGGATTGGGCGATGCCTTTGACGTGACCTATGACGTCGCCGTTGCCGATATGGACAACGACGGCGATCTGGACGTGATGACCGCAGAAAACGGTTCGGCCAACCGCCTGTTTAATAATGACGGCAGCGGCCTATTTACACCCGACGGCACGGTGATTGATCTGGGTGCGGGCGTTGGAGAAGAGAGCGCCCAGACCTACGCCATTCGCATAGCCGACTTTGATCAAGATGGTATCTCGGACGTGCTGATGGCCAACTTCAATATGCCGAATACGCTCTTCCGCTCGTGGGAGAATACGTGGGATTCGCTGGGCAGCACAACGCAGGAGACGGCGCGTCTGGCGATCGGCGACTTGGACGGCGATGGGTATCCCGATATCGTAGCCGGCAATTACAACGACGTGAATCGTTTCTATCTCTTCGATCCAATAGAGCCGGGCGGCTTCTTGGTCGATGACGTGGCGCCGGACGTAGACAACACCTGGGCCCTGTCGCTAGGCGATCTGGACGGTGACGGCGATCTGGATATCATCACGACGGCCACGTCTGATGGGAACGAGCCGATCAACCGAATCTTTTTTAACGCCGATATGCGACTGCCGCCGGAATTGGTTGACGTGACGCCGCTGCCCTGGACCGCTAGCGTGCCAGAAGACCAAGGGCCCAGCGCCGAGTTTAGCGAGCCGCTCTTGGGCGCGGGAGAACTGGTCGTGGTCGGCTCGCAGAGCGGACCGATGTCGGGCGTGGTCAGCGGCGAGGGAACCGAGGTGCGCAGCGTGGCCTTGGATGAATCGTTCTTCCCGGGTGAGACGGTGCGTTTTACGATCTTCCCCAATATGGAGAGCGCGGAAAACGGCCAGTTGCTCTATGCGGGAGGCACGTTCGAATACAGCGTTGCAGCAGGCCCAGGCCCAGCGATTTTTGACCGCAACTTGCTGACGATCGGCTCCGAAGTGCGCGATACGGAGGCCCTTGCAGTGGCCGATCTCAACGGCGACGGCAAGCTGGACGTCGTAACGGGTAACGTGGGCAGTGGCAATCGCATCTATCTGGGCTTGGGTACGGGCGCGTTCCAGTCGACGGTTGGTCTGCTGGGCGCAGACACCGAAACGGCACCAACGCGCGCGCTGGTAGTGGCCGACCTGAGCGGCGACGGCTTTCTCGATGCCGTCTCGGTGCGCGATGGGCAGTCCGCCCATTTCTACGAGGGCGACGGGCAGGGCGGCTTTAGCGGCGAGACGGCGCTGACGAGTTCGGTGCGCGATACGCGGACGCTGGCGGTGGGTGACGTAGACGGCGACGGTGATATCGACTTGGTTGAAGGCAACGACAGCAGTCCGCATCGCCTGGTAATTAACGACGGACAGGGCTGGTTTGAGCCCGAAATCGACCTGTTGGCTTCACCGCGCACGACGCGTGCGCTGCTCTTGGCCGACTTGGATCTGGATGGTCAGCTCGACCTGCTCGAAGGAAACGATGTCGATCCCAATCGCATCATGTGGAATGGTGGCATTGGGGCCGGACCGATGTACCTCTTTGACTACGACGAGGATTTCGACACGGCTGCCGGAGCCACGCGCGCGCTGGCCGTGGGCGATCTCAATGCGGATGGATGGCCCGATGCCGTGGTGGGTAAGAAGGATGCGCAGGATATGGCCTACCTCGGATCGGAAGATCCAGACAACATTGTCGGAATACCTCTGGGTGCAGCGACTTCACCGACCTCGGCGCTTGCTTTGGGCGATTTGGATGGCGATGGCGATCTAGACGTGGTGCGCGGTCTCTACGGTGAGATTTCGCAGCGCCACCTCAACGACGGAGCGGGGAGCTTCGATACGGGCGCTGAGGTCGATGATGTAGTCAACAACACGACCTCGCTGGCCTTGGGAGACTTTGACGGCGATGGAGATTTAGACGTCGCTGAGGGAATTGAAGGTAAGCGCAACCGACTGCACTTAAACTCAGACGTCGTCAACGCGACGCAGCTGGTCTTTACGACGCAGCCGGGAGGTGCTCAGTACAAGACGCCTTTCACCGCGCCGCCGAGAGTCACGGCGCAGAATCTCAACGGAGTGACGGCCGCTTCGCTTACCGGTCTAAACGTGGAGCTGACCGCCAGCAGCGGTGCGCTATCAAATGGTACAGCGGCGATGACGGCCGGCGTAGCGGCGTTCGACTCGCTGACGGTCGATCAGCTGTCCACGGCGATTACGCTGACGGCCACGCCGACGGTATCGGGTATTTCTTCAGCTACGAGTGACCCCTTTGACGTGACGGCGGCGACGGTGACGTTCTCTTCATGGCCACCGGAAAGTAGCTATAGCGCACAGACCCAGGTGCCTGCGATTACCAGCTCGCCGTCGGGGGTTGCCAACACGGTCCTCTACAACGGATCTACGACGCGACCACTGGCTCCGGGCAACTACACCGTGCAGGTCACCTCAACGGATCCCAACTACGTCGGCACGTCGACGCTCAACTATGCGATCAGCGCACCGCCGGCGCCCACGGCCTCACTGAGTGCTTCACCGACGGGCGGTCCAGTGCCGCTCACGGTGACGTTTACGGGCAGTGAGACGGGGTATGTAGATAGCAGAGACCTCAATACGGGCGATGGCGGCAGTTTGGGCAACGCGACCGGCGGCAGTCATACCTACACGAGTGCGGGTTTGTATACGGCGACCTATACGGTCAATGGACCGGGCGGCACGGCAACGGCACAGGTTGTAATCGACGTAGCCGGTCCGCCTGCCCCAGCCGCGATTGCCGGAGTCTCTGCCGAAGAAGACCAGCCGCTCGTACTCAACCTGTCGGGCGTGGACAGTCAGGTCGGCACGTGGTCCGTTGGAGGCGGCGATGACAACTTGATTGCAGCGACGGCCGTGGCGGGAGACCAGATTACCTTCTTGCCCAAGGCCGATCAGTCGGGCAGCACGACGGTGCAGATCACGCGGACCAACGACGTGGGACTGACGGCGGTCCAGGACGTCGTGCTGACGTGGACGCCGGTGGACGATCTCCCGGTCATCGCCGGCTTGCCTACGTCCTTTAACACGACAGAGGATGCGGCACTGCAGTTTGCCGTTGGCTCGTACATCAGCGACAAAGATACCGATGTTTCGACCTTCCAATGGTCTATTGAAGGATACAAGCCCGAGCTGGTGGCTTCGGCTTCCGTCAGCGGCAGCGAGTTTGTGCTGACGCCGGTGCCGGACGCCTACGGGCAGACGGATGCACTAATTAAGGTAGTCGATCCGGCCTCGGGCGCAGCGCTTGAGCAGGCCGTCTCCTTGGAGTGGACGGCGGTTAACGATCCGCCGCAGACGCCGGTCATCGGTAAGCCGAGCGACGGTCAGGTCGAGGTGCCGCTGTCGGCTGTGCTCAGCTGGAGCGTTGTCGACGTAGACGGCGATGCGCTGGGCTACGACGTCTTTTTTGGCCCTGAGGGCAGCGCCGTTCAGGTAGCAGCCGGGCAGGCTGCATCCAGCTACAGCGCCGTGGGCATGCAGCCGGGTACGACCTATAGCTGGCGCGTGGTCGTGCGCGATCCGAGCGGTGAATCGGCCGAGGCTTCGGCCCGTTTTACAACGGAGATCGACCGCGTGCCGCCGCGCATCAGCGGCCTGGCGGCTTCGGCCGTCGATTTGGGCGCGCGCATCGTGTGGAGCACAGACGAGGCGGCGCGCTTTGAGCTCAGCTACGCCGGAGAGTCTACGGAGGCCAATCCGCTGCCGGACGTCGGACAGGTCAGCGATGCGGCGCTGTTGAAAAATTTTGAAGTGGCCCTACCTCAGCTACAGGGGGCGACCTGGTACGACTTTAGCGTGGTGGTTATCGACCGAGAGGGGAATGCTTCTGAGCCCGTTTCGGGCCGCTTCCGCACGCTGGCTGCACCCGATGTCGATCCGCCGGTTATTCAGCCCGGTAGCGTCCAGGTCAACGGTATTGTCGAAGACGGCGCGTGGGTGCGCTGGGAAACCGACGAGCTGAGCACGAGTGCGGTCAGCTACGCAGCCGTGGGCGGCCCCGTTGCCAAAGTCGCACAGGAAAACAGCGCCACGGGCGGTCTGGTTGAGAGCACGGTGCTCACGCGTTCGCACGCCTTGCAGCTTTCCGGTCTATCAGCCGATACGGAATACGCCGTATTCGTCCAGTCTACCGATGCCTCCAACAACGTGTCGATCGGGGCTGATGCGGCGTTCCGCACCGCTGCTGGAGCGGATCTGGTGCCGCCGCAGTTTATGCTGGCCCCCGGCGCTCAGGCGCAGGTGGAGCAGGCGGAGATTGCCTTTGCTGCCGATGAGGTGGTGACGGCTGAGATTCGCTATGACGTAGACGATTCGCCCGAAGACGGGCGCGTCATTCTCAGCACCGTCGCGTCGGAATACCACGTCGTTGCGCTCGATGCGTTAGAGCCGGCTACCGCGTATTCATTTCAGGTTGCGATCACGGACTTAGGGGGCAATACAACCCAGTCCAGCGTGCGCACCTTCGAGACCCGTGCCGCGCCCGACGTGACGCCGCCGCAGGCCGAAGGGTGGCGCGTGGTGCCCAGCTCCGAACGCGCCATGCTCGAGTTTGTATTTGACGAGCCGGTTGTGGCGACTGTGGCCTGGTGGCCTGTAGAAGACCCAGACAATATTTCCTTTGTCGACCTGACCGAATTGGCACCGAGACACGGCATTTCTATGGGTAATCTCGAGGCGTCGACCGTCTTCGCCTATGAGATAGGCGCCGTCGATATGGCTGGGAATAGCGCTGCGCTCATTGCCGATCAATTCGAGACGGAGGCGGCACCCGATATAACGCCGCCCATCGTCCTCAATGCACTAGTTGACGCGCAGCGCCTCGAGAATGTGGCCCTGCGCGTCGATCTCGACGAAGTGGCCCTGCTGCAGGTAGACCTGACGCTGACGAGCATCCCCGAGGGAGCGGAAACCAGCGCCGAGGTTGGCAGCAGCCGCAGACTGGTCGGCGCCGACGTGCAGGAAAGCCATCGCGTTGCGCTTACCAGCCTCGTGCCCGGTGCAGCATACGGCGTGTCTTTCACGGCGACGGATCCCTACGGCAATACGCAGGAGGGAGCGCTCTCGTTTAGCGCGCCGCTGCGTCCCGACACGGAGCCGCCGCAGCTGCTGTCGCTGCCAGTTGCCCTCAACGTGAGCGAGGGCGGTGCGCGCATTGGGGTGGCCTATAACGAAGATGTGCAGCTGAGCGTGCGCTACTACCCGACCGAAGACCCCAGTCTGGCCGAGACGCGCAGCTTTTCTCAGCCGCAGCGCGAGCACGCCTTTGAGCTGAATGGATTGGCCAGCGGTACGGCTTACACGATTGACTTGGAGGCGCGCGATGGGGCAGATCTGACCAACGCCAGCGCGCTGAGCCTCGTCACGCTGGTTGAAGCCGACGTCGATCCGCCGGTCTTTACCAAGCTACCTTGGGTGGAAAACGCCGATCTGACGAGCGTGCGCTTGGGCATGGAACTGGATGAACCGGTCGTCGCTCAGCTGACGATGACAAACGGAGAAGACGAAAACGACAGACATCGTCTAAGCGTTGTTGAGCGTGCAAAGGAACACGTGCTCGAAGTGACGGGGCTTGCCTCGGGTGCCACGTATACGTATTCGGTAACGGTGAAAGATGCCAACGGCAACGAAACCTCCTATTCGGGACAGGTGCGCACGGTTACAGAGGTGCTTCCGCCGAGTATCGTGGAGGGGCCAACGCGCCAGCGTATTACGGAAGATCGCGTCTGGATCTTCTTTAAGACGAACGTGCCGACCCGCGCTGAAATCAGCTACTATCCAGAGGATTTGCCGGCCGAGGTGCAGGTTGAAAAGCCCAACGGACGCGGCAAGGCGCACGTCGTGCAGTTGACCAACCTGCTCTCTGATACGCCGTATCGCTTTTCCGTGGTGGCCATAGACGACAAGGCCGACCTCTCTTCAGAGGTGATAGAGGGGAGTTTCCGCACGGAAAAAGGGCCGGATCTCATCGCGCCCAAATTACAGGGCGCACCGGCTGTGGTGAGCTTTTCCGACACGCGGGCCAAGATCGTTTGGAAGACGGATGAGCCCGCCGATAGTCGCGTGGATATGACGGATCCGGAAGGGCTGCTGCGCAGCGTTAGCGATCCTGCGACGGTCGTTGAGCACACCGTAGAGGTCACCAACCTCGATCCATCGACGACGTATAGCTATGTGGTGTATTCGCGCGATATGGCCGGGAACGAGACGGTTTCAAAAGACTTCTCGTTAACGACGTTGGCCGCGCCCGATATCGAGCCGCCGCAGTTTGCGCGTAAGCCCATTGTGCGCTCGGTTTCACACGATCAAGTAGTGTTGGCTTTTTCCGCTGACGAGCCCGCTTCAGCAACGCTCGATATCGGTACGAGTGCATCCTACGAATTGGGCAGTTTGACCTCTGCTGATCAGGTCCTTGACCACGAGATATTGTTGAACGATTTGACGCCGGGCACGGCGTATTTAGTGCGCGTCGGACTGACGGACGCCTTGGGGAACGGACCAACCTATGCCACCGACGTGGAGGTGACGACTGCGCTGGCGCCCGACGAAACGCCGCCGCAGATTTTGACGGGTCCGTTCACGCCGCCGCCTACGGAAACGGAAGCCGTCATTGAATGGACGACGGACGAACCGTCTACGCGCTCGGTGCGCTTCTGGAAAGCAGAAGACCCAGCGGCGTCGGGCTTTGTCGAAGACGGCGCGCTCTCTAAGGAACATCGCGTGGTGCTGAGTAATTTGGAGCCCGGCACGTCCTACGAGTACGTGGCCTCGTCGCTGGACAAGGCGCGCAACGGTCCGGTTGAGAGCGGCACCAGCAGCTTCCGCACCGCATCGCGACCGCAGCTGCCCGCCTTTACGGCCGGTCCCGTTGCCGAAGCGGATGAGTCGAGCGCTACGATTACCTGGCAGACCAACGTGTCTGCCAACACGATCGTAGATATTGGATTGGATACGGGCTACGGTTTGCGCGTCGAAAAGCGCGAGCTGTCACAGGGGCACGAAGCGGTGTTCAATAATTTGGAGCCCGGGACGCAGTACCACTTCAAGGTGACCAGCATTGACCTGTCGGGCAACGTGCTGACGACGGATCCGAACGGGTTTGAGCTCCACAGCCGCGACCTGACGCTGCGCACGCTAGCCGAAGCCGACGTGCAGCCGCCGCGTCTGATGGAGAATCCGATAACGGTGTGGACGGATAAATCCGTTGTGGTATCGTGGGAGACCGACGAGGCCTCGACCTCGCGCATCGAGTGGGAGGCGCTCAGTAAGGTCAACGGTCCTAGCGCAGGATTTGTCGAAGACAACCAGATGCTGTTCCAGCACAGCCTGACGCTCACCGGTCTCAATCCGCGCACGCTCTACGCCGTTCGGGTGATTTCAGAAGATGCCGCCGGCAACCAGATGGTGTGGGAGCCGACGGCCGCAGGTAAGCTGGTAGCCGAACGCGCCTTTGAAAACGGCTTGCAGACGCTGTCTTCGGGCAAGATGGCTCAGCCGCCGGGCGGCGCGGGTCTGTTTGTGACAGACAGTTTTCCCGACACGCGCTTCCCCGTCATTACCAACGGGCCCCGCGTGCGTGAGAAAACGGCGGAAAGCGTGACCATCGAATGGCAGACCGATGAGCTGTCGGATTCGTTTGTCCGCTTTGGTCAGGAAGAGACAGCCCTAGAAGAGCAGATCGGCGCATCGCAGGACGTGCAGCTGCACAACATTACGCTGACCAACCTCGATCCAGGCACGAGCTACTACTTTCTCGTCGCTTCAACGGATCCATCTGGTAACGGTGCAACGGAAAGTGGCATTGCCGTGGCGACTACGGCCGCCGGCGAAGACCTAGCGCCGCCTACATACGTTGTCGATCCGGATGTGGTCCTGACTACCGACGTGCAGACGACGCTGGCCTGGACGGCCGATGAGGCTGCCTCGGCGACGGTCGAGTACGGTCCGGTGGGCAGCGATCTGCGCGTGCGTCAGCTGCGCCGGCGCTTGGAGTCGCAGCAGGTCACGCTGACAAACCTGAAGCCTGCGACCGACTACGTGGCGCGCATCACGCTGCGCGACGTCAACCAGAACGAGACGCAGGTGCCGTTTGAGGCCTATTTTACGACGGAGGCCGAGCCGGATCTCGATCCGCCGCGCTTGGTAGAGGAACCCTATGTGAAAGTGCTGGGTGATCAGAGCGTCGTGATCGCGTGGAAAACGGACGAACTGGCCGATTCGTTTGTCGATTTCGATACTACGCCCTACATGGGACAGGTGGTCGGTGATCCGCTTTACAAGACCGAGCACGAAGTGCGTTTGACCAATCTGCAGCCGGGCATGACCTACTACTTCCGCGCCGGATCGTCTGACCGGGCCCAAAACGGTCCGGTTGAGTCTAAGCCAGATACGTTTACCACGCGCACGGAGCCGGATTTAGAGCCGCCGGCGGTGCCGACTCAGGTGCAGGCCACGGCGGGTCCGGGTGCGGTGCTGCTGGAATGGGAAGCGGCCTCAGCTCCGGATTTTGGTAGCTACACGGTCTATCGTCAGAACGAGGCTCGGCGCTACGTCGCCATTGCCTCCGGTTTGACGGAGCCGACGTACTTGGATGAAGGACTGGTAGACGGCAAGCTCTACCGCTACAAGATCACGGCTTCGGACGCGCAGTATCCGGCCAACGAAAGCGCCCAGTCATCGCTTGTTTCGCTGCGGCCCAGAGCCGATGCGCTCGGCACGCCTCCGGAGGTTACCGGCTTGGAGACGGGCAGCGATCTGCAGAAGCCCATTGTCGTCATTGCCAACGCCGAGGCGTCAGCGGAAGATGCAGAGCTCACGTATACGGTGCAGGTGTCGACGCAGGAGGACTTCGAAACCATTGTCGACCGCGAGGGTAATATCGTGGAGAATCGCTCTGGATCGACGCGCTGGCGCGTGGGACGCGCGCTCGATGAGGATGCGATATACTGGTTCCGAGCACGCGTCAACGACGGCCAGTTTGACGGCCCTTGGAGCGATCCGATAGCGCTGCGCACGGACGATGCGCAGCCTTCAAACGCGACCGAGGATCTAGACGGCGACGGGCTGGTTAACTTTCAGGATTTCTTTCTCCTGGCCAGCGGCTTTGGCAGCGCTGATGCCATGTTAGATCTGGACGGCGGTGGTGTGGTCGGCGACGAGGACGTGCTGCGTTTCAAGAAGCGCTTCGGTCAGACCGTTTCTCGGAAGGGCGCCAACGTGCGCCAAGTCGAGGTCGCTCCTGGCTCGCAGGTTGCGCTGCAGGCCGACGCTGTTGGCGCCGACCGAATCCGAGTGCGCGTGGCGATGGATGGCATTGAGCAGATGAGTGGGTTCGGGCTACATATCGTAGCAGATCCTCCGATACTGCGCTTTGCCGGCCGAGCTGACTCGCTGCGCTTTGGTGGGGCCGATGCCGGCATAGAGCTGATACACGACGATACGTATGCTTTCTATATAGGCGAACACGTGCGCGGTTTGCGTCGTCCGCTCGAAACACCCGATGGGTGGGGCGTGGACCTGCTATTTGATCTACAGGGTGTGCCGCAAAATATAGAGCTGCGCGTTGAAGATGGGTTTATTGGCCTTGGTCGAGGGCGTATGCAGCGGATTGAGCAGACGAGCTCGGTGCGGGTCATTCCACAGGTGTATGCCCTGTACGCCAACTATCCGAACCCGTTTAATCCGTCGACGATGATTCCGCTGTCTATTCCCGCTCGCTCGCTTGATGAGCGGAGTGGACGTAGCCAGCTGAGCGTGTATAACGCACTTGGTCAGGTTGTTCGGACCTGGGATCTGAGCACGTGGGATCCTGGTTTTCACACGCTGATGTGGGACGGCCGCGACGCACAGGGACGGCCTGTTGCCAGTGGAGTCTATCTGATCAGACTGCGCGCAGACCACTTTGTCCAGGTGCGCAAGGCGCTGCTCGTTCGGTAAAGTTGGGCCGCTTGGCAGACGATAATTAATAGTATGTCACCGGCGCCCTGTCGCCGAGGTTTGTACTGAATTCGAAAAGGGTTATTTTGCGGTTTATACTTCTTGTTTCGCTAGTTTGCGGATTGGGGATACAGGGTGCGGATGCCCAGTCGGGCGTTCTGTATTCCATTGATGCCAATTCGGCGAGTATCAATCGCGTTAGCCTAGATACGGGGGAGCTGATAGATCGCTTTATTCCTCCCATTCTCTGTAAGCCTGAAGGTGCGTGCGGTCTGGCCTATACGGGCCGTTCGCTCTTTATGTCTGATTCGACGGACCCCGAACGGGTGATTTATGAACTCTCTCCGGTGGACGGTACAATCTGGAACTCGTTCCCCTCGCCCTCGCCGCAGGTAGATGGCCTGGCCTATGCCGATGGCACGCTCTACGCCCTCGACTTTGCCGGAGACCGCATCTTTGCGCTGGATCCCCTGGATGGAGCCGTTCGAGCAACGCTGGAGCCGGGCGTGGATATCGTGGGCGGCATGGCCGCTGGCGACGGCGTGCTATACGCCTCGCGCATCCGACCGGCCGCCATATTTTCGGTAGATGCGGAAAGCGGAGAGGTCCTCGATGAATGGGCTTCGCCCGTTTTGCTGCCCACCGGCCTTTCCGCCGTTGAAGACAGGCTGTACGTCGGTGATTTTACCGGTGGCCGAGTGGCCGTTTTAGACCGCAATACGGGCGCTTTGCAAGACGATTTTACATCTGGGTTAGGCGACGTGGCCGCGGTTGCTGCAGGGCGCGTGGAGGAAGGGCTTCCATACGTCGTCCGCCTCGATCCCCCGCAGGAGCTGCTGCGCGAAGACGGTCGGGTCGACGTGACGGTCGAAGCCGGAATGTACGACGCTTCGGGCCGACTGTTGGATGAGAACAATCATACGCAAATGCGTATCACACTGGGCGGAGGGCTTGTCGATACGACGGTCTACACCACGACCGGTGGAAAGGTGAGCTTAGAGTTCTCGTTCGAGCCGGGCACCGCCTTGAATGTCCGAGCGGAAGTAGACGGCTTAGAGCCGGCAGAGCGCGCCCTGCGCGTGGTGTCTCCCGTTTCCCGAACGCAGGCGGAGTTTGTGTGGGACGAAACGCGGCCGGGGCTCATTGAGGTAAAAGCCTATCTGTATGACGCAGGAGACGTCCTAGCCGTCGATGACACCAACACGGTTTCGTTTGCCGTATTGGCGGGGAGAGCGCTCTTGGTTGGAGCGCCGACGGCCAAGCCCAGCGAGGGGACGGCCAGTTCCTGGCTGTACACGGACGGCATTAACACGGATATAGTAGTGGAGACGCGGGTGCGCTCCATAGTTGGAGTTGCAGCCTTTAATACGGGTAATATGAGTCGACTCGAGGGGCGTGATGGAATGGCTCTTACCGATGATTTCGTTGCGGGTAGGGACAATCTTCCACCGTCGGCAGTGGTTGGGCTGCGGGCCGTTCACGTGGGAGGGGGACGGGTTGAGGTCACTTGGGACAAGGTCCCCGAAGACGGCGCCAGATACTTTGTCCCGTTTGGCGAACAAATGATAGTGCGCAACGGCATAGAAGGCTATCGCGTGATGCGCTCGGATGCGGGTGGGTTTTACGCCGAGGTCGCGGCGCTGCCGGCGGGTGCAAACCGATTTGTCGACGCGGTCGACGAGCGTGGAGGACCCTACGTGTATCAGATTATCGTATCAGACGCGGATAATTGGCGTCTCACAGACTTTGTGCCGGCTAGCGGTGCCGATATCGCTCGGACGGTTGTTATGGTGACCGTGGGGGTCGACGCAGAGGGACAAGAGGTGCGCGGCCTGTTTGACGATGACGGCGACGTAGACTTAGACGACTTCTTTCTCTTTTCCGATGAGTTTGGAAAGGATGCTTCGGACACCGCGTTTGACGGGCGCTTTGATCTAGACGGCGACGGTGCCGTGGGGCTGGACGATTTTTTTCTCTTTGCCGACAACTTTGGCAAAGAGGCCGTAGAATGGTGAGCGCATAGGTGAGTTTGTCTATCGGATACCCCAGCGAGGGGTATCCGATATTTTTTTGCGCTAATGGTGAAACAGACGCACGCCGGAATTGATCATGAGCATGCCGTATTCATCGGCGGCTTCTATGACGGCATCGTCGCGGACGGAGCCGCCGGCCTGCACGACGTATTCAACGCCCGAACGCGATGCGCGATCGATGTTGTCGCGAAAGGGGAAGAAGGCGTCAGAGCTCAGCGCTACGCCCTGCAATCCATCGAGCCAAGAGCGCTGCTCTTCGGCGCTTAGTCGCTCCGGAACCTGCGTGAAGTTGGCCTCCCAGGCCGTCAGCTCAGCGGGCGTTGCCTCTTCCTGTAGATAGATATCGATTGCGTTGACGCGCTCGGCGCGGCGAACGCGCTGTTGAAACTGCATGTCGCGCACTCGGGGATGCTGACGGAGATACCAGTTGTCGGCCTTTGAACAGGCCAAGCGCACGCAGTGCACGCGCGACTGCTGACCGGCGCCGCTGCCGATAACCTGGCCGTCGAGTGCGAGGGTGACTGAGTTGGACTGCGTATACTTAACGGCGATTGTCGCCACCGTCAGATCGCGCTTGGCCTCGGCGGATAGATCGGAGCGCTTGCTGACAACGTGGCTAAAAAAATCGCTGTTCGGCATGAAGTCGTTGCGCGTCTGCTCTAGCGTGATGCCGTAGACTTCGCGAGACTCCAACGCCGCCGGCTCGTAATCCGGATCAATTTTGAAAATTGGATAGGAGCCGCCTTTCTTGCCCTTTAGCAGGGCGAGCGCTTCCGGTTCGTAGCCCGGGGCAATGACCCCATCGGACACTTCTCGTTTGATAATGCGGGCGGTGGGCACGTCGACCACGTCGCTCAGGGCGACCCAGTCGCCAAAAGAGGCTAGGCGATCGGCGCCGCGCGCTCGTGCATAGGCCGTAGCTAGCGGAGATAGTTCGAGGTCGTCGACGAAATAGGAAGCCGCTAATTCCTCGGAGAGCGGCACGGAAACCGCGGCACCGGCTGGCGATACGTGCTTAAAGGATGCGGCGGCAGGTAGGCTCAGCGTCCGGTTGAGCTCGCGCACGAGAGGCCAAGCGTTGAGCGCATCCATCAGGTTGATATAGCTGGGGGCCCCATTGAGAATTTCCAGCGGCAGTTGGCCGCCTTGGCGCATGTAAAAGCGCGCGGTGCTTTGATTGGGATTGCAGCCGTAGCGCATGGTTGATTCGGAGGGCATGATTTCTCCTGTTTATAAGCGAATGGGAAGTGTTTGATGGCGCTGTGCCGTTATTGACAAAGAAGTTGGGTCTAATTAATATGTTTGCCGCAAAGTGAACTTATGGTCGTAAATGATCGCCATTTTGGCAATAGGCTGCGCAAACTGTGTGACCGTTGAACGGATGGAGATAGACCACTGCTCGAGGGAGTGAGTTGATATGTTTAAAGGGTGCTACACCGCGCTTGTTACGCCGATGCGCAGCGATGGAAGCGTTGATTACGATGGGCTAGAGCGGCTGATTGAATTCCAGATAGCAAGCAATATTCAGGGGGTCCTAGCCGTTGGCACGACGGGTGAGAGTCCGACGCTTCTCTGGGAAGAGCACAACGAGGTGATTGAACGCACCGTCATGCTCGCCAAGGATCGCTGTCTGTCGATTGCCGGAACGGGTAGCAATTCGACCAAAGAGACGTTGGCCGGCAGCGAACACGCCGCGCACGTAGGGGCTGATGCCGTCCTATTGGTCGACCCCTACTACAACGGTCCTTCCTCGCTGGAAATACGCCGGGAATACGTCGAGCCGGTTGCCAAAGAGTTTCCGCAAGTGCAGGTCATACCCTATATCATTCCCGGCCGAACCGGCACGATGATGCACGTCGAAGATTTGGCGATCTTAGCCGCCAATTATCCCAATGTCTCTTCCGTTAAAGAGGCGACGGGGGATCTGGAAAACATGGCCAAGACGCGCCGCATATGCGGCGATAAATTCACCATCCTTTCTGGCGATGACGACAAGACCGTAGCGATGATGAAAAGCTCCGATATTCGCGCAGCGGGCGTCATCTCTGTGATGTCTAATATCTTGCCCGGCCCGATTCAGCGTTTGACGGAATTACTCAACGAAGGAAACGCAGAAGAAGCCGATCGACTGGCTGCGGCTATGGCCCCTCTATTTGCCTGCGTCGGCGTTACAACGCAGGAAGAGACGCCCTACGGAAGCGTTGAGTGCAAGGCGCGTAACCCGCTCGCCGTAAAGTCGCTGATGAACGTATTGGGAATGCCGTCCGGCCCCACGCGCCGTCCGCTTGGAAAGATGACGCGTCAGGGAATAGACGTCGCGCTGAGCGCCGCCCGCCAGGCCCATGCCAACGATCCGGCGTTGCTGGCTCCGATTGGCACCTTTTTTGGCGTCGATATCGAAGCGCGTTTGGCCGATGAGAGTTTGCTCGACGCACTTGTATATGAGACCTACTGAGACAGGGGGATAGAGCATGAGCAAGATTGCCGTATGCGGCGTTTCAGGCCGCATGGGACAGCGCCTAGCCCATCTGACGCTCGAGGCTCAAGACCTGCAACTAGTCGGCGGCACCGAGCACGCGGGACATGCGTCGATAGGCGCAGATATAGGCCAGGTAATAGGGGCCCCACAGCTCGGTATCGAAGTGGTCGATTCATTGCGCTCTCCTGCCGCTGATGCCGACGTTGTAATCGCGTTTACTACGCCGGAAGCAACCTTGAAGGACGCGGCGATCTGTGCGGAAATGGGCGTGCCGATGGTCGTAGGTACGACGGGCTTTACCGAGGAACAGCTGCGGGATTTTAAGGCGTCGGTGTCGGCCCTTCCCTGCGTATTTGCTTCGAATTTCAGCACGGCGATGAACGTGCTGTTTAAGCTTGTGCAGGATGCTGCCAGCATCTTAGGTGATGACTACGATGTAGAAATCCTCGAGATGCACCATCACTTTAAAGTGGATGCACCGAGCGGATCTGCAATTACGCTGGGCGAGAAAGCGGCTGCCGGATTGGGGCGCGACTTTAAAGACGTGGTCAAAAACGGTCGCGAGGGCCTTGTTGGACAGCGCGAGAAAATGGAAATCGGCATGCACGCCCTGCGCGCGGGTGATATTGCGGGCGTGCACAAGGTGTTTTATGGTGCTCCCGGCGAATACATCGAGCTGGGGCATACGGCCACTAGCCGAGATGCATTTGCGCTAGGAGCCCTGCGCGCTGCGCGCTTTGTGGCCGGCGCAGAGGCGCGTCTCTACTCAATGGGTGATGTATTGGGTATTGAGTAAAAGCAGTGTATGACGAAGGGAGAAGCTGAATAGCCCGTTTAGCGCTCTGGCCGGAAGAGGCGGCGCGGGCCGGGCCACAGTGTTTGTATCTTGTCGCGCAGGCGCGCGGCTTCTTCAAAGTTTTCGGCAGCGACGGCCTCGTCCAAATCGCGTTCAAGCTGCTCGCGCTGAGTGAGCGGTCTCTCCTGTTCAAGCTCTTCGTGCCACTCTCGCAGAAACGCTATCTCGGGAATCTCTTCTTCTATTTCGGACTCCCACTCCTCGACAAAATGCTCAATATTGGCAATGCCCTCTTCTACGGCTCGTAGCGCGGTTGGATAATCTTCGGACTCTAAGGCGATCATCGCGCGCGCGCGCGTCTGCATCATGATGGCGTGCGGGTAGTACTGCTCAAAGTACCAGCGCACGTCGTCGTTGGGGGCAAATTCATCGACTAGGTCAAAGATGCCAAGCGTGTGCTCCGTGTCCTCGACCACGCCCGCATAATCTTCCAAGTAAAACAGGCTCAGATAGCGATGGTAAAACTGCCACGCTTCCTGAAATAATTCTTCGCACTGATCTTCGTCGAGCGTAAACTCGCCCTCTTTATTTGCTTTGATCTGTGCGAGAGAGTAGTCCAGTAAGGAGGAGTAGCCAAAGGGCGTAACGCCGTCGGGACGGCCCACAGTTTCAAGCTGAAGAATGCCCATATCGATGCGAATTTGGATTTTCTCCGATCCATCGTCGGCTTGGATACGCCGGGCGAGAAATTCGTCTGGATCGAAATCCCAGTTGTTCAGCAGATGGCCAATATCGTGTTCCATAGCCCCTTCTCGTATGCGCTATTTTCTTAGAGC
>Ga0181587_10001872_pt1 | contig 17572 bp, 22 predicted proteins | sample 071ome_27_FD_132463 | JGI IMG/M metagenome (GOLD analysis project Ga0181587, IMG submission 132463) | Coastal salt marsh microbial communities from the Groves Creek Marsh, Skidaway Island, Georgia - 071409AT metaG (megahit assembly) | ecosystem: Environmental > Aquatic > Marine > Intertidal...
CCCATCGACCAGCTTTCCAGTGTCATGATCTGGAATAGCGTATAGGCGCTTTCCCCAAGCGTGCCGAACCATTGCGGGAAAGCCTCCGAAAACAGCTTGGTGGCCATGACGGATGCGATATAGAAAATGACCCCGGTCAGCAGGAATACCGACCCCATGCCGGGCAACGCGGTTAGAAACCCCTCGACCACACGACGCATAGTCGGCGCGACCGAAACAACGCGCAGCAGACGCAGAATCCGCAAGGCCCGCAACACGGCCAGCCCCTGTCCTGCTGGGAACAGGGATATGCCGACAATCAGGAAGTCGAAAACGTTCCACCCGTCTTTGACAAAAGCCACGCGGCGCGCGTAAAGCTTGGCAGTAATCTCGGCAACGAAGATGCTCAGGCAGATTTTGTCGAGCAAGATAATCAATCCGCCCGCTGCATTCATTACTGATTTCGACGTCTCAAGCCCAAGGATCAACGCGTTGAATAGAATGACGCCCATTATAGCGTTGCGTGTAAATGGACGTTCGAGGAAATGTGAAACCTGTGCGCGCATGAAAATCCCCTTTACATTGCGCCTATATGTAAAGGCGGCCAACTTAGTACAAGGGGCGTCTTCGCAAAACGCAACCAATCATAAAAAACCCCCGCCGGATCACTCCAACGGGGGTTTCTAATTCGTAGGATGGGTGCTTTGCACCCATCAAAACTTACCAGTCTTCGCGAACGACGACGCGTGTCTTAACCGGCAGTTTCATCGCTGCAAGGCGCAGGGCTTCGCGGGCGATCTCGTCGTTGACACCGTCAATTTCGAACATCACGCGACCAGGCTTGACTTTGGCGACCCAACGGTCAACCGAGCCTTTACCTTTACCCATACGAACTTCGATCGGCTTCGCAGTTACCGGAGTATCCGGGAAGATGCGGATCCATACACGGCCCTGACGTTTCATGTGACGCGTCATGGCACGACGTGCAGCTTCGATCTGGCGGGCAGTCACACGCTCGGGTGTGGTCGCTTTCAGGCCGTAGCTGCCGAAGTTCAGATCAGAGCCGCCTTTGGCTTCGCCCTTGATCCGGCCTTTATGCATTTTACGGAATTTAGTACGCTTTGGTTGAAGCATCTCTCATGTCCTCCTTAGCGACGACCGCCAGCGGCACCACGTGGGGCCGGGCCGTCTTGGACTTCCTGCATGCGACGATCACGTGCCTGCGGGTCGTGCTCCATGATCTCGCCTTTGAAGATCCAGACCTTGATACCGATGATACCATAGGCAGTCAGAGCTTCAACTTGGGCGTGGTCAATGTCAGCGCGCAGGGTGTGCAAAGGCACACGACCTTCACGATACCATTCAGTACGTGCAATCTCGGCACCGCCAAGGCGGCCTGCGACGTTTACACGGATCCCTTCAGCACCCATGCGCATTGCGTTCTGAACGGCACGCTTCATGGCGCGACGGAATGAAACGCGGCGTTCCAGCTGCTGAGCAATCGATTCACCAACAAGCTGAGCATCAAGCTCTGGCTTGCGGACTTCAACGATGTTCAGGTGCAGTTCGCTGGCAGTCATCGCAGCAAGTTTCTTGCGCAGAGTTTCGATGTCTGCACCTTTCTTACCGATGATCACGCCCGGACGTGCAGTGTGGATCGTTACGCGGCACTTCTTGTGCGGACGTTCGATGATCACACGGGCAACACCCGCTTGCTTGCATTCTTCTTTGATGAACTCGCGCAGCTTCAGGTCTTCCAGAAGAAGATCACCGTAGTCTTTGCTGTCCGCGTACCAACGGCTGTCCCAGGTGCGGTTGACCTGAACGCGCATACCGATCGGGTTTGTTTTGTTACCCATTATGCTTGCTCCTCAACTTGGCGCACCTTGATGGTGAGTTCCGAAAACGGCTTCATGATGCGGCCGAAACGACCACGTGCACGAGGGCGTCCACGCTTCATGACCATGTTCTTACCGACATAGGCTTCCGCCACGATCAGTTCATCCACGTCAAGATTGTGGTTGTTCTCGGCGTTGGCGATGGCCGACTGAAGGCACTTCTTCACATCGTCAGCGATCCGCTTTTTCGAGAAGGTCAGATCGGTCAGAGCGCGATCAACCTTTTTGCCACGGATCATCGCGGCCACCAGGTTCAGTTTCTGCGGGCTTGTACGAAGCATGCGGACTTTCGCCATTGCTTCGTTGTCGGCCACGCGGCGGGGATTTTTATCCTTGCTCATGGCTTACTTCCGCTTCGCTTTTTTGTCAGCGGCGTGGCCATAATAGGTACGAGTTGGCGAATATTCACCAAACTTCTGACCGATCATGTCTTCCGTGACGTTGACAGGAACATGCTTCTGACCGTTGTAGACGCCGAAAGTCAGACCCACAAATTGGGGCAGAATTGTCGAGCGACGCGACCAGATTTTAATAACATCGTTAAGACGACCCGATTCACGGGCTGCTTCGGCTTTCTTAAGCACGTAAGCATCCACAAAGGGGCCTTTCCATACAGAGCGAGCCATAGATTACCGCCCCTTCTTCTTGGCGTGACGCGAGCGAATGATAAGCTTTTGCGACGCTTTGTTTTTGTTGCGGGTACGTGCACCTTTGGTCGGCTTACCCCAAGGAGTAACCGGGTGACGACCACCAGAAGTCCGGCCTTCACCACCACCATGTGGGTGATCGATCGGGTTCATAACGACACCACGAACGCTTGGACGGATGCCTTTGTGACGCATACGACCAGCTTTACCGTAGTTCTGGTTGCTGTTGTCGGGGTTCGACACGGCACCAACTGTGGCCATGCATTCCTGACGCACCAGGCGAAGCTCGCCCGAGCTCAGGCGGATCTGCGCATAGCCGCCGTCACGACCAACGAACTGAGCATAAGTACCAGCCGCACGAGCGATCTGACCGCCCTTGCCTGCTTTCAGCTCGATGTTGTGAACGATGGTACCGATCGGCATGCCCGAGAACGGCATCGCGTTACCGGGCTTAATGTCGGCTTTGGCCGAAGCGACAACGGTGTCGCCCACTGCCAGACGCTGAGGTGCCAGGATATAGGCCTGCTCGCCGTCTTCGTATTTGATCAGAGCGATGAACGCTGTGCGGTTCGGGTCATATTCGATCCGTTCAACCGTTGCAGCTACATCAAATTTGTTACGCTTGAAATCGACGATGCGATAAAGACGCTTTGCGCCACCGCCTTTGCGGCGCATCGTGATCCGTCCGGTGTTGTTCCGGCCGCCATTCTTTGTCAAACCCTCGGTGAGAGACTTGACAGGACGACCTTTCCAAAGCTCCGAACGGTCGATCAGTACCAGCCCACGCTGGCCTGGCGTCGTCGGTTTATACGACTTTAGTGCCATGCTTTCTGTCTTCCGTTTGCTTGGCGGACCCCCAAAGGGACCCTGATGTGAAGGGCCCTGAAGGACAGGTCCCCGAATAAAATCAAGTGGCCCCGAACGAATCCGAGGCCACACGACCCGCGCGATATAGCGGGGATGGGATAGGGTGGCAAGGGGATTATAAACTTTGATCTTTGCGACGAACTGCAAAGGAGAAATAATGAGTACCGTTCAATCGACGATGAGTTCAGCAGAAGCTTCCAGATCATGATCAGACAACAATTCATCCATGATAGAGGCCAGCAACTCTGCGCGCGATCCCACACCGGCTTTGTGGTAAACATTGTGTAAATGCACGTTAACCGTTGTTTCCTTGGTGTTGCGGTGCTCGGCTATCGACTGCACAGCCAATCCCCTAATGGCAAGCAAAGCGATGTCCTTCTCACTTTTCGTCAATCCCCATTCATCAAACTTTTCAACAATGATGCGGTCAAAACCAGCCTGAATTGCATTTGAAACCTTTTGCTGATGATCCGTGAATTTTCGAAGATTCAAATAAGAGATCACAGCCATGACAGTGGCAAGGATCATCGTAAACACAGCGATAATCTCGATACCGAAATGAAGAACCTCTGCGAAGCTCAACCCGCTACCGCTTGAAAGTGCCAACGCTAATTCGACCGAAACATCAATTCCAATCGTCAAGCAACAAAAGAAAAACAAAGCGACGATAAAAGGGCTGCGCTCGATCGACCCTGCCGATTTACGACGAATTTCTGGCGCGCTCAGCTCCATGAGAACTTTACCCCCTAAATTGAAATTTAGATTCCGCTCTTAAACCTAAACAGAAATATCGATTCCCTCCAAACTCAAAGCCCCCCCTCAATAAACGCTTTGTATTTCAACTCCGAAGTTAAACACTAAGGCTCGGAAGAAAGTTTATGGAGGGGTTTATGTTGAAAACAACAATGATTGCGGCATTTGTGACGGTAATAGGGGCGGCAACGCCTTTGCTCGCCGATGAGGACGGCAAGGACTATCAGCACAGCGAGGAAGCACAAGAATTCATCCACGGTGCACCCGCAGTTGCGTCTGAAGCCTGGCTGTTGGCAGCAGGCGGGCGCATCTACGACAAATGGTGGCTGGCTCTGGATCGCGACGAACCCGAGGGGACCAACCCGGCATATCCAACCGACGTGAACGAAAAGCAGTCCGGCTCTGGCACATGGCGTTGTAAAGAATGCCACGGCTGGGATTATCGCGGCGCTGAAGGTGTGTACCAACAAGGAAGCCACTATACCGGCATCCCCGGCATCGACGGTTCAGTTGGCAAACCGGTTGAATACATCGCCCGTATGTTGCGTGATGAAAATCACCCCTACACAACCGACATGATCACTGACGAAGAAATGCTGCGCGTTGCGGCCTTTGTCAGCCGCGGACAGGTTGACATGCGCACTTTCATGAATCCTGAAACACGGGAAATGCTGGATGATGTGGCCGATACCGACCGTGGTCGTGATATTTTCCAGACCACATGTGCAGCGTGCCATGGTTTCGACGGTGCGGCGATGGACTGGGGTGGCGATACGCCCGCGTATATTGGCACAGAAGCATCCGAACTGCCGGACGAGGTATTCAACAAGATCTATAATGCTCATCCAGGCGTAGCGATGATCAACCTTCGTGCGTTCTCTTTACAGGATGCCGTAAATGTGTTGGCCTATTCTGCAACGCTTCCGGTGGATTGATAAAAGCAGATCATTAAGCCGATACCCCGCCCCAACCGGGCGGGGATATTTCTTTCCAATGCCGGTCGCATTGGCCATTCGCGCTTGTGAACCGTCAAAGCTATCGCTGAAAAGTACCTTTTATGCTATCCTTCCTTTTAAAAGGGAGGAAGCAATGAAAATACTCAAGCAAGTTTTGACCTCTGCATTGTTGGCTTTGTCGACGCAATTGACCCACGCCGCAACGCTTGGCGATGATGGTCTCCACATCCAACCCTTCTTCGCCGACACATTTTTAGAACTAGGCGAGGACCTGGCCGAGGCAACCGCAGACGGCAAGGATCTGATGATCATTTGGGAACAATATGGTTGCCCCTATTGCCGCGAAATGCACGAGGTAAACTTCGAGCGCGACGACATCCCTGCTTATATCGAAGAACACTTCATGGTGATCCAGCTGAACATGTGGGGTGCGCGTGAGGTCACTGATTTCGACGGCGAAGCGATGGAGGAACGCGATCTGGCGCGCAAGTGGTTCGTCAACTTCACGCCGACCACAATGTTCTTCGTGCAGGATGATTCCGATACCCCACCTCAGGACATGCGCGAGGCGATGGTCTTTATGCTTCCCGGCTATTTCAAGCCGTTCCACCATATGTCCTCGCTCGAATATGTGGCAACGGACGGGTATAAGGACCAACCGAACTTTCAGCGCTGGCTACAAGCCAAGGCCGATCACATGCGGGAACAAGGTCTGGACGTGACGATCTGGGAGTGACCCTACCCTAAACCTTTTTGACGAACTCGGACTTCAGCCCCATCTTGCCAATCCCGAGGATCTTACAGTCAATGTCATGATCTCCACCTACCAACCGGATGCCGCGCACCTTGGTGCCGACTTTCACGGTGGTCGAGGTACCCTTGACCTTAAGGTCTTTGATCACCGTCACTGTATCCCCGTCGACCAGCAAGTTACCGACACTGTCGCGGATTTCAGGGGTGTCAGTTGCGGCCTCGCCTGCCGTCCATTCATGCCCGCATTCGGGGCAAACCAGAAGGGCGTCCATTTCGTAGGTAAAGGCCGAAGCACAGGCGGGGCATGGGGGGAGTGTGTCTATCATGAACGGGCTATAGCGGGTGATTTCAGCGTTGTCATCCCGAGAACGACTCGGTCGACACCGTAGGATGGGGTTACAACCCATCTTTGGCACAAGCCGGGAGTGTACTGGGGTACAACCCCATCCTACGCGCCTTGCCGTTACAATCCGCGATCACTTTTTGTCGCGGGCTGCTTTTTCCTCTTTCGTCAGGGTTTGGTTCCAAACGTTCTTACTTAGACCAAGCTCGGGCCGCGGAGGTTTGGTTTTACCTTGAGTGACCTTACCGCCTTTGTTCAGGAACTCCTGAATAAGCGCATCATCGGTGGTTTCTTTGGGAACATGTTTCATGCGTCAACGCTAACGGGTGTGACGGAGATTGCAATGGGCAGGGTGCATTGGGATACACCCCGATGAGCGGCAGCGCCGATCCGCGGGGTGGTATCGGTGGGTTATCGTTATGGCAGTTTATCTCGCAATAGCGTCGGACGGTGGAGATTGGCGCGAGCTCGCAAAAGCTCCGCCTCAGGGGGGCGGGTTGGCGCTAGCGCGGCGGCCGCAGGACGTTGTTCGCGCATTAGTTGCTGAACTACTCAAATAATACTATTTCTAGTTTTATTACACCAAAAAGAGTTAAACATTATGTCATCGATATTGCTAAACTATAAAATCAAATTTGAAGGAAAAGATGCAGATCGACATCTGCTTGAAGCATACCCCACTGCCCACACTCTAGAGGGTCTGACATGGGCACTCGCTTTGACCTTGCACTTTGGGATAACCGGTCAAGTGCGCGGTCGAGGGGATTTATCAAAATCCGCCAAAATATTTATATCTCCTCCAAAACGAGGCAGCGTAATAAACGACCTGAATATTTTAGTTCAGCAGAATCCTTTCCTTGTCGCAACTGTTGGAGCTTACACTGTAAACACGGTTAGCCCGTATATAAATGGATTGCTAAAGTATGCATTTAATCATGCGTTGGGCATTGGTGGGGGATTTTCACACGGCGTTAAGAAAAAGCTTTCCAGCCTAAATCAAAATGATCTGGAGAAATTGGTGGAGAGAATTGAGCCTCCTTTGACACGCGCTCACACAGTTATTGGAAAAACTGCGGACACTGTAAGTTTCAAATCTAAAAGAACTGAAATTGCAAAATTGGATTTGTCGACAAAAGCGTATCTTGAAGCAAAGCGTACTGACGCCTTCGAAACCATTGATACAAATGTAACTTCGTTTAACGTCCTTACAGGCAACGGCCGCATGTATGATCCTGAATCTGGAGAAACTGCTGCGTTTAGCCTTAGTTCGAGCATTCAAGACGGCACAAAGAACACGCTTATTCTGAGTATGGATCAATTCGCTTCAAGCCGACAGGGAAACGTTCGAATTGTGGTACAGCGCGTTGAAACAATAGAACGTAGGTTAAAAAAGTTCATCGTTTCTTCAGCGCAGGAAATTCCCCGAGCAGATTGGATCGACGGAACCGATCCACTAAGAGCGCTTCGTTAAAAAAAACCCCCGCGCCTCTCAGCGCAGGGGTTCTTCTTTACCGTAGGATGGGTGCTCTGCACCCATCAAACCCAATCAAAGACCAGTGGTCACGTCGATTGTGTTACCCTCTTCGAGGGTCACATAGGCTTTTTTCACGTCTTTACGCTTACCAAGGTTACCCCGGAAACGCTTGACCTTGCCTTTGGTGATGGTGGTGTTCACCGCCTTCACCTTCACACCAAAGAGAGCTTCTACAGCTTCTTTGATCTGTGGCTTGTTGCTGTCGATGGCGACCTCAAAGACAACCGCACCGTTTTCCGACGCCATGGTCGATTTCTCGGTGATGATCGGCTTACGGATCACATCGTAGTGTGCTGCGTTGGCGCTCATTTCAGACGTGCCTCCAATGCTTCGATACCCGCCTTGGTGATCACCAGAGTGTCACGCTTGAGGATATCATAGACGTTTGCGCCCATCGTCGGCAGGATGTCCAGACCGGTGATGTTGCGGGCGGCTTGTGCGAAGTTTTCGTTCACCTCTGCACCGTCGATGATCAGCGCGCGCTTCCAGCCCAGGTTTTTGATCTGCTTGGCCAGAGCCGAGGTTTTACCTTCGGACGCTGCGTCTTCGATGATGACCAGCTCGCCTGCTTTGGCTTTTGCCGACAGAGCGTGCTTGAGGCCCAGCTTGCGGAACTTCTTGGTCAGGTCGTGGCCGTGCGAACGGACAACCGGGCCTTTGTAGATACCACCACCACGGAAGATCGGCGCGTTACGGTCACCATGGCGTGCGCCACCGGTGCCTTTCTGGCGGTAGATCTTCTTGGTCGAGTACGAAGTTTCCGAGCGGGTTTTCACCTTGTGGGTGCCGGCTTGTGCGTTGTTACGCTGCCAACGGACCACACGGTGCAGGATGTCCGCACGTGGTTCCAGACCGAACAGGTCTTCGGACAGTTCAACGGAACCGGCATTGCCGCCGTCCAGTTTGATCACGTCAAGTTTCATGCTTCGCCTCCTTCTGCAGGCGCTTCAGCTGCTGCTTCTGCTGCTGCGGCCGCTTTCAGACCAGCCGGCAAAGGCAGATCCGCAGGGGCTGCTTTCTTGACTGCGTCTTTCACGGTGACCCAGCCACCTTTAGAGCCAGGAACGGCACCTTTGATGAACAACAGGCCACGATCGGCATCAGTTTTGACAACTTGCAGGTTCTGAGTGGTGACTTTCGCCGCACCCATGTGACCCGCCATTTTCTTGCCTTTGAAAACCTTACCAGGATCCTGACACTGACCAGTCGAACCGTGCGAACGGTGGCTGATCGAAACACCGTGCGATGCACGCAGACCGCCAAAGTTCCAGCGCTTCATGGCACCGGCAAAGCCTTTACCGATCGAGGTGCCCGATACGTCAACGTACTGTCCATCAAGATAGTGGTTTGCGGCAATCTCGGCACCAACCTCGATCAGGTTGTCTTCGGCAACGCGGAATTCCACGATTTTACGCTTCGGCTCAACTTTGGCAGCCGCAAAGTGGCCGCGCATCGCTTTCGAGGTGCGTTTTGCTTTTGCTGTACCGGCGCCCAACTGAACGGCAGTATAACCGTCTTTTTCGTTGGTCCGCTGAGCAACAACTTGCAGGTTGTCCAGTTGAAGAACGGTTACAGGAATCTGCTTACCGTCTTTCATGAAAAGTCGGGTCATGCCGACTTTTTTCGCGATTACTCCAGAGCGCATACTGGTTGCCCTCCTTATACTTTGATCTCGACGTCCACGCCGGCCGCGAGGTCGAGCTTCATCAGCGCGTCTACGGTCTGCGGGGTCGGATCAACGATGTCGAGCATACGCTTGTGCGTACGGATCTCGAACTGATCGCGGGATTTCTTGTTTACGTGAGGACCACGGAGAACCGTGAACTTCTCGATTTTGTTCGGCAGCGGGATCGGACCACGAACGGTGGCGCCGGTGCGCTTGGCAGTGTTAACGATTTCCTGAGTGCTGGCGTCCAGAACGCGGTAATCGAATGCCTTGAGCCGAATACGGATATTTTGGCTTTGCATTACTACAGCCTTTTTTCCTAGGCGTTGGAGTTGAGAGGAGGATCAGCGACCACCGCAAACCCTCGTCGAACTCAAACGGCGGGAATCACCCCGCCGAAATGTTCCGTTGAGAACTTGGGCCGTATAGAGGGGGATGGGGTGCGTGGCAAGGGGAATGTTGTTTGGTGCTGACCCAAAAGGTCTTCGCATTTCTACGCAAGGTTACGGCCCTTAAACCATCATCGAATGTCTCACGCGCTCTGCAATATGCAACCAGTCAGTCAGTTTTTGGGTATTGTTTTCACAAAGGTTCTCAAACCTTAGCAAGAATGGAAGCCCAAGTGTGCTAATTTGTGCTTCACTAGGTTTACGCCTTGATATTTCGGCCATGTCGTTTACCAGCATTTCCCGAATAGTTTCATTATGTTTGTCGATCAAAGGTACACAACACGCGCAAACTATATCTAGAACTGCCTGGCCGTACTTTTTGACTTCATCTTCGCTAGGGATATGTCCCTTGTGAATAACCTTGTTCCGCAATTCCGTCATCTTTGAAGGAAGCAGGGCTGGGATTGCACCCTCTTCGAGAGAGTAAGTTGAGATAAACGCCCCTAACTGCCTTTAAGACTGCGATTTTAATGTACGCCAATACTCGTCATAGTCATCTGATTTCAATCCACGTTCGTGTAAGATGACGCGTACATAAAATTCATAGAAACGTTCCAACGAACTCGCGAAGGCTGAAATAGCTTCTCTGAAATATCCATCCAAAATCGCCTGGATACCTAATTCAAAAAGCAATTCATGCCGTCGGCATTGAATTATCGTAAATGACTTATGACCATGTCCACATGTGAATTCTAATGCACCACTTTCAAGAGCATCACTTCGGTAAGATATCGGGACGGGCACTCCTGCTTCTTGAAAACAATGCATGCATTTCAGATGCAACCTCATGCAAAACTCCTAAATGCGCGATAATTAACAATGTAGCATCATCTGACCGCGAGCGGAAGCGAAGCACCCGCCAATGGTGGGGCGAAGAGGGACCGTCGCGCCAGTGGCGCGGCGAAAGCCCGATGAAGGGGCGCTGCCCGTGTGCAGCACGGGCACGAATGTAGGATGGGGTTATTTACCCCATCATTGAAACCGTATGGATTTGACGGGGTAGATACCCCCATCCTACGGACACCTGTCGTCGGGATCGCGCCTCTTACCGCCCCGCTTCGCGTTTCAAATCCGCATACATCCCCGTCACCACCGACTGGACATAATCCGCCAGATCACGGGCGCGGTCTTCGGTAAATCCGTCCGTCGGTATGGGGTCTCCGAAACGGACATAAGCCGTCCCCGGTCGGGCACGATATGATCCTAGCGGCATAATATGATGGCCACCGTAAAACGCCACCGGATAGATCGGCACCTCGGCACGAATGGCCAACAGGCTGGCGCCAACCTTGAAGCGTGTCACCTCATCCTTACCCGACAAGCGGCCCTCGCCGCCCCAACCCACACGGTCTCCGGCCTGAAGATACGGCACAATTTCCGCCATCAGACAATCAGTCCCCTCGCGGTTCCCGCGCGGCACCAGATGACCAGCCGCCTTCTGAAATGCGCGCCCCGCCAAGGGGATGCGGCCGTAGAGTTCGGCAGCTCCGAAGCGGTCGATATGGGGCAATACATCAGTACAAAAGGCCGCGACATCCACAAACGAGGACTCATTATGCGACACGACACATCCCGCACCGCGCGCCGGAGGTGTTCCGCTGGTCTCAATCGTGATCCGACATTTTTTTAGAAGCGGAATAAAGCTTTGCGCCATATAGCCGTGGGCTTCGTATTTGTCCGCCGAACGGTAGGCCATGCGATACGCCATGACGGGCGCCCCGAGGAACCATCGCGCAACAGCGCTTGCGCCGCGCCATGTTTCGATCAACGCCCCCATATGTCTCCGCCCGTTGTTTTTGTTTAAACGCTTATGCGGGGTTTCGAGACACGGGCCAAGTACATTCTTCACCTTGCGTAAAGTTTCCCGCCCACGCAAAAAGGCCCCGCTTGTTGGCGGGGCCTTTCTTTGTCGCTGGAAGCCTAAGGCTTACGCGAGGATTTTCGAGACAACACCCGAACCAACGGTGCGGCCGCCTTCGCGGATCGCGAAGCGAAGACCGTCTTCCATCGCGATCGGTGCGATCAGGTCAACGGTGAACTTCAGGTTGTCGCCTGGCATAACCATCTCGGTGCCCGCTGGCAGCTCAACAGTGCCGGTCACGTCGGTGGTGCGGAAGTAGAACTGCGGACGGTAGTTCGCGAAGAACGGGGTGTGACGGCCGCCTTCTTCCTTGGTCAGGATGTAGACCTCGGCTTCGAACTTGGTGTGCGGGTTAACCGAACCCGGCTTACACAGAACCTGGCCACGCTCAACTTTCTCACGGTCGATACCACGCAGCAGCGCGCCGATGTTGTCGCCGGCTTCACCGCGGTCCAGCAGCTTGCGGAACATTTCAACACCGGTACAGGTGGTGGTCTGAGTGTCTTTGATACCAACGATCTCGATGCTGTCACCAACATTGATCACGCCGCGTTCAACACGACCGGTCACAACAGTACCACGACCCGAGATCGAGAACACGTCTTCGATCGGCATCAGGAACGGCTCGTCAACAGCGCGTGGCGGCTGTGGGATGTACTCGTCAACAGCAGCCATCAGCTCTTTGATTTTCTCTTCGCCGATTGCCGCGTCGCGGCCTTCCATCGCCGCCAGAGCCGAACCCGCTACGATCGGAATATCGTCGCCCGGGAAGTCGTATTCGCTCAGAAGCTCGCGGATTTCCATCTCAACCAGCTCGAGAAGCTCTTCGTCGTCAACCTGATCAACTTTGTTCATGAACACGACAAGCGCAGGAACGCCAACCTGACGGGCCAGCAGGATGTGCTCGCGGGTCTGAGGCATCGGGCCGTCCGCTGCGTTCACAACCAGGATCGCGCCGTCCATCTGCGCCGCACCGGTGATCATGTTCTTAACATAGTCAGCGTGGCCGGGGCAGTCGACGTGCGCGTAGTGACGTGCTTCGGTTTCGTATTCAACGTGCGCGGTCGAAATCGTGATACCACGTGCTTTCTCTTCAGGCGCACCATCAATCTGGTCGTATGCCTGGAAGTCACCAAAATACTTGGTGATCGCTGCCGTCAGCGTGGTTTTGCCGTGGTCAACGTGACCAATCGTGCCGATGTTGCAGTGCGGTTTGCTGCGATCAAACTTTTCCTTTGCCATTGCAAAGCTCCTTTTTTGATTTGGCGGTGCGTGACACCACGCACCCTACAGGGTTGGTAGGGTGGGCCGCTGGCCCACCGCAGTTATGCGAATTTCGCCTGGATTTCTTCCGAAATGTTCGACGGAACCGGATCGTAGTGATCGAATTGCATGGTGAACTGGGCACGGCCCGACGACATCGAACGCAGGGTGTTGATGTAGCCGAACATGTTTGCCAGAGGAACGAACGCGTTGATGGCAACAGCGTTGCCGCGTGGTTCCTGACCAGTTACCTGACCACGACGCGATGTAAGGTCGCCAATGATACCACCAGTGTATTCTTCTGGAGTAATCACTTCGACTTTCATGATCGGCTCAAGCAGCTTAGCGCCCGCTTTCTTCATACCCTCGCGCATGCCCATACGAGCTGCGATTTCGAAGGCCAGAACGCTTGAGTCAACGTCGTGGAACTTACCGTCGATCAGAGCAACCTTGAAGTCGATCACAGGGAAGCCAGCCAGTGGGCCGCTGTCCATGACAGACTGGATGCCTTTTTCAACACCAGGGATGTATTCTTTCGGAACAGCACCACCAACGATGCGGCTTTCGAACGAATAACCTTCGCCAGGCTCGGTCGGCGAGATGATCAGTTTCACTTCAGCGAACTGACCCGAACCACCCGACTGTTTCTTGTGGGTGTAGGTGTGCTCGACTTCGTGGCCGATGGTCTCACGGTAAGCAACCTGAGGTGCACCGATGTTCGCTTCGACTTTGAATTCACGCTTCAGACGGTCAACCAGAATGTCGAGGTGAAGTTCGCCCATGCCTTTCATGATGGTCTGGCCGCTTTCGAGGTCAGTTTCCACACGGAAAGATGGATCTTCTGCTGCCAAACGCTGCAGACCCTGAGACATTTTTTCCTGGTCATTTTTGGTTTTCGGCTCAACCGCGATCTCGATAACCGGATCGGGGAAGGTCATGGTTTCCAGAACCACAGGATCGTTGACGGCGCAAAGCGTGTCACCGGTAGTGGTGTCTTTCAACCCAGCCAGCGCGATGATGTCGCCTGCGAACGCTTCCGTGATTTCTTCACGGTTGTTCGAGTGCATCATCATCATACGGCCGATGCGTTCTTTCTTACCTTTGGTCGAGTTCAAAAGCGTGTCGCCTTTGTTCAAGACGCCCGAGTAGATGCGGGTAAAGGTCAATGAACCAACGAAGGGGTCGTTCATGATTTTGAATGCAAGACCCGAGAACGGCATGTCGTCGTCAGCACGACGCGCAATGTTACGCTCTTCGGTTTCGTCCCCGGGTTTGAAGCCCATGTAATCAACAACGTCGAGCGGGCTCGGCAGATAGTCGATCACAGCGTTAAGCAGCGGCTGAACACCTTTGTTCTTGAACGCAGAACCGCCCAGAACCGGAACGAAAGCCATTGCCAGAGTACCTTTGCGCAGCAGAGCGCGCAATGTTGGTACGTCGGGCTCTTCGCCTTCAAGGTAAGCTTCCATCGCGTCGTCGTCCATTTCGACGGCGTTCTCGATCATCTTACCGCGCCATTCGTCGGCCATGTCTTTCAGGCTGTCGCGGATATCGGTCTGAATCCACGAAGCGCCAAGGTCTTCACCCTGCCACAACCATTCTTTCATGGTAACCAGGTCGATCAGACCTTCAAGCTCGGTTTCTGCACCGATCGGAATACCAACCGGAACGGCAGTTGCGCCGGTGCGGTCTTCGATCATGCGAACACAGTTAAAGAAGTCTGCGCCAATCTTGTCCATTTTGTTCACGAACACGATACGCGGAACTTTATAGCGGTCAGCCTGACGCCAAACGGTTTCAGTCTGAGGCTCAACGCCTGCGTTTGCGTCCAGAACAGCAACGGCACCGTCGAGAACCGCCAGCGAACGTTCAACTTCGATGGTGAAGTCAACGTGGCCGGGGGTGTCGATGATGTTCATCCGGTGCTTCGGAGTGTCAGGGGTCTGACCGTCTTCAGTGCGTTCCCAGAAAGTGGTGGTCGCAGCCGAGGTGATCGTGATGCCACGTTCCTGTTCCTGCTCCATCCAGTCCATGGTGGCTGCACCGTCGTGCACCTCGCCGATGTTGTGGGATTTACCAGTGTAGTACAGGATGCGTTCCGAGCAGGTGGTTTTACCTGCATCGATGTGCGCCATAATACCGAAGTTGCGGTATAGGTTTAGCGGATAATCGCGTGCCATTGATAGGGCTCCTTACCAGCGATAATGGCTGAACGCTTTGTTTGCGTCTGCCATCTTGTGGGTGTCTTCGCGCTTCTTAACAGCCGAACCGCGCGAGTTCACCGCATCCATAAGCTCGCCTGCAAGGCGCTCTTCCATGGTGTTTTCATTGCGGTTACGCGATGCAGAGATCAGCCAGCGGATGGCCAGCGCTTCGCGGCGCTCGGGGCGAACTTCTACAGGAACCTGGTAAGTTGCACCACCAACACGACGCGAGCGAACCTCGACCGACGGTTTGATGTTGTCGAGCGCTTCGTGGAAGACTTCCACAGGGGCGCGCTTGACTTTGGCTTCAACGCGATCAAGCGCGTTGTAAACGATACGTTCTGCGACCGACTTTTTGCCGTCGATCATCAGGTTGTTCATGAATTTTGTCAGTACGCGATCACCAAACTTGGCGTCGGGCAGGACTTCGCGCTTCTCAGCGGCGTGACGACGTGACATTCCGTGATCTCCTTACTTAGGACGCTTAGCGCCGTATTTCGAACGACGTTGCTTACGGTCTTTGACGCCTTGGGTATCCAGAACACCGCGAAGGATGTGGTAACGGACACCCGGAAGGTCTTTTACACGACCGCCGCGGATCAGAACCACAGAGTGCTCCTGAAGGTTGTGGCTTTCACCCGGAATGTAGGAGATGACTTCGAAGCCGTTGGTCAGACGGACCTTGGCAACTTTACGCATCGCCGAGTTCGGCTTTTTAGGTGTGGTTGTGTAGACGCGCGTACATACGCCACGCTTCTGTGGGTTGCCTTCCAAGTGCAGTGACTTGGAACGCTTTACTTTTGGCTGGCGCGGTTTGCGGATCAGCTGTTGAATCGTTGGCATTCCGGTTTCTTCCCCGTTTGCAACTTCATGTCATGCACACCGAGGTGTGCGGCGAATTTGGCGCTACGTGCGTCCACATAGCAAAAAGCCGCGAGCGTTCCCATTCCGAGGCGAACGACGCGGTGTGTTTCCAGAGGGTGCAGGCTTCAAAGTAGCCCAGACCTTAGTCCACTGTAGTCTATGATATCGGCGTAAAGAGACGTCCTCTTGCCGGATGAACGGGCGTATAGGCAGAGTCGAGTGGGTTGTCAACAGACACTGCAGAGTACTTGCGCGCTCTGTCGCCTACCCTTGTCTAAACTGAAACAACCGACCATCGGTCACAGCAAAACCGACAGCGATAACTATGAAACCAATCCACGCCTCAACGCCCATACGCTCTCCCAGAAAGACAACACCCAAGGAAACTGCAAATGGCGGAATGAGCAGTGTAACCAATAGCAGATTGGCTGCCCCTGCCCGCCTGAGAATTGCAAAATAAAGGATATAGGCCAATACGGTCGACAAGATAGATAGCCCCAACAACGCACTCCAAACAGTTTTCGACAAGTCAAAACTCGGCACGCCATCGGTCAACAACACGATTGGAATCATCAACAAGGAACTTCCGGCAACCATACCCAGCGCGTTCATCAATGGTGGCTGTCCAGATAGTGTAGTTTTGCCCCAAACCCCCGCAAAAGCATAGGACAAGGTCGCACCTAGAATGGCCAATTGCGCCAGATTGCTCGGGTTAAACGATCTCAAGGCAGTTGGCCCCATAATAAAGGCAACTCCAGCTAGACCAAGTGCAGCTCCTACAATTTTGTTTCGCGTCAATGGTTCGTCTTTCAACAACAGCCCTGCGATGACAGCTGCAAACATGGCTGTAGTCGCGTTTAAGATTGATGCCAAACCACTGTCTATCTGTGTTTGTCCCCAGAAAATAAGAGAAAATGGAATGGCATTGTTCAATGCCCCCATCACCAGATAGGCCCCCAATATTTTTGGAGAGCGCGGAATAGTGTATCTTTTAATAATGACAATCAAAGCTAGCACGGGCAATGCCCAGAACACCCTGTGCAACGCAATCGTCATTGGAGGCACTTCACGTAGGGCTATTTCGGCAAAGAAGAATGATCCACCCCAAACAGCGGCCAGAATACCCAACATGGTTGCGGATTTGATATCTAGTGAAACTGTTTTTTCCATGATGGAGGACCGCTTGATGTAGGCGGCTTCCAATACAGCACCGCGCCACAAGTGACGACCCGTATCTTGATGATTAGTTTACCCCCGCACCTTCCGTTCCCTGTAAAACGTGTAAACGCCCATCGATACAACGATGGCTGCACCGATCAGCGTCAGCGGACTGGGGCGTTCTCCGAAGACCAGAAAACCCAGTACTAAAGCCCAAATGATCGCGGTGTAGCGGAACACTTGCACCACCGCCATGTCTCCGACCCGCATCACGGACACGGCCAGCACATAGGCCACCAGAAGGAACGACGCGGCGGCGGCCAGGGTAACTACATCACCGGTTTCCATCGGCACCCAGTCACTCAGCAGCACGCCGA
>Ga0181587_10001884_pt1 | contig 17501 bp, 17 predicted proteins | sample 071ome_27_FD_132463 | JGI IMG/M metagenome (GOLD analysis project Ga0181587, IMG submission 132463) | Coastal salt marsh microbial communities from the Groves Creek Marsh, Skidaway Island, Georgia - 071409AT metaG (megahit assembly) | ecosystem: Environmental > Aquatic > Marine > Intertidal...
CGATTCATTACGCCGTTCCATCATCGACAGACCCAGCTTTTCTGTCCGCTCCTTTGTCAGGGCAAGACAGATTAGCCCGCGCCCGTATTTTGCCATGAAATTAACCGCCTCGGCATTTGCATGGCTGCCGATAATACATAAATCGCCCTCATTTTCACGATTTTGATCATCTACCAGAATAAACAGCTTGCCCGCTTTTGCATCAGCAATTATATCCTTGATAGGCGATAGCCCTGTTTTTGTAGTTTCTGCCATTCCTGCCTCTGCTTAATTGCTGATCAGACGTGATACATAACGGGCAAGCATATCAATTTCAAGATTCAATTGCTGGCCAATTGTCGCATGTCCAAGGGTGGTATGCGTCCAGGTATGGTCAATAATATTCACCGCGAAACAGCTGCCTTCCACCTCATTGACCGTTAGCGACACCCCATCCAGCGTAACAGAGCCTTTTTCAGCAATGAATTTCGATAAATCTTCCGGCACACGGATATCCAGCTTGTGAGAATCGCCGACTGGGGTAATGGCCTCGATACTGGCCAGCCCATCCACATGACCAGAGACGATATGCCCGCCCAGCTCATCGCCAAGGCGCAAAGCACGTTCCAGATTTATCTGGCTGCCTTTCTGCCAGCCGCCAATGGTGGTTCTGGACAAGCTTTCAGCCGATACTTCTACCGCGAACCAGTTGTCCGCCCGCTCTACCACCGTCAGGCACACACCAGAACAGGCAATAGACGCCCCTATATCAATCCTGTCACAGGCCCAGGGGGTAGTGATTTTCAGCCATCTATCGGCTGTTTCTTTCAACTCTTCAATCTGGCCAATAGCGGTTATAATCCCGGTAAACATATCTAGACCTTTATCCTGTTATGTGGCCTGATGATGCCAAATATTCAGCCTGTCATCGCCTAATGCCCTATTACTGGTTAATATATAATCTGCTGACTGGGCAAAAGCCATAGAAGGGTGTCGGTTTTGTGACGGGCTATAGCCTACATAACCCTGCCCCAGCGTGACAGGTGCTATAAGCTCTACTACCTTATCTACCAGGCCAGCAGCAAAAAAACTTTTATTCAGCTCAGCTCCTGCTTCAATCAAAACAGAATATATGCCTGATTTCAGACAGTGTTTAGCAATGTCTTCAGGTGATATTCGTCCATCTTTACCCGCTTTAACGCTAATAACCTGCACCCCTTTTGCCTGCAATGCCGCCTGTTTTTCCCTGTCACTATCCAGGCGGGTAAAGACCAGCAATGGCTGGCTGGCTGCGGCGCGCACCAGCTGGCAATCAGAAGGGATACGCAAATGGCTATCCATCACCATTTTGACAGGATTATCACTGGCATATCCTGCCAGCCGGCAGGTTAATTGCGGGTCATCTGCCAGCACGCTGTCAATGCCGGTCAGCACGCCATCATGACGGCTGCGCAAATCATGGACAAAGGCCTTGGCCGCCTCCCCTGTCAGCCAGCTCTGCTGGCCTTTTTTAGCTGCGATAAAACCATCATGGCTCAGGGCTGTTTTGACCGTAAAACACGGCCGGTTTTTCGTCTTTGTGGCTAAAAAACCTGCCATGATATCCGTAGCCTCTTGTGCAAACAGGCCGCTTTTTACCTGCACTCCTGCCGCTTCCAGCAATTTGCGCCCCTTGCCGTTTACCCTTGTGTCAGGGTCGCCAAGGGCGTAGATCACATATTTTATTCCAGCTTTTATCAGCGCATCGGCACAAGGAGGGGTCTGGCCATAATGGGCACAAGGCTCGAGCGTGACATAGGCATAGCCGCCTTGCAGCCTGTCGTGCAGTTTCCGGCATTTATCCAGAGCGATTTGTTCGGCATGGGGGCGGCCAGTGGCAGCGGTTTTGCCAGTTGCCAGCAATTGCCCTTTCGGCGAGACCAGCACACAGCCTACAGGCGGGTTTTCGGCTGTTCTGCCTTGTGCGCGCGCGCCCATTAACAGGGCAAGGCGCATCCAGCGTTCATCATCGGATGAAAAAAAGACCTGCCTGGATGCCCTATCGTCTAAGGTCATTGACAAAATCTTCGAAATCGCTGGCATCCTCAAAATTCTTATAAACCGAGGCATAGCGGATATAGCCAACCTTATCCAGAGAAAGCAGTGCTTTCATCACCAGCGAGCCGACATAATCAGAGGTGACATCTGCCTCGCCGGTTGATTCCAGCTTACGCACAATATCATTGATAGCCATCACCACATCATTTTCATGTACCGAGCGTTTGCGTAAAGCAATATTAAAAGAACGTTCCAGCTTTTCACGGCTGAAAGGGACTTTTCGGCCATCGCGCTTTAGCACGGAGATTTCCCGTAGCTGCACCCGCTCAAAGGTTGTGAAACGGGCTTCACATTCACCGCATTGGCGGCGACGGCGAATAGAGGTGCCATCCTCTGAAGGGCGCGAATCTTTCACTTGCGTATCTTCAGAACGACAAATCGGACATAGCATTGCCAGTCTCTCCTTTTAACAGCATCTCTTGTAAAAGGGGCACAAGATTGCCCCTTTGAATTTAATAGCCCCTTTAGTCTTAATAGATAGGATAGGCTCTGCACAAGTCCCTAACTTTGGCACGCACCGCCATTTCAATATCGGAATTATCATTCCGGTTAGAGGCCAGTCCGTCCAGAACATCGCCTATCATATGGCCGATTTGGGTAAATTGTTCCGGGCCAAAGCCGCGTGTTGTCCCCGCAGGTGTGCCAAGCCGGATACCAGAGGTTACCATCGGCTTTTCCGGATCAAAGGGCACACCATTTTTATTACAGGTAATGCCGGCATTTTCCAGCGAAACCTCGGTGATATCGCCTGTCAAACCTTTAGGGCGCAAATCTACCAGAACCAGATGAGTATCTGTGCCGCCCGAGACCAGATCAAGCCCTCTATCCAGCAATACTTCACCCAGAATTTGTGCATTTTTTACAACGGTTTCTATATAGGTCTTGAATTCTGGCTTTAAGGCCTCGCCAAAGGCAACCGCCTTGCCAGCGATAGCGTGCATCAATGGCCCACCCTGCAGACCAGGAAAAACAGCTGAATTAATTTTACGCCCCAACGCCTCATCATTACTCAGGATAAGCCCTCCGCGCGCTGCACGAAGGGTTTTGTGGGTGGTAGAAGTCACAATATGCGCATGGGGAACGGGGCTGGGGTGCAGGCCTGTGGCGACCAGCCCGGAAATATGCGCCATATCCACCATTAATAATGCGCCAACCTTGTCTGCGATACGCCGAAAGGCGGCAAAATCCAGCTGGCGTGGATAGGCAGATGCCCCTGCGACAATCAGTTTTGGCTGGCATTCTATGGCCTTGGCTTCCAGCGCGTCATAATCAATCTGGCCAGTTTCGCGCGAAACGCCATATTGTACGGCATTAAACCATTTACCAGACAGATTTGGCCCTGCCCCATGGGTTAGATGCCCACCCGCTTCCAGTGACATACCCAGCACTGTATCGCCTGGCTGCAGCAGTGCCAGAAACACGGCCTGATTGGCCTGTGCCCCGGAATGCGGCTGAACATTGACAAAATTACAGTTAAACAGCTTTTTTGCCCGCTCAATGGCCAATGTTTCAACCACATCAACATATTCACAGCCCCCGTAATAACGTCGCCCCGAATAGCCTTCTGCATATTTATTGGTCAGCACAGAGCCTTGAGCTTCCAGAACCGCAGAAGAGACAATATTTTCAGATGCGATCATTTCGATCTGGTCTTGCTGGCGAACCAGCTCATCGTGAATCGCCTTTGCGATTTCAGGATCATTTTGTTCCAGATTAGCGGTAAAAAAATCTGTCATATTCTTCATCATCTATTTCCTTGGCTCAGCTTTCCAGTTGTGGGTTGGATAATTTATCTATTCGCTTTTGATGGCGTCCCCCGGCAAAGGGGGTTTGTAAAAAAGCTTCGACACATTCTTGTGCCTGAATAGCGCCTGTCACGCGCTCTCCCAGCGCCAGAACATTGGCATCATTATGCTCGCGTGCCAGCCTGGCATTGGTTACATCATGCACCAGCGCTGCGCGTATCCAGCTAAACCGGTTTACCGCAATGGAAATACCGATACCCGAGCCGCAAATCGCAATCCCTCTAGCGTATGTATCGGCTTTCAGCGCGGCGGCCAGTTTATAGCCAAAATCAGGGTAATCTACCGATGTGCTGCCGTCTGTGCCCAGATCAGTCACCTGATGACCTGCTTGCGACAGATAGGCGATAATATCGGCTTTTAACTGGCAGCCTGCATGGTCACTGGCGAGGAAAATATTTGTCATCTGGCTGTTTTTCTTTCCTGATATGCTGAATTGAAAAGGGGCTATCCGGCTTGGTTATCCTGCCAGTTCCCTGAAGCTGAATATGCCGGAGGTTATCACCGCATGAACGATAAAAAACAAACCGGCTGCGATAACAGACGTGATAAGCATTTTTGTTACGATGCGCGGCTTTTCAGGGGCAGAGGAGGCCTGACCCGGAATTTGTTTCTCAGCTGGCCTTGCCCCAAAGGGCAGCACCATGAAAAACACCCACCACCATAGTAAAATATAGACAACAATGGAAGAAACAATATCCATATCAGGCCTGCTGCAATTCGATAAGAGTGCCGGTCAAGTCTTTGGGATGTATAAAAATTACCGGCTTTCCATGGGCGCCGATGCGCGGCTCTGTCCCGCCCAAAACCCGTCCGCCCTCGGCTATCAGGCGGTCACGAGAGGCGATAAGATCGGCCACATCAAAACAGATATGATGCATACCGCCATCCGGATTTTTTTCCAAAAATTTGGTGATTGGCGAGCTATCATCAATCGGCTCCAGCAATTCGACCTTGCCGTTTTCTGCCTGGATAAAGACGACGTGCACCCCATGTTCGGGCAAGGTTTGAATATCGGATATTTCAGCCCCAGTTCTGGCCTGCCATTGCGCCATGGCAGCGCGAATATCGGGTACAGCAATGGCGATATGATTAATGCTGCCTATCATGCGCGAAGCTCCTCATCACTGGCTTGTAAAATATGGGCATGGACGGTCGGACGCAGACGAAAACGCTGTTTGGCGAGGCTGCGAACCGTGCTGGTCACAATTTGTTCTGCTGTGCGACCATGTGCATCGGGCTGTTCATAATTTTGTATCAGCGCCTCTTCTACCGCCAGAGAGGCATCGGCGATAAATTCATCCGCCTGCTGATCCGAACATAGCCCTGACTGGCTGATTTGCGGGGCCATAATCAGATCGCCCGATGCCGATAAAACCACCGATATGGTAACCGTGCCATTCCACAACATCCGCCGGCGTGAGCGCAGAAATTCAGATTCCAGATCGACAATCTCGCCCCCTTCATGGGTAAGAAGACCGGTATGTGCCTGGCCGCATAATTCCGCCCGCCCGGCGGTAAATTTGACCATATCGCCATTTTCCGGAATCAGGGTCTGGCTGACCTGGCAATTGGTTGCCAATTCGGCGTGTGCCATCAGATGCCGGGCGGTGCCATGCACCGGAATAGCAATGGCTGGCCGGACAAGGCTGTACATTTCTGTCAATTCATCGCGCGATGGATGGCCAGATACATGAACATTGGCATCCTCATCTGTTATCAGATGCACTTTCTGGCGTAGCAAGGCATCATGGACACGCCCGATTGCCTGTTCATTGCCTGGTATCTGGCGAGAAGAGAAAATCACCGTATCGCCCGTATTCAGACTGATTTGCTCATGCATACCTTGCGCGATACGTGCCATGGCCGCGCGCGATTCCCCTTGCGAGCCGGTACAGATAACCACCAGATTTTCACGCGGGATAAGGCTTACCTCGCTTTCCGGCACAAAATCAGGAATATCCTGTAAATAGCCCACCTCTTTTGCGGCTGAAATGGTGCGGTTCAGGGCCCGGCCTGCGATACAAACCGAACGGTTATTGGCACGCGCTGCGGTAATGATGCTTTCGATACGGGCAACATTACTGGCAAAACAGGTCACCGCCACCATATGTTCTGCTTTTGCAATTTCTTCTGTCAGCCCCGCACAGGCTACCGCCTCGGACGGGGTATGCCCCGCAACCATCGCATTGGTGGAATCGCCAATAAGTGCCATTACCCCTTCATCGCCCAGCGCGCGAAGCCGGGCTTTATCGCCGTCATCGCCCAGCATCGGGGTGGGATCAAACTTCCAGTCCCCTGTATGCAAAATCACCCCTTCAGGCGTGCGCAAAATAAGGGCAGCAGGGTCGGGGATAGAATGGGTCATAGAGACCAGCTCGACCGAAAAAGGGCCAAAGCTGTAATCAATATTATAGTCGATCTCATGCATCGGAATATGGACATCCAGCCGTGCCTCTGACAGCTTGCGTCGCAATAAAGCCAGCGTAAAGGCTGTACCATAAACCGGCACTTGCAAACGCTCCCATAAATAGGGTATCGCCCCGAAATGATCTTCATGGGCATGGGTAAGGATAATCGCTTCCAGCTTGTCCGAACGCTCTTCGATAAAGCGCAAATCCGGCAGCACAACATCCACGCCCGGCATCGTATCATCAGGAAAGCTGATACCGAGATCAATCATCAGCCAGCGTCCCTGATAGTGATAGAGATTGGCATTCATGCCAATTTCACCCGAACCGCCAAGCGGTAAGAATATCAAATCATTTTTCTGAATATCTGTCATTTGTCTGTCTATTTAGTGCGTATTGCCAGCTGATACAGCCCATCGGTGGTTAAATCGGGGCGAATATGTTCAATCTTTGAAATATGGGGAGCGAATAAATAGGCAAGTCCGCCTGTGGCAATAACCTGCATCTGTTCCTGATAATGTGCCTCAATACGCCCCAGCATCCCTTCTATCAGGCTGACATAGCCCCATAAAATACCTGATTGCATCGCTGTTTCAGTGGATTTGCCAATAATTGGCTGATCGGCTGGCCAGGCCGCAATGGTTATGTCCGGCAATCTGGCCGCTGCTGCGACCAGCGCTTCGAGCGAGCGATGGACGCCCGGGGCAATGATCCCCCCATCATAGCAGGCAAGGCATTTTTTATCGCTAGCCGGCAGGACAATATCAAAGGTTGTTGCTGTACCAAAATCCAGCACAATGGCCGGCACATCCCCCGAACAGGCCACACTATAGGCATTTACCAGCCTGTCTGCCCCCAGCTGGGCTGGCTGATCTATTCTAACTTCCAAGCCCAGCCCGCCTTTGGCAGGCTCTGCAATAACAGGCTCGATGCCCATACGGCGTTTGCATAAATCTATCAGATGGGGGGTGGCTTCGGGCACAACAGATGCCAGCGCACATCCGCTCAGGCCAGAAAGGGCAAATCCGTCTGATTCCAAAAGCTGTGACAAGGCCACCGCATAATCATCGGCCGGACGCCTGGAACGGGTTTCCAGTCGCCAATTCCCCTGTTTTTCCCCTGACAGGCTATATAGGGCAAAGGTTATATTGGTGTTGCCACAATCTATGGCCAGTATCATGCCTGCCCTTTCATGATTTCTACGTCCCCTGCGGTAATAAAATGCTGCTTCCCGCTATCATCGCGAATAATCAGCTGACCTTCTTCGCCTATCGCCTCGCACTGGCCTTCTATCAGAGTTGCAGGCGTTTGAATGGCAACTTTCCGGCCTATCATCGCGCAATGGATTTGCCATTGTGCCAGAACAGCCGCAAGGCCTTTTTCTTCCCACATCTCATAACACTCAGCCAGTTTCTGAACAAGCCTGAAAGCAAGTCTGTCAGCAGAAGGCGGCTCTGCTGCATCCATAAAGCTATCCAGGGCAACAGCCGGATGTTTCTGGCTGGCATCGCCCGGCGGATTTTTCAAATTGATACCGCAACCGGCAATAACGCCCCCCTCACCTGCCTCTAGCAGGATACCGGCTATCTTGCCGCCAGCTATCAGCACATCATTTGGCCATTTCAGGCTAAGAGGGTTATTGCCACCATTTTGGCCAATCTGTTCCGCCAGCATTTTAAAAACCGCCAGCGATACCGCAAAAGACAAGCCAGGCCATAGGGCATGGGGTTTGGACGGGCAAAGCACAGCAGACAGATACAGCCCGTCACCAGGCCTGGATGTCCATATCCTGCCAAGCCTGCCCCGCCCTTTGGTCTGCTCCCCTACCACAAAACAGCGCCCCGCTGCTTGTGCGCCCTGCTCTTTTAATGCAGCAAGAGCCAGATCGTTTGATGAGGGCGCACTATCGGAAAAATCTATAGACCATCCGCCCGGAAGGCTGTTTTCTATTGCATTTTGCCTGTCAGGGTCATCCATTATTGTCTAGCGTTGCTTTCAGGCCGGTTAGAAATATACAGACACAATGGATGTGGCCTGCTCGGACAATGCGCCAATCCCAAAAAAGAACAGCAGAATAAAGCCAATGGAAACCACCAGAATCATCCGGTTTTGATGGGCCAGCCCTTCATCCAGCGGTGCATCTGAATCCTGAAAATACATCAAGCGAATGATACGCAGATAATAAAACGCCCCGATAACAGAGGTCAAAACCCCTATAACAGCCAGCGGGATAAGACCGGCATTTACAGCGGCCAAAAATACATACCATTTGCCGAAAAATCCGGCCAGAGGCGGAATACCTGCCATAGAGAACATGACAATCATCATCGCAGCTGCCAGCAGGGGATGCGTGGCAGAAAGCCCGGACAGATCGGAAATTTTTTCAACCGGCGTGCCTTCGCGGCGCATGGTCATAATTACGCCAAAAGCGGCTGCGCCCATAAAGACATAAGTGGTCATATAAATCACAACCGCAGATGCGCCTTCACTTGTACCGGCGGCCAGCCCGGCCAATGCATAGCCCATATGCGCGATAGAGGAATAGGCCAGCATCCGCTTGATATTTTGTTGCATAATTGCGCCTGTTGCCCCGACAATCATCGACGCCACTGACAGGGCGATCAGAATCTGCACCCATTGGTCGGTAATATTGCCAAAGGCAGAATAGGTCACATTCATCAGCAAGGTCATACCCGCGACCTTTGGCACAATCGCAAATAAAGCTGTTACAGGGGTCGGCGCGCCTTCATACACATCCGGTGTCCACATATGAAAAGGAGCAGCCGAAATTTTAAAAGCCAGCCCGGAAAGCAGGAACACCATCCCGACAACCATACCAACCGATGCCCCGCCAGACAGGCTACTGGCAATCGCGTCAAAATTAGTGCTGCCGGAAAAGCCGTAAACCAGAGAAGCGCCATATAGCAGCAAACCGGAAGACAGCGCGCCAAGCAAAAAATATTTCAAGCCTGCTTCTGATGATTTCAATGAGCTGGTACGCATGGCCGCGACCACATATAGAGGCAGAGATTGCAGCTCTAGTGCCATATATAAGGAAATCAGGTCATTGGCAGACACCATCAGCAACATACCGACAACCGCCATCAATACCAATAGATGAAACTCGGCTCTGTCTATGCCTTCGCCCCATTGCTCGCTTACCAGCCAGCTGGCAAAAAACGCGCCGACAAGGATCAAACCCTTCATATAGATGACCAGATCATTTACTGCAAACAAATCATTGAACAGCACAACCCGCCCATCAGGGACAGAAAACACCGCCAGAAAGGCTGCAAAATACCCTAGCAGGGACAGCGTGCGCACCAGCTTTATTGTGCCTTGCTCATCGGCTTGTGTTTGCCGGGCAAAAGCCGCTACCAGCACCATGGCAAGTGCCAGCGCTATCAGGATGAATTCAGGCAAAGCTGCAGAAAAAGTCAGTTGTGAGAATTCCATAACTACCCCTACCCCCTAGCGCATCACTGTCTGAACAGACAGCTCTGTTGCGACCTGCGCCATAATATCGGAAACCGAATAGGCCATCACATCCAGCAAAGTAGATGGATATACCCCAAACCACAGAACCAGAATGGTCAGCGGTACAAAAATCATTACCTCGCGCCTGTCCAGCCCGGCCATTTCCAGCACTTCAGGCTTTTCAGCCCGGCCAAATACCACCCGGCGATATAGCCAGAGCATATAACAGGCGCCTAAAATCAGACCAGTCGCAGCAAAGATAGCCACCCAGTGCGAGGCTTCCCATGCACCGACCAGAACCAGCATTTCACCTACAAAACCGGATGTGCCGGGCAAGCCAACCGAAGCCAGCATCATAAACATAAAAAAGGTCGCATAGCGTGGCATGGCATCCACTACCCCGCCATAGGCGCTAATCTCGCGCGTATGCAAGCGGTCATATACCACCCCGACACAGAAAAACAGCGCGGCCGATACCAGCCCGTGCGAGATCATCTGGAACATTGCGCCTGCTATCCCCTGTTCGGTCAGGGTAAATATCCCTATTGTGACAAACCCCATATGCGCCACAGAAGAATAGGCAATAAGCTTTTTCATATCGCTTTGTGCCAGCGCAACCAGAGAAGTGTAAATCACCGCCACGACTGACAACACAAAAATGAAGGGCGCAAAATATTCCGAAGCATCCGGGAACATCGGCAGGGAAAAGCGGATAAAGCCATATCCGCCCATTTTCAACAAAACGCCCGCCAGAATCATGGAACCGGCTGTCGGGGCTTGCACATGGGCATCTGGCAGCCAGGTATGCACCGGCCACATTGGCACTTTGACCGCAAATGAGGCAAAAAAGCCCAGAAACAGCCAGAATTGCAATTCCGGGCTAAAGACAAATGCGCTTAACGCCTGGATATCGGTTGTGCCGGCCAGATGATACATCACCAGCATACACACCAGCATCAATACCGAACCCAAAAGCGTATATAAAAAGAATTTAAAGGCCGCATAGACACGCTCTGCCCCGCCCCAGACACCGATAATGATAAACATCGGTATCAAAACGCCTTCAAAGAACAGATAAAACATCAGCATATCCAGCGAGGCGAACATACCAACCATCATCACTTCCAGCACAAGAAAGGCGATCATATAATCGCGTACGCGGTGGGTAATGCTCTTCCAGCTTGCCAGAATGGAGAGCGGGGTCAGGAAAGTAGATAAAAGGATAAAGGGCATGGATATCCCGTCCACCCCCAAATGATAGGAAATGCCACTGCCGGAAATCCAGTCTGCACGCTCTTCAAACTGATAGCCGGTCATTTCCGCATCAAAACCGAAATAGAGCGACAAAGACAGCAGGAAGGTAAAGCCGGAAACCCACAAGGCGACCAGACGCGCATTCGTGGCAACTGATTCTGTATTACCGCGTATCAGCAATAAAAACAGCACGCCTGTTAGCGGCAGGAAGGTAATAACACTTAATAAAGGCCAGCTGGAAATCATCTGTCTATCTCCCAAATCCGCTGAAATACCAGGACAGCAGAATGACCACACCGATCATCATCGCAAAGGCATAATGATATACATAGCCTGTTTGAATATGCACCAGACGCGCAGATACCCGCCCAACCAGAGCCGACAGGCCATCTGGACCAAAATAGTCAATTGTACCCTTATCCCCGCGCTTCCATAGCCAGCCGCCAAAAACAACTGCCGGACGCACGAAAATTCGGTCATATAGCTCGTCGAAATACCATTTGTTGAATAAAAAGCGATACAGCCCGCCTGACGCCTGGGCAATCCTGGCTGGCAGATGCGGCATTTTCACATAGGCGATATAGGCGCCAAAAACCCCGCTTGTGGCCAGAATAATCGGCAACAGCTTTACCCATAACGGCACATGATGAGCCGCCTCCATCGCGGTATGAGAAGGCAGAATAAAGATAGAATCGCCCCAGAATGCCGCCATATCATGGCCAACAAACAGCTCATACCCTGCCCAACCGGCGAAAATCGCCCCAATGGCCAGAGGCACAAGTGGCAAGGTCATAATATTAGGCGATTCATGCACATGAGACATCACCTCTTCGCTGGCGCGCGGCTGTCCATGAAAGGCCAGTATCAACAAACGCCAGCTATAAAAAGCGGTGAGAAGCGCCGCCGCACATCCCAGCCAGAAGGCTAGTATGCCAACCCCTGTATGCGCGCCATAGGCGGCTTCCAAAATCATATCCTTGGAATAAAAGCCGGCAAAGAAAGGAAAACCGGCCAGCGCAAGCGATCCCACCCACATCATGGTGTAGGTCACTGGCACTTTACGCCAGATACCACCCATATTGCGCAAATCCTGTTCATCTGAAAGTGCGTGAATAACCGACCCTGCTCCCAAGAATAGCAATGCCTTGAAAAAGGCATGGGTGGTTAGATGGAACATCGCTGCCGGATAGGCAGATACCCCTGCCGCGAAAAACATATAGCCCAGCTGAGAGCAGGTTGAATAGGCAATCACCCGCTTGATATCAAACTGAGTCATCCCCACAGTCGCGGCAAAAATCGCCGTAGACGCCCCGACAATGGTAATGACATCCAGCGCAACAGGAGCATATTCAATGATAGGCGACATACGGCATACCAGAAACACCCCGGCGGTCACCATGGTCGCGGCATGGATAAGGGCGGAAACAGGGGTTGGCCCTTCCATCGCATCAGGCAACCAGGTATGCAGGCCAAGCTGGGCTGATTTACCCATCGCGCCAATAAACAGAAGAATAGACACCACCTCCAACGCAGGCAATGTAATGCCGCTAAAGCTGATAACCGCATCCTGATAGGACGCGCTATTGGCAAAAATCGCATCAAAGCTGACCGATCCTGTCAGCGTGAAAATCGCCAAAATCCCCAGAACAAAGCCAAAATCGCCTACGCGATTCACCACAAAGGCTTTCATCGCAGCTGTATGGGCGCTTTCCTTGTGATACCAAAAGCCTATTAACAGATAAGAGGCAACTCCTACCCCTTCCCAGCCAAAAAACAGCTGTACCAGATTATCAGCAGTGACCAGCATCAGCATCGCAAAGGTAAACAGGCTGAGATAAGCCATAAAACGGGCAATCGCCTTGTCATGATGCATATAGCCAACAGAATAGATATGCACACAAGAAGAAACACCAGTTACCACAATCAGCATGACAGCGGTAAGCGTATCGAAACGCAGCTGCCAATTCGCTTCAAAAGTGCCGGAGTTAATCCATCTGGCTACACTGACAATCTCTGTATTGCCGCCCATCGCAATATGCGAAAAGGCAAATAGCGAAAGAAGGAATGACAGCACTACACCGGAAACCGACACCGCAATAGCGGCCGCATTTTGCTGGCGCAGGGAAAATAACCCGGCTGCAATAGCGCCCAGCAATGGCAGAAAAACAATCGCCTGATAAAACATCTGCGCCCTAGCCTTTCATCACATTGATATCTTCAACAGATATCGATCCGCGATTGCGGAAATATACTACCAAAATCGCCAGACCGATTGCCGCTTCTGCAGCCGCAACGGTCAAAATGAATAAAGAGAAAATCTGTCCCGATAAATCGCTAGAATAGGCAGAAAATGCCACCAGATTAATGCTGACAGACAGCAAGATAAGCTCTATCGACATCAGGATCGTGATAACATTCTTGCGATTGATAAAAATGCCAAACACCCCGAATACAAATAAAATCGCAGCGACAGTCAAATAATGTGCAAGGGTAATTTCTGCTATCATTGGGATATCTCCTTTACACCTGCGCCTGTTTCAACTTTTGCCAGCTTTACGGTTTCTGCCCGGGTTCGGGCATTTTGATCCGCAATGACCTGTTTGCGAACGCCCATGCGTTTACGCAAGGTAAGCGCAATCGCCCCTATCATCGCCACCAGCAAAATCAGGCCGGCAAGCTGGAACAAATAGATGTAATCTGTATAGATTATTTGGCCGAGTGCCTTGGTATTATGTACATCCCCCGGTGATGGCAGGCTCTTGATATTACCGGAATATTCAAAAAAGGTAGCGAATAGTTCCACCAGCAATACCCCGCCAATAAACAGCCCCAGAGGGCGATATTTCTGAAACCCCTCGCGCAATTCTGAATAATTAATATCCAGCATCATCACGACAAACAGGAACAAAACCGCCACCGCCCCGACATAGACAACCACCAGCAGCATCGCCAGAAATTCGGCATTCAGCAAAATAAACAATCCGGCCGCATTAAAAAACGCCAAAATCAGAAACAATACAGAATGAACAGGGTTGCGCGATGACACAACCATCAGCCCTGACAAACAGCAAATCGTGGCAAACAGATAGAAAAATACAGATGATAACATCGCCTTTTATTCCCCCTTCAGCGAATGGCTAGCGCCATTTTGCGTCCTGTGCCAGATTGCGGGCGATTTCATCTTCCCATCTGTCACCATTTGCCAGCAGCTTGTCCTTGTCATAGAACAGCTCTTCACGTGTTTCGGTTGCAAACTCAAAATTAGGCCCCTCGACAATCGCATCTACCGGACAGGCTTCCTCACAAAAGCCACAATAGATACATTTTGTCATATCAATGTCATAGCGTGTGGTACGGCGCGAGCCATCACTGCGCGGCTCTGCCTCGATAGTAATGGCCTGTGCCGGACAAACCGCCTCGCACAGCTTGCAAGCGATGCAACGCTCTTCGCCATTTGGATAGCGGCGCAAAGCGTGTTCGCCCCTAAAGCGCGGCGAGAGATAGCCTTTTTCAAACGGGTAATTCAGCGTCACCTTCGGCTTGAAAAAATATTTCAAGGTCAGCATCAACCCCTTGACGAGTTCAAGCAGCAGAAAAGACCTGACCGCGTTTACCAATGCAACCATGCGTGTTACTCCCTACCCGCCAATGCCTGGCAGCTTGTCAAAGGCCATCAAAAACCCGGCTGTCAATACAACATAAATCAAGGAAAAGGGCAGAAAGATTTTCCAGCCCAAGCGCATCAGCTGGTCATAGCGATAGCGCGGTGTTGTTGCCCGCACCCACAAGAACACAAACAGGCACAACATGATTTTCAGCACAAACCAGATCGGACCCGGTATCCAGGTGAACGGCGCAAAATCAAACGGGGGCAACCAGCCGCCCAGAAATAGCACAGTCGTCATCGCGCTCATCAAAATCATATTGGCATATTCGCCCAAGAAGAACAGCGCAAAGCTCATTGAGGAATATTCCACAAAATAGCCGGCTACCAATTCTGACTCGCCCTCTGGCAAATCGAACGGGGCGCGGTTTGTCTCTGCAAGGGTTGAGATGAAAAACACGATAAACATCGGGAATAAAGGCAGGGCAAACCACATATCGCTCTGGGCTTCGATAATATCGGACAGATTAAGCGAGCCCACACAAATCAGCACATTGATGATGACCAGTCCCATGGATACTTCGTAAGACACCATCTGGGCAGCCGACCGCAGCGCCCCTAAAAAGGCATATTTGGAATTACTGGCCCAACCGGCCATGATAACGCCATAAACCCCCAGAGAGCTTATCGCGAACAGATATAAAATCCCGACATTAATATCGGCCAGCACCAGCCCGGCATCAAACGGAATAACCGCCCAGGCTACCAGCGCCAGAATAAAGGTCAGCATCGGTGCCAGAATAAAAACCACCTTATCTGCTCCGGCAGGCAAGATGGTTTCCTTGGCCATCAGCTTTAGTGCATCGGCAAAAGGCTGAAACATCCCAAAAGGCCCTACCACATTGGGCCCTTTACGCAATTGCATAAAGCCGATAACGCGCCGTTCTGCCAAAGTCAGATAGGCGACCGCGATCAATAATGGCACGATAACCGCTAAAATCTTGGCAACAATCCAGGCCAGATCAATGAGCCATTGTTCTATTATCATGCTCTTTTCTCCTACCCTTTACTATTCTGCAGCCATGACGGATTTATCCGCCTTTGTTGCCGAATAGCATTCCGCCATTGTCTCGGACGCACGCGAGATTGCACAGGTCATGTAAAACGCCTTTAACCCGGCTTCTACAGGCTCGCTCTTCAGCTTGCCGGCTTTGCCAAATTTACCCCACTTTGCTGGCTGAGCCTCGTCCAGCCTGGCAAAGACAGGTACAGCAGCCACCATCTCTTCGCGCAATTCAGCCAGGCTATCAAAGCTCAGGGTTTTATTGATACGTTCGGAAAAAGCACGAATAATCGCCCAGTCCTCACGCGCATCCCCGGGCGGGAAAGCTGCCCGGCGCGCCATTTGCGGCCGACCTTCAAAATTCACATATAACCCGTCTTTTTCTGCCCATGCAGCGCCCGGCAATACCACATTTGCACATTGTGCGCCCTTATCGCCATGATGCCCCTGATACACAACAAAGGCTTTCTCCAGCCTGGCGGTATCCAGCTCATCTGCCCCTAACAGCCAGACAAAATCTATTACCCCTTTCGCTGCACCATCGAGAATGCCCGCAACATCCTTGCCGCCCTTGCCAGGCACAAAGCCCATATCCAAACCGGCCACCCTGGCAGCGGCATGATGCAGAACATTAAAGCCGTTCCAGTCTTTGGTTACCATATTTGTGGTTTCAGCTAATTGATGGGCCAGCGCCATTACTGCCTGGCCATCGGCCCGGCGCAGTGCCCCCATCCCTATGATAACCATAGGTTTTTTGGCTTTTTTCATCAGCTTTGCAAAGGGATGTTTACCTGATGCCAGCTGTTCCAGAACAGATATATCATCGCCTAGATATTCAACCGGATAGGTTAAATCGGCTGCGGTGCCAAGATGGGCAATCGGTGTACGACCATGCAGATAATTTCTGCGGATACGTGCATTCATCACCGGGGCTTCAATACGCGGATTACTGCCGACAATTAATATGGCATCGGCTTCATCTATACCGGCAATGGTGGTGTTAAACAAATAGGATGCCCGGGTTTTTGCGGATAATTTTGCGCCATCCTGACGACAATCCATATGCGGGCTGCCCATCTTGTCAAACAGGGCTTTTAGCGCAAACATCGCCTCGCCATCTATCTGATCGCCGGCAATAGCGGCCATTTTATCGGCCTTGGTCTTTTTCACCCTGGCAGCAATGGCAGCAAAGGCATCGTCCCAGCTGGCAGGGTGCAAACGGCCATCCTTGCCCCGCAAATAGGGCTTGTCCAGGCGCTGACGACGCAAGCCATCAATGGCATAGCGGGATTTATCGGAAATCCATTCTTCGTTGATATCCTCATTCAGGCGGGGTAATACCCGCATCACCTGATTACCCCGCGCATCGATACGGATATTCGCACCCATCGCATCCATCACATCAATGCTTTCGACCTTGTTCAGCTCCCATGGACGCGCAACAAACGCATAAGGGCGCGAGGTTAGCGCGCCGACCGGGCATAAATCAATCACATTTGCCGATAGCTCACTGGCGATGGTTTTTTCCAGATAGGTGGTAATCTCGACATTCTCTCCGCGCCCGATAGCCCCTAAATCTGTCACCCCTGCCACTTCGGTTGAAAAGCGCACACAGCGGGTGCAATGAATACAACGGGTCATCACTGTCTTGATCAGCGGGCCCATATATTTTTCGCTCACCGCGCGTTTATTTTCGGCATAGCGCGAGGCATCATGGCCATAGCCCATTGCCTGATCCTGCAGATCGCATTCCCCGCCCTGGTCACAAATCGGACAATCCAGAGGGTGATTAACCAGCAGAAATTCCATTACCC
>Ga0181587_10001895_pt1 | contig 17452 bp, 17 predicted proteins | sample 071ome_27_FD_132463 | JGI IMG/M metagenome (GOLD analysis project Ga0181587, IMG submission 132463) | Coastal salt marsh microbial communities from the Groves Creek Marsh, Skidaway Island, Georgia - 071409AT metaG (megahit assembly) | ecosystem: Environmental > Aquatic > Marine > Intertidal...
CTATTCCCCCTCTCCTTCAAGAGATGAGCCAACTACGCTAAATAGGCGCGTGTTTAGAAACTCTGAGGGGGAAGCTATCTACGTTTATAACCTCCTTTTTGAGAAAGGAAGCTGTGTCGGAGCAGGCTTTGGTTCTCAGGTTGTTTTCGGACAGATCATTTCAGCTCTTAAAACACCTAGTATGCGAGGGCTCTCCCTTATTGCTGCTGATGATGAAGATTTCGTAGGGTCGAAGGTTTGGCCTAAGTTTGGGTATGACGGACAAGTTGATATTTCTGACCTCAATCCTTTCTCTGACGATATGGAAGACTATCTACATAGGATTCGGAGAGCTAACGCAGACAAGATAAATGTCTCAACTATCTTAAGTGCTGTTGACGGGGCAGGAAATAACATCGGAGTCTCTTGGTGGTCGAGGAACTCAGTAGAGTTTGAGGCTCATTTCGACTTGAGCCCTAAATCTCTTTCGATGAGAGTATTTACGAGCTATTTCAGAAAGAAGCTCTCTCAGTTCGACATGAATGCAGAGGATTTTCTCTCTATGGATCTGCCCATAGATTTGTCAGACTTTTTCTGCCTTTTAGAAGCGATTAAGAGGGTCACATCTATGGGGGGGCTAAGAGCAATCATGCCTGACATCTTGTCCACCTTCGACTCATCAAGCGCAGAGGAGAAAGACTATTTTCTGAGGGAGATAGAGGACGACCACCCCTTCTTAGCAGACCTTCTTAAATCTAAGAGAGGGTCGTCACAATACACAGACCCTACAGCCGAGTCAGTTTGGGCTGAAATAGGACAAGAGATGATAAGAGACTCTGATGCTCAAAGGGCTAGAGAGCTCTTGGTCGGGAGGTCTGACTGATGAAGCCCTATGAAAGAGTCGCTTTAAAATACGCCAACGCCCCTCAATATACCATTAAGACTGAGAGGGTAGGGGCGCGAAACCTCAAGGTTTCTTTGAAAGACAGATGGATAGATGCAGGGCAAGTGTTTGCCAATATCGAGCATTTTTCTTTGGGTGAAATTAGAGGGTTCAAGTGTTCCGAAGAAATGGAGAGCCTCATATCTTCTTTTCCTCAGCTTTTCTCTCCAAGCAACGATCTTATCTGTGTCGTAGAAGTGGCTCATAGTCAGCTCATAGAGAGCTATAGAAATAAGGGGCTCGGTGTAAGACTATATCGAGAGCTTAATTCGTATGCCCTCTCCGAGAACAACAACCAACCCTACTTGTTTATCCCCAACTATTGCCATCGCAGATCAACTACCCCCGAAGCTCTAAGAGTATGGAAATCTCTAGCAAGGGAGTACGAGAGTGAGGGCGATGTCCTTGCTATCTTTTAGGGGCTGATCTCAAATAGCTCTTTTATCATTTCTCCCTAAGCAGAAATGATAAAAGAGAGGGACTTAAATCATGGCTAAGACGATCACACTAACACATACAGGTAAGGGTCCAATCGACCCTCGCACAAACACCGAACTCACAGGTGAGGGCTACACTCTTTACTTCAACGATCTTGCTGATAATCTCGATCAGAGTCAGTACACAAGATCACTCGCCCCTCCCTCTACTCTTACTTACAGAACAGGTGGCAATAACAGCGTGACGCTCACTCTGACTGACAGAGTAGAGCTGTCCATTGAGAGTGGTTCAATCGCTAACTACCTCGCCAATGGCTATGTGACAGCAGTTTATAGTGGTGGAGCAGGTGGGGCTTTGACTCTTGCAGAGGGTACGAGTCTCTATCCAGATGACCCTGACGCTAATGATCAAGGTATTTCCCTACTAGGGAAGCAAGAAATCAATAATGGTAAGGTTAACATCTTTTATGATAACTCGAACTCAGCGTTAAGAGTCATAACAGTCGCCCCTACAAATATGGTGAATGATGCTGATGACGCTGATATGTACTTTGCCACTTCTGATGGTTATCAAGTAGGAAATAATACAACGGGTGGTGGTGAAATAGAGTTTAGTACAGGTAGGGGGTTTGACTCTAATGTTGTAGATGAAAATGGAAATAGTGGTGGACACTTCAGAATATATACAGGTGCTGGGGGCGATTTCGGAGGACAAGGTGGGAGCATTTCGATGCTCGCTGGTTCGGGTCATCTTGAACAAGGTGGAGATGTCGAGATAAACGCAGGGGATTGTCGCTTTGATGGAGATGGTGGGGGTGTGATTTTAAGAGCTGGTGATGGAAATGGTGCTGGCAATAGTGGTGGCGATCTTTACTTCGCAGGGGGAGAGGGGGGATTTGGTAATGGTGGAGATGTGAGGATCAATGCAGGTAGTGCAAACTTAATCAATGGTCAGAATGGTGGAGACATACAGCTACAAGCAGGAGTATCGGGGGCTAATCTTGGTGGTGCAGTTCGCTTATATGGGGGAGGTTCTAGGGAAGCAAATGGTGGGGATCTTCGTATCATTGGTGGCTATTGTTGGAGCAATAACACAGAGGGTGGTGAAGTTCTTATTCAAGGTGGTGAGGTATTTAATCCAGGCACAGGTATGAGTGGTGGTGACATCATTTTAAGAGGTGGGCAAGTCAGAGATCAAGGTACTTGGAGAGGTCGTGGTGGTGACATTCTGATTGAGTCTGGCACAGGTCGTAATGCTAATGGTGAGGTTTATACTTCAGGTGACATCACACTTCAGATTGGTGACGCTTACAATGGATCAACACTTGGCGAACTTAAAGTACCTCACTTGTCAGAGGGTGTTCTTTCTGTAGACGCTCAAGGGGTTGTAGGTACTCGCAACTATCAAGGTCGAGCTACCCTCAACCTAGCTAATGGTGCTCAAGGGACTAACCTAACGATCACACCACCTGTAGTGGGTGTCTTAACAGCCACTTCTTCTATTGTGGTTTCCCTACAGCTTGATAATGCAGGTCAGATTCTCACGACTGTGATTACGACCCTTCCTTTTGTTGCCGAGATAGACGCACCTAACAATCAGTTTACGGTAGCGTTGGACATCACCAACAATGCAGTCCAAGCAGAGGACTTCTACATTTCTTACAGCATCGCAAGTTAAGGTTAAGAAGATGAAGAACCTATACCACTACAGGGCAGAAGTCCTCTCCGTTTATGATGGAGACACCATGACACTTATGATCGACATGGGCATGAAGCACTTTGCTCGTGTTAAGATCAGAATGATCGGCATCGACACCCCCGAAATAAGAACCTCAGATGATGAGGAAAAGGTGAGGGGTTATGCTGCTAGAGATTTCTTACGCTCAAGAGTTGAGGGTAAGAAGGTCATCGTACACACCAAAGAGAAAGGCAAGTTTGGTCGTTGGCTTGGTGTTGTATGGGTAGATGAAGATCAAGACGAGCTAGGTGAGAGTCTTAATGATGAAATGATCCGCATGGGTCACGCGAAGGCTTATTTCGGGGGGGCTCGATAAATGAAGATACTTCACGTCCCTCTCAGAGAGCTTGATTTGCCCTCAGACGTTTTGAGGCTCGCCAAAAGCTTCAAGCCATACTCTTATTTCAAGGGTGGCGCTGCGAGAGAGGCGCTGCTTAGATATTTCACTCCAAAATATCTCAATCGAGCTCCTAAGAAGATTTTAGATTATGATTTTGTGGTCTTTGCCTCTGACCACAGAGAAGATTATTTTTGGGATCATTGGGAAGAAATCGAGGTAGCAGAAAAAGTTCCAATTTTAACGGGCGAGGAGCGTGATGAGTTTTATCGGCTAGATGACTTGGGAGACGCAGAAAGACATTGGGATAAAGAAGAGTACTTCAAGACAAGGGACAGCACTCTCAACCAAGTTTTACTCGGTCGAGGAGGTTTATATTTCACGGAAGCTGCGAAAAAGAGCAGTTGTGAGATGTCTGTGGGTCTTACAGAGGATCTTAGACCACGAGCCATCTTGCGAAATGTCCTATTCGCGCTGAGATACTCACACAGAGTACCTTCTGTTGATATCAAGAAGGCTTTGGGGGAAGCTCAGATTATCGACCAACTTGTGCTTTTATTTAAGGCTTACAAGTTGGGGTTAGAAGACCCTTATTACAGGCTTCTAGCGAAACACTCTAGGGAGATACGGAGCGACTCTGACGTGGACTTTTATCTCTTGAGGCTCTTAGAGGACTTCAAGAGAGAAAGAAGGCGCGAGTTCATCCCAAGAGAGCGAGAGGATCGCCTTACCATAGAGAAGGCTAGGTGGCGATAGAGGGCAAAACCCTAGTAAATCTGATATGTCTCCTCTAGTTCTTATCTTTAGAGGATATTATGATCTTCATACATCATGGTCGAGGAGTCGAGCAGGGTTTAGCAGAGGTACTTGAAGGGAAATACCTCGTAGCAGACCCTATTTCAGACTTGAAGGTTGCTTCTGTTAAACACCTTGTAGAGTTGTACTCTCAGGTGTACCCCTACAAAAACCCCTGTCTTGTGGCAGGTCCTCTTGATGAGGCAGACCCCTCTACACTAGACATACTCTTAAAGCGTATAGAGGAGCCTGTGAGGAATGCGCCCGAATTGATCTTATGGGCGCGGGATTTAGGGGGGGTTCCCGACACGATAAGGAGTCGATGCGGTGAGAAGTTCCACTACGCCCCCCCTGTCTTACATGATCTTTCAGAAGAGGGTTCTCGTCTTTACAGATCTGTGAAGGAGAGGGACTTGGCTTCAGTCTTAAAGGTTTTGAGAGACTTGAAAGCAGGGGGTGAGAGAGGACTGCTAGAGGCTTACGTTGAGGCTCTGATAGAGAGCCAAGACTATGCTCTTTACTCAGAGTCCCTCAAAATCTTGATCTCTAAAACGCGCATTTCAAGAGCTAGTCTGTTTGGCTACTTCTTAGGGCTTGGTGAGGGCTGTTATGAATGACACGCATATTGTTCTTTATGGGACTTCAGATGAATTGATACAGATAAGACTTATGGGTCTTGTCAATGAAGCCCTTACAAGGGGGGCGGAGGTCGCATACTTAGACGGCAAAACTGCGACAAAGGCAGATGTTTCTGATGTGATTGATGTAGGCTTGTTTGGTAGTGAGGATAAATTAGCGGTCATTACTCGCGTGGGTTCTCTGCCCGACTCTGAGAAGGTGCTTGAGCAAACAGAGGTTCCTTGCATTATCATTTCGGGCAGGACTATTCCGAAGATGCTGATGAAGGTTCGCAGGAGAGAGTCTTTTGAGGAGCCGAAAAGCTATCAGAAAGAGGATTGGTGTGTTGGGCTTTTAAGAGACATGGTTCAGCAACACGGAAAAAGCATTTCAGAGCCAATCGCAAGAAGTGTAGTTCGCAGGGTGGGTTTAGACTTGGGTGTCCTTCGGTGGGAGTCTTTGAAATTTAAGTACGCATCGGATTCAGAAGATTTGACCCCTTCGGAAGTGGTCTCCGTCTTAGCTCCGTTAAGTGAGCTAGATGGTGTCCATCTTGTAGATGCTGTCTTTAAGAACGACCCAAAATATTTCCTCAAGGTCTGTGATCGCTTTGAGTCGATACGAAAAGGCGATCCCACGATTGCTGTCTCTACGGGGCTACTTCATTCTAGTATTCTTAGCTCCCTTGAAATTCAGCTACTTATGAAGTCGGGGGTCACGTCATCACAGGAAATAGGGTCTAGACTAGGTAAGAGTCCTTGGCTTTTAGATAAGGTTTTAATCCCTAAGTCTAGAGTTTTTTCTGTGAAAAAATTACGAAGTTTTTTGGGGGTGCTCTATCGGTGCGAAACACTTGCACTAAATGGGAGTATGAGTGCTTGGGTCGCACTCAAGTCGGGTATTGTGAGGGTGATGATTTCTTAATACTCCCCTCTTTGACCCTAAACACATAAGGGGCTCTCTTGTGGGAGCTTCTTTTTTTTACCGACACGGGTCACTAAGGAGAGAATATGTCGGGGTTTGATTATTCGGATCATGCGAAGGCGCTACTAAAAAAATACTACATGATAGAGGAGGACGGCTGTCCTGAAGATGCTTTGAAGAGGTCTGCGTACACTTACGCAAAAGATGAGGGGCTTGCAGAGAGAGTTTTTGAATACGCTAAGAAGGGTTGGATGATGTTCTCATCCCCTATCTTGTCTAATGCAGGTAGGGGGGGGCTTCCAATTTCATGCTTCTTAAATTATGTCCCCGATTCAGTCGAAGGTCTTATTTCACACACCGAGGAGACACGATGGATGAGTGTCTTGGGGGGCGGAGTTGGGGGTCATTGGAGTGGGGTGCGCTCTGTTTCAAACAAGTCCCCTGGACCCGTCCCTTTTCTTAGGACTCTTGACGCAGATATGATTGCATATCGCCAAGGGAGTACGCGAAAGGGGAGCTACGCCACATACATGGACATTTCACACCCTGACATTGTGGAGTTCATCAACCTAAGAGTTCCTACAGGCGGAGATACGAATCGGAAATGCTTCAATATCCACAACGCAGTTAATATTTCAGACGACTTCATGGAAGCTGTCTTTAGTGGATCTGAGTGGGAACTAAAAGACCCTAGTGATGGGTCTGTCCGAGACACCCTAGAGGCGCGGGATTTGTGGGAGCGACTCGTAGATGTCCGTTTTAAGACGGGCGAGCCTTACTTCTGTTTTACGGACACCGCGAATAAGGCTTTGCCTGCTTCTCTCAAGGAGAAGGGTCTGAAGATTAGAGGGTCTAACCTCTGTTCAGAAATATTCCTCCCCACCTCAGAGGATCGCTCTGCTGTTTGTTGTCTCTCAAGCTTGAATCTTGAGTATTTCGATGAGTGGCAGGATTCTACGATTGTAGAGGACATGATCGAGTTCCTTGATGACGTACTTCAGTATTTCATCGACCATGCCCCCAAGCCTTTAGCAAGAGCCGTTCGTTCAGCTATGGCAGAACGGTCTTTGGGTTTAGGGACGATGGGTTTCCATTCTTACTTGCAGAGTAAGATGGTTCCTTTCGAGAGCGTCTTCGCACAGGGTATTAATCGAAGGATTTACAGCCATATAAAAGAGAGGGCTATTTCAGCTACCGAGAGACTTGCTGTGGAGCGTGGGGAGTACCTTGATGGGGTTGGGACAGGGCGGAGAAACAGCCACCTCTTAGCGATTGCCCCTAATGCGAACTCTGCAATTATTCTAGGGACGAGCCCTAGTATCGAACCTTGGAAGTCAAATGCCTATACACATAGGACAAGGGCGGGTTCATTTCTGCAAATAAACCCCTACCTTCAGAAGCTTCTTGAGTCTAAGAGTGACATAGATATCGAAGAAGTGCTTGAGAGCGTGGTTTTACACGAGGGTTCTGTTCAGCATCTAGACTGTCTTTCAGAGAGAGAAAAGAGCGTGTTCAAGACCGCTTTTGAAATAGATCAGATGTGGATTGTTGAACACGCAGGTGTTCGTCAAGAGTGGGTCTGCCAAGGTCAATCCGTCAACCTGTTCTTCCCCGCAGGTTCCGATAAGAATTATGTCCATGCAGTCCACTTGTCTGCGTGGAAGAAAGGCTTGAAGAGCTTGTACTACCTACGTTCGAGCTCGACTGCCGTATCCGAGAAGGTTTCTTCTAAGATCGAAAGAAAACCTCTCAAGGACTACGAAATTGAGGAGTGTATATCATGTCAGGGTTAACTGAATATAGTAAGACATACAAACCATTTAAATATCCGTGGGCGATGGAAGCTGCGGAAGAACATGAGAAGATTCATTGGGGGACGTGGGAGGTCAAACTTCAGGAAGATGTGAGTCAATGGAAAGGGGGAGTCCTTTCAGAGGAAGAAAAAAACTTCGTGACTCAGATTCTTAGGGTCTTCACGCAGAGCGATGTCGCTGTAGGGGGGAACTACTGCGATATTTTTATCCCCGCCTTCCGCAACAATGAAATTAGAAATATGCTCTTGAGCTTCGCTAATCGAGAGGGGACTCATCAGAGAGCTTACGCTTTGCTGAATGACACGTTGGGGCTACCTGAGCGCGAGTATGAGTCCTTTCTTCATTTCAACGAGATGAGAGATAAGATTGAGTTTATGACTCAAGCGCCTGAAGGGTTGGGTAAGGCGACTCACTTGGCATTTGAACTCGCACGTTCTGTATGTAATGAAGGTATGAGCCTGTTCTCTGCCTTTATCATGCTCCTTAATTTCCAACGCTTCGGGAAGATGAAGGGGACTTGTGAAATTGTTGAGTGGTCGATTAAGGACGAAATGGCTCACATTGAGGGGATAACAAAGTTATTTCTCACCTATTGCGAGGAGCACCCTAGAGTCGTCACCGATAAGCTCAAGGGTTTCATCTACACGAACTACACAAAGGCGGTGGAGTTGGAGGACGCTCTTGTAGACCTTGTTTTTGAGGGAGTCGAAATGGAAGGGCTGACAGCCCAAGAGGTTAAGACTTATGTTAGATACCTCGCAGATAGGCGACTTCTCCAACTTGGACTAAAGCCCGTCTTTAAACAGAAGGAAAACCCCTTGAAATGGGTCGATTGGATCGTGAGCGGGGATGAAATGAAAAACTTCTTTGAGGGTACTGTCACAAGCTACTCTCAAAATGGAATGGTGGGGGAGCTCAATTGGGATGGCATTCTAGGTTCTTAAAATAGGCCACGTCTTATTTCTGAGCTTCTTTGCTCTCCCCTTCGTGAAGTAATCTGCCACGGAAGACGCGCACCAAGAGTTCGGCTTTACCTCTACATCATCATAGCCATATCCCCTCACGAGGGAAGTCATGGCAGAGGCGTATTTTGAGGTCTTGCTTTTAGACCCTTGGGGGCTAACGTCCAAATGGACTGAAATGCGACAATAAGGTGCTTCTTCTCTCACCTTGTTCGCTATTTCTATAGAGACCATTGTCTCTCTTAATATCCTCTCATAGAGGCTATTATATCGGGACTTGTCTAAGGTCTTGAGATAAAAAAATGTCCCATGTAGTGAACGGTCTTCTGAAATGAAGGCTATGGCAGTTACGAAGATAGCCCCTTCCCTAATAGGTTGACTGTCGCTCCCAATTACGATTTTTGTTGTCTGACTCCTCGCGCTCTTGAGGATCATCTCTCTTACCGCGCCCCAAGACGACTCAGAGTCTAGCTTTCTCCACATGGTAATCTCCTCTTGTCCATAAGAGATTACCTTATAACTCGTTTATATATAGACCTCATTTCATAGAACAAGGAGAGCCCCATGAGTAATGAACGTAATCTTGCCTCAGAAGGAAAAATATTCAATCCTTTTGAAAACGATTTAGATCGAGCCAAAGATTTATTTCTCTCTAAGGTTAAGGGTGATCTGAATCTTTTTCTCAGCTTTAAGATTTCTTTGCTTGTCAAAAAGACATTTACTCAGAGCTTTCAGAGGGTTCTTCGTGAAGTGGGGAGAGAAGTAAATATCTCTTTCAAGCTTTCTGAAGTGCCTAAAGCTCTTAGTGAGGATGTGCGTGAAAATGCAGACGAGTATATTCTGACTAGGAGAGACTTTGCTCGTTTGAATAAGAGCGCAGATAACCCACTCTCAGTTCTTAAAGGAAAGCTACTCTCTATGGGCGCTGAGCTGACAGAGGAGACTGTCAAGCCCTTTGCTAAACAAGGTAAGGAAAAAGAGCTCCTAGAGGCTCTCAAAAAGATAGATGCAGGTGGTGACTTTGAGAAGGTTGCCTCGAAGATCAGAAAGATCATAGATCTTGTAGTTTCTAGCGCAGAGGCTAAACTTGACGGACGTAAGGGTATTTTCCCCTCAGACGCAGAGGAAGTGCTACGAGACAGACTCATTAGAGCTCGCCTCTTAAAGTTTTATGACTCTTCTCTTAAAAAGCTTTTCCAACAGAAGATCCGTCCTCTTATAGAGAGAGATAATAGTAAGGCTGAATTTCTTGGGGAACTCTCTAACCTTGCGTATGCTCTTGCAGATGAGAGGATACCCAAAGTTTTAAAAAGCTTAGATAAGCGCATCCTTGTCGAGGGTCTTATTTCAGGAGATGAGGTTAAGAAATTAGGGTTGGTTTTCTTGAAGGGGCTTTTGAGACAGAGGCTCTCAGAGAGCATCTCTTACACCATTTCCTCGCGTATAGAGGAGGTCGCGGCAACCGTCACGGAAAAGCAAGTTCGAGACATGGTGAAAGAAGCTATTTCTGATCTGTTTGAGGCACACCAAGAGCTGATACACAAGCTTCAAAGCGAGGTCAATTCTCTGATCAATGTCTATCTTAAGGGTCTAGAAACCATACGCGGAGAAGAGCTATCTCGTGTAGAGGAAAGAAAAAAGATTAAGGCTCTGCAAGATAAGGTCTTGGGGAAAGCTGCTAAAATTAGAGTTTGATTCTTATATGTAGTACGCAATAAACCCTTTAAGAGAGGCTTCTTGTGTACTGTGTAGCTAAGGTCTTAGGACAGATTTTCGCCAACCCGCCTTTTTATGTTTTGCGTTGTCTTGTTGCTTGTGGAGATGAGACTTCCCCACAAGTAGTAAAAGGGAAGATAGCAGGTCCTGTAGCGCGGGGGACTGTGTTTACGTTTAAGGGCGCTAAGTCATTTGACAAGCAAGGTCGCCCCGCTCTCGAAATAGAAAGAACCCCCATCAATCCTAAGTTTCTGCAAGGGACTGCATTAAATCAATGGGCGGATTGGTCAGACCCTTCAATGCAAGAGAGCATTGAAATATTTGCGACTCTTGCAGAGAGTGGGGCTAATGTTTCTGCGATCAACTCTCTTTGGAAACAGATAAGTCATAACCCAAAGATTATTTCAGAGAACCCTTGGTATTTAGTGCAGAAGGGCATCACCTTCAAAGTCGCAGACAACATCGCGAAGCGCCTATTAGGTGACTTTTCTCTGTCGTGTAAGAATAGAGTAGAAGCCGCTATTTTATGGAGTGTTAAGCAAGCCTCTACGAACGGGCATTGTTATCTCGATAGCGGGACTACATTTAGAGACGCAGAGATATTGACTGGTATTTCAGAGGCTCGTGAGATCGCTCAGATAATGAAAGGGATGGTAGAGGAAGGGACTCTTGTCATAGAGAAGACAGACAAGGGCAACGCGATTTACCTGCCTGTTTTCCACAAGATGGAAACCGAAATTGCGAAGTTGATACAGCTTGAGGAACGTAAAGTATGGAGTAGTGACCTGTATGGGACAATTTCTGATGAAATGATCCGAGCCCATTCTCGCTTTGAGTTGACGGATGAACAAATTAGAGCTGTCAAACAGGGTTTGATCGAGCCCGCAAGTATCGTTACGGGTTTGCCAGGTACGGGGAAGACTACAATTCTTAGCACTCTTTGTAGGTCTCTGATAGAGCGTAAAGAGAGCATTCTGCTTGTAGCCCCTACGGGGATTGCCGCGAAGCGTGTGTCGAGCTTAACAGGACTTGAAGCTCAGACAATCCACCGCGCTTTTGGGGCAGGTATGCCCGATGATGAGAAGAAGGACAAGTCGGACTACGAAGGGATTAAGAAGACCGAAGAGGAGAAGGCGAACATATCTTCAGATTCCTCAAGATATACAGAGTTTTGGAAATACAACCCAAATAACCCTCGCCCTGAGAGCGTGGTCATCATAGACGAAGCTTCTATGGTGGACGTACACCTTTTATGGAGACTGATGAGAGGCATTTCACCGAGCTGTCGTGTTGTGATGGTCGGAGACATCGCACAGCTTCCCCCTGTAGGGGCAGGGTTTGCACTCCAAGAAATCATCAATTCTTATGCGCTCCCTAGAGTCCATTTAGATACGATATTTCGCCAAGGAGATGGGAGTGGGGTGGTCAAGGCGGCTCACGACATACATGGTGGGGTGATTCCTTCGGAAGAAGGGGAGTATGAGTTCATAGATAGACTCTCGAAATATGATGTGCTCTCTTTCATTTTGGATCGTTGTAAAGAGCTTCAAATAGAAGGAGTTGACTTCCACGTTATGTCCCCAACTCACCATGGCTTATTGGGTGTCACTTCCCTAAACAGAGAGCTAAGAGCGGTGCTTAATCCAAATACGATGAGTCAGAGGTCGATCCGTGTGGGGAAGGATGAAATAAGAGTTGGGGATCGAGTAATGATGACAAAGAACGACTATGAGCTAGAGGTCTTTAATGGAGACATAGGCGTAGTCCATCACATTTCAAGCTCAGATGTTGAGGTCATCATTAAGGGGGCAAAAAACCAACTTGTCTCTTTACCTGTAGAGAGAGTGGGGAGTATTCTCAGACTCGCTTACGCAACTACTGTGCATAAGGCACAGGGGCAGGAATACAACACGATTCTTATGCCTATGAGCTTAGATCATGGGGCTAATCTTTTACAGCGCAGTCTCGTCTATACTGCGGTGACGAGAGCTAAGGAAAAGGTTTACCTTGTGGGTGAGAGAGAAGCTCTTGTTGTGGCTGTCTCTAACAACACGACAAATCACATGATGTGTGGGCTTGGTCGTAGATTCAGAGCTTGATTCTTATATAAGCTTAGACCACCAACCTTTACTTGGGCTTTGAAATGAGCCGAATGGAGTTTGAAATGACTCAAGATGAAATGAAGAATCTCAAAGAGAAGATTGTTTTAATCAAGCAGGGAACTAAAGTATCTCAAATCATGGTGTCTCGCATCGTAAAGAGCCCTCGTAGCGGGGGTGACGTTTTTATATCAATGACTGCTAACTATGGGAGTCCCGATGATACAGGTGAGGGTGAAATGCTCTCTCTTGACGATGCGAAAATTGCGGCTCATTTGCTAGGTCGTGACGTAAATATTTTAGCACATGAGCAAGCGGCGGCAGGGGGGATCATTTCATACGAGGCGATGGAGAGTTGCTCGAATAAGATTCGTGGGAACTTCTCTCACCTCATCTCTAAGTTAGGGGAGAAATAATGAGCGTAGATGTTGATTATATTACAGGTGTCTATAGGAAGCTGTCTGAAATGGACGTTAGGCTTGATGCTGATCCTATAGAGTTCGGTCCTTCTCGTTTGAACAATAAAACGGCTCAAGTGAGAACCTTTCTCTCTCAGACGGAAAAGACTTTCATGGAAGTATCTCACAATCTCCATAAATATAAACGCGACCTTCTCATTTCAGAGACTCAGTATGAGTCAGAGAAGAATCGCCTTATGGCAGAAGATCCTCATGTAAGATCGGGTCGCTCACAAGGGGAGCGAGAATCCTTGGCTTCCACTCGTCTCGTAGACCTCCAAACTAAGATTAACGAGTGCCGACTCAGCGTACATGACCTTGAAGATGTGATGAAGGTCATTAAAGCAAAGCGTACAGACCTTAAAGACCTGCAAGGCAGACTTAGAGATCAGTTGAAGCTCTGCCAAGAGCAGATCGCTTTAGGTCAGCGTTGGGGCTCTAAAGCAGAGGAGCGTGTGTTCAATGAAATTTCCGTAGGTCAAGAGGCTGAGGATACTTCAGAGGTCTTGATCCGAGCGGATGCTTCCCTAAGAGAGTCTGAGAAGGGTGAGACTACAGACGAAATCGTAGATAAGATTTTCGGTTCGGTGAAATTAGAGTCCCCTCGTGAAATGAAGGCTGTCCAAGCGACCAAGAGCGATATTGATGCTTTTGTTTCATCTCCTTTGACTCGCGTGGACACGCAAAAAGTGGAAGATTTTGACCTAGACTCTTTATTTGACGATTTCACCTAAAAAAAAAGAAAAAAACCTCAGAGTACAATATATAAAACTTGAGCCTCGGCAAAACACTTCGGATGTCTAGCCTCAGCTCTTAACTCGAACAGCCTTCAATGGCTTCAACACAATAGGAGAAATACCCATGAGTGGTTTTTCAGACTTTACTCTCGGCTCATCAGCCCCCATTCTTTCCTCAGGCAAGTCACGTTGGAAACCTGAGAAGGGGAAATATCGCGTGACCTTTGTCGCGCTCCCTAACCTTGAGGACGGAAAGCCTGTTTTCGAGGATGAGGACGGCAACCCAACAAACCCTTCTTTCAAGGGTGGTCGTCGTCTCTACAAGCAGGGTGTGGGCTATTTCCTTGATCATGGACCAGAGTATCAGAAGATCGCAGGAGGTCCTTCTAAGACTACAGTCGCGACAACGCTAGTCTTTTGGCCTACCTCTCCGAATGGGGTCTTGGACAAGACCCGCTTTGGAAATGGTGACTTTGAGGTTAAGACTTGGGTCTTCAGCGTTGATAAGTATCGTCAGCTTGAGTCGATTAATGCCGAGTTCCCTCTTTCACAGCACGATCTCAACATTACTGTGACCGATGCTCAGTTCCACAAGATGAGCTTCGCCCCCTGTAAGGACTCTTTGTTTAAGGCGCTCTCTGAGAAGAATAAGGATTTCTACAATACGATCATTTCTGTTGCTAAGACTGTCCATGCAAATGTGCAGAATGACATCGCACAGGATATGACTCTTGATCAGATTCGGGAGAAGCTCAGCGGAGAAGTCGGCTCGCCTGTTGGAAACAGCTTCGGTGGCGGTGGGAGTTCTACGATTGATGTTGATGATGTCTTGGATGATGTGTTAGGCTGATTATTCTCGTACCTCGTTTTTGCGTGGGCGGGTGTTGTGGTTAAGGAGCCCCTCAGTTTTTTTTGACTGAGGGGCTCTTTTTTTTTGCATCGGGCAGAAACTTATGTCATTGTCTATTTGAGAGTTCCCGTGTGGAATAATAGTTTAACAAGGGATTGAGTTCGTCGGGGGCTCAATCCCTTGTTTTTTTATTTATGTCTGCTCTGCTTGAACAAAGGAGAACATACATGAGCAATTTTTGGGATGAGATCAGTTTTGGAAGCGTAGACAAGACAGCGAGCCTTGATGAGGTTCTATCGACTAAGATTTCGGATCTAGTAGATAGAACACGCAGTAATGTGAAGGATAACATCGCAAATCGGTTTGTAGAGGGGGCGCGGGTAGCATCTACTACAAATAACGGTCTTGTGATTCCTAACAAGCTTCCTATGTCGGGGACAAAAGGGACTGTAGTTAAGATTCGTACCGCTTCGGGTGAAGTTACCTCTCTTGACGGAGAGGTGTTTGTCCAATGGGATGGGCGCGGGGATAAGATAGATCGTGTTCCGCCTGAGTTTTTGAGAATGGCATCTATGAAATTGGCTAACCTAGATGATTTCGTGATCCTCTCAGGTCAGAGCTTGAGCATTTCAGATTTTGTGAAAGAGGCGAAAGCTCCCATAGTGGGAGAGCTGATCCATAAAGCGACTCGTGACCTTTGGACTGTCAAAGTCGGAGATGACGGTCAGTATGAAATTGAGAGACTCTTTGATAACACGGGGGATCCTCTGAAAGGATGATAGATGAACTTGTTTGAAAAGATCATCTTGTTCTTCTCTCCCGTCATTAAGAGTCTTGATATGTGCTCTTTCTGCGGGACAATGGCTCACTTATCTTGTGATTGTCATGTTGAACACAACTGCACAGATGAAGGTTGTCCCTGCGGAAATGGGGAGTGCCCCTGTTGCTATGAGGGACTCTGCGACTGTTAGAGCAAGTCAGCCGCTATGTCAGAGAGCTCTGATCTCTCAGACTTGGAGAGCGCAGTCGCACCAAAAATGGGCTCGTGCTTCATCTTCTCTAAAACGTAGACAAGCCCGTTAGAGTTCTCATCTAAGTAGGGGTTGTCAATCTGTTGAGGGTCTCCAAGTAAGACTACTTTCGTTCCTTCTGCGGCTCTCGTAATGATGGATTTAATCTCATGCTTTGTGAGGTTCTGAGCCTCATCTATGATCATAAAAGAGCGTTTCAAAGAGCGCCCTCTTATTGAGTTGATTGGCTGTATTTCGATGTTGTTCTTGTCTAAGAATGACTCAGACTCATGCCCGCCTGTTGTGTCCCAAAAAGGGTTGATCTGCTCTAAGTTGTCGAAGAAGGATTGCATCCAAGGTTCCATCTTCTCCCCCACAGTCCCTGGCAGGAATCCAATCCCCTTTCCTACGTCTATTACGGGCTTTGATAATAGAATGCGTTGGTAGCGACTAGACTTATCTAACGCTGCGGCGAGCGTCAGAAATGTCTTTCCTGTCCCCGCTTTCCCTAAAAGCGCCACAAGCTTGATCTCATCGTCTAGTAGCAAATCCAACGCGCAAGATTGTTCGATATTTCTAGGCTTTACTCGACCCGCTCTAATTTCATTCTTTCGCACAGGGATCACGCCATTCTCGATGAATCTAAAGAGATGCGTCTTGTCCCCCTTCTCAAAGTAGAAATGCTGATTCTCTCCCATCTCTTTGAAATGGGCATCGAACTGCTCTTGAGTAAGCATGAGCTTCCCTTCCCAAAAAGATCGGGCAAGCAAAGATTCAAGTTCGTGGCTAGGCTTAATCAGAATAGGCTCTCTGTCAGATGCTTTTTCTGAAGGTTGGCTTGAAATGTAATCTTTAGCCTCTATGTCCATAGAGTGCGCTAGGATTCTTAGATTCACGTCTTTCGTATACAGGATGAGAGACTCATAGCTTGGCTTATTTCTCTCAGCGGTCTTGAGGATCAATAGATCCACATACCTAATCTCTGTAGCTTTATCTAAGCTACTCACATTCAGCTCCCCATCGTGTGACAGAACCTTAATCTTGTTTTCATTCGCCTCCGCAAGTATGAGATTTGAGGATTTTCTCGCCAAATGTGAAATGTGATTCTTCTTGTCTTTTAAGACATCAAGTTCCATGACCACATAGATTGGGATGATCACATCGGTGTCTTCCATCGAAATGAACTCAAGTAGCGACTCAGGCTCGTGGATTAGGACTGACGTGTCTACGACTACTGCTTTTTGATTGCTCATGCTTATCTCCTCCATGAGTGTCCTCAAACAGAGCGGTATAGAGTCTCTATTCTTTCTTTATATCTTGATCTTCAGAAACAGTCTTGTGAGGGCAAAAAGATGACAGATATAAGAAGTAGATTATTGTTTTTAGCTGAACAGCACCCTGAAGTAAGAGGTCGCCTTTTAGAATTAGCTCACATGGGCGTGGGTGAGGGAGTCCCCTACCGACAGGATTATTTCCAAGATGATGACTACGGATACAGCTCTGAAATGATGGCAGATGCCAAGAAGAGAAATCTCAAAAACCCAATTAGTACAAGTTGTACACCGATACAGAGGCATGAACACGCAGACCCCAACCCTACGAAGAGAGACTCAGGTGATTGCTATCAAAGACACCATGAGTACGGATCAGGCGTGTCTAAGAATAAATCTGAGTATATGAAGAAATATAGGGAGCTTCAAAAGGCTCAAGGGGTCACTCACGCCCCCGACGGTAAATATAGTGACCCTGACGGCAGACCCCAAGGCAAAAGACCCAACCCTAATCAATCACGGGGGGGCAAGACCGCCTCAAAAAAAAAACTTCCGCTAGACTGAAATTAGATCTCTTTATTAAGACTGCTGCGTGGAGAGGGACAGGGGCGAAATCAAAAGCCCTTGGTGGGGGCGCTTGTCAAGCGTTCAAGCCTCTTAGCGAGTGGACTAAGGACGATTATGAGGCTTATGTCAAAGAGCTCGAAAAGGGGAAGGTCGATGGTGAGTGCTATGCGAAGCATCACAACTATGGTGAGGCTCCC
>Ga0181587_10001923_pt1 | contig 17373 bp, 12 predicted proteins | sample 071ome_27_FD_132463 | JGI IMG/M metagenome (GOLD analysis project Ga0181587, IMG submission 132463) | Coastal salt marsh microbial communities from the Groves Creek Marsh, Skidaway Island, Georgia - 071409AT metaG (megahit assembly) | ecosystem: Environmental > Aquatic > Marine > Intertidal...
CTGTCACAATGGACAAGGTGAGCATTGTCCGGGTTGGGGAAAAGGCGAATTCCTTTGAGACTGGACAGGCTGCATTTGATACATACCTGCAAGCCAAGCACCCGAATGAAACTGCTGGCGAAAACCACCTTCTTGAAACCCAGGCGAAGGATGGTTACAATGTCACGGCCTCAGGTCTTGTCTATAAGGTGATTGAGGAAGGAACGGGGAACCAGCCCAGTTCCAGCAGTTATGTGACGATAGACTATGAGGGGCGTTTGATTGATGGCACGGTCTTTGATAGTTCCTACGCCCGGGGAACCCCGTCCAGTTTTTACCTGAACCAGGTCATTGCAGGTTTTCGTGAAGGGGTGCAGCTCATGAAGGCTGGTGGCACGATTGAGTTGCATATCCCAAGCGATCTTGCCTATGGAGAACGCCATGTAGGATTGGTTATACCTCCATTTTCTACTATTATATTTACCGTGGAACTGATTTCATTCCAGTGACAAAAGTTATTCGTCTGGCAAGAATCAGAAAGCAACACAAGCGGCCCATCGCTGTCGTTGGCATGGAGAAGTTTACTTCACCTGGAAGCCGATGAGGTTGATCTTCAGATCCTTGGCTTGTTTGAGGAGGTTGGGTTTGTCGAGGAGGAGGGTGGAGTTGGCGGCGATGGCGGCGGTGTGGATGTCGGAGGCGGCGAGTTTCTGGAGTGTGCGTTCGCCTAAGACGGGGACGTCGAAGCGGTAGTCCTGATTGGGTTTGGAGGTTTTGACGAGGATGGCGTCTTTGGTTTTGAATTTGGCGCAGTATTCGATGAGGGCATCGGTGCCGTCGTAGGGTTCGACGGCGAGGACGGTGCCTTTGCGAACAATGACGGCCTGGCCGATGTCGAGTCGGGAGACTTCGGTGGCGATTTTGATGCCGTGTTCGAGCCAGGGCATGTTTTTGTCTGGAAATTTACCGACAAGGATGCCGCCGTCGGCGAGGTCTTCTTCCATAAAGGAGCGGGCGTCGAGCAGTGTGGTGCCGACTTTGGTGATTTCGTCAGCGATGGCTCCGAAGATGGTTTCGGCGTTCTTTTCTTTTAAGGAGGCCAGGAGGGATACGGCTTTGAGGTCGGGGTGGAGACCTTTGAAGAGTTTTCCAGGGGAAATTTGGCCCGCCATGATGGCATATTGGGCTTCAAATTTTTTCAGGACTTTGAGCATTTTGCCGAGTTGTCCGACTTTGACTAGAGTGCGATGTTCCGGTCGAAAGGAGTCGTAGAGCTTGGGGGGCGTTTCCCCTTCCACGGCAATGAGTCGCAGGGGAATGCCTGCCTTCTTCGCTCGTTTGCTGAGGAGAATGGGGTAGTTGCCTTTCCCTGAAATGAGAGCGTGCGGGGCGTTTGGGTTGTGGTCTGGCGGGAGGAGGTTCAAGGGAAGATTGGAAAAGGGGAAAACTTGAAAAGGGGAAAAGGGGGAGAGGGGGAGGGTTATTTCTTTTTGGGGAAGGTCCACTTTTCGTGGTTGTTTTGCATGTTGATGAGTTTGGCGATGATTTCGTCGTAGGTGTTGTAGAGTGGTCGGGTTTGTTCAGGTTGCAAATAGCCGCATTTCACGGCGAACTGAAGCCACACTTGTGTTTCTCCGGCTTCGCCAGCACTGTCGGTGAGTTTGTTAATGAAGGCGGCTGGGTATTTTCTTTTGTTCCTGCCTTCGGCGATATTGGCAGAGACAGATCTTGATGCTCGGCGTATTTGATCAGTGAGGGAATATTGTTCTTCTTTTGGGAATTGTGTACTGAGTTGGAAGATCTCCATCGCTACGTCGAATGATAACTTGTAGACCTCCAAATCCGTATGTCGGACAATTTTTTGGGCTCCTTTTCTCCTTGTCCCATTTTCCCCTCTTCTCCTTTTCTTAATTGGCCACGATGTTTACGATCTTTCCTGGGACGTAGATTTCTTTGCGGATGGTTTTGCCTTCGATGAAGGATTGGACTCTGGGGCTGGCTTTTGCGGTGGTGAGGATTTCGTCTTTGGTGGCGGTTTCGGGGAAGGTGCCTTCGCCTCGCATTTTGCCGTTTACTTGGAAGACGACGGTGATTTCGGCGGCTCCGAGTTTGGATTCGTCGAATTGGGGCCAACTTTGGTTGACGATGCTGGGTTCGCCTCCGATTCGGGCCCAGAGTTCTTCGGTGATGTGCGGAGCCATGGGAGCCAGTAGTTTGAGGAAGTCCTCTACGGTGGACTTGGCCACTTTGTCGGCTTTTTGAAGGTGATTGAGCAGGATCATCAACTGGGAAATGGCGGTGTTGAAATGAAGGTGCTCAATGTCGTCGGTAACTTTCTGGATGGTCTCGTGGAGGATCTTTTCGGTTTCGGGAGTTTCCGGGCCTTCGGAGATTTTGGTCTGGATTTGTCCGTTGTCGTCGATGATGAGATTCCAGAGTTTGCGGAGGAAGCGGGAGATGCCCTGTATGTTTTCGGTGCTCCAGGGTTTGACGGCGTCGAGGGGGCCGAGGAACATTTCGTATAGTCTCAGGGCGTCGGCTCCGTATTTGTCGATGATATCATCGGGGCTGACGACGTTGCCGAGGCTTTTGGACATTTTGTTGCCGTCTTCGCCGAGGATCAGGCCCTGGTGGAAGAGGCGTTGGTAGGGTTCGGGTGTGGTGACGGCTCCGATGTCGTGGAGGAAGATGTGCCAGAATCGGGCGTAGAGGAGGTGGAGGACGGCGTGTTCGGCGCCTCCGATGTAGAAGTCGGGGCTGCCCCAGTACTTTTCTTTTTCTATATCTACAGGGGCGTCGGAGTTTTTGGGGTCGAGGTAGCGGAGGTGATACCAGCAGGAGCCTGCCCATTGGGGCATGGTGTTGGTTTCTCTTGTGGCTTTGACCCAGTCGTCGCCTTCGGGGCGTGTTTCATTTTGGGAAAGGGCTTCGCCGGTGCGGAGGTTGAAGTAGATGTTGAGCCATTCGGGTTGGGTGGCGAGGGGGCTTTCGCCGTTTCCGGAGGGTTGATAATTTTCGACTTCCGGTAGTTTTAGCGGCAGGTGGGAAGTGGGGACGGGGAGTGCGTAGAGGATGTCGTCCTCGCGGTGGGTGGTGACGGGGGATTCCGGCATCATGTCGCGGACGGGACCTGCGGGCAATTGGGTGGCCTGGTCGTAGTCTTCTTTGCTGACCCATACGACGGGTATGGGCTCTCCCCAGTAGCGTTGGCGAGAGAAGATCCAGTCGCGGAGTTTATAGTTTACAGCGGCTTTTCCCTGGTTGTTGGCTTCCAGTTTTTCAATGATCTGGCGTTTGCAGTCATCGGAATTCATGCCGGTGTATTCGCCGGAGTTCATCATGGTGCCGACTGCGGTGAAGGGGAGTTCGGTGTCGGCATCCGGGCTTTCGATGACTTGGCGGATGGTGATGTTGAATTGTTCGGCGAATTCGAAGTCGCGGTCATCGTGGGCGGGCACGGCCATGATGGCTCCGGTTCCGTAGCCCATCAGGACGTAGTCGGCGACCCAGACGGGGATCTTTTCTCCGTTGACGGGGTTGATGCATTGGCCTCCGGTGGGTACGCCGGATTTTTCTTTGGCGAGGTCGGTGCGGTCGAGGTCGGACTTGAGGGCGGCTTGGCGGATGTAGTCTTCGACGGCGGCTTGGTTTTCGGGTGTGGTGATTTCGGAGACGATGGGGTGCTCGGGGGCGACGACCATGTAGGTGGCTCCGAAGAGGGTGTCGGGGCGGGTGGTGTAGACGGTGAGGTTTTTGCCGTCTTGCCCGTCAATGGCAAAGTCGACTTCGGCACCTTCGGATCTGCCAATCCATGCGGTTTGCTGGCGTTTGGTGGAGTCGGGCCAATCGAGCCCGTCGAGGCCTTGGAGGAGTTTGTCGGCGTAAGCGGTGATACGGAGGACGAATTGGCGGAGGTTGCGGCGTTCGACGGGGTGGTTGCCGACTTCACTTTTTCCGTCGACGACTTCTTCGTTGGCAAGGACGGCCCGGAGATGGGGGCACCACCAGACGGGGCGTTCATCGACGAAGGCGAGGCCGTGTTTGAAGAGTTGGAGAAAGATCCATTGGGTCCAGCGGAAGTAGTTGGGGGCAGTGGTGTTGATTTCGCGGTCCCAGTCGATGGAGAATCCAAACCGTTTGATTTGTCGGCGGAAGTTTTCGACGTTGGTTTTGGTGGTGATGGAGGGGTGGGTGCCGGTTTTGACGGCGTATTGCTCAGCGGGAAGTCCAAAGGCGTCCCAACCCATGGGGTGAAGTACGTTGTAGCCGTTGGCTTTTTTGTAGCGGGCCAGGATGTCGGAGGCGGTGTAGCCTTCGGGGTGTCCAATGTGCAATCCAGCTCCAGAGGGGTAGGGGAACATGTCCAGGGCGTAGTACTTCGGCTGATCTGCGTTGTCGATGGCCTGGAAGGTGTTCTGGGCTTCCCAGTATTCCTGCCAGTGTGGCTCAATTTTCGAGAATTCGTAGGTGTTGCAGTTGGTAGTGGACATGTGGTTTTGAAAAAATTGGAGCGGGGAGGATTTCGGTATTTTGGTTTATGGCAAGTGTGGAATGGTGTGTGGTGGGTGGACGGGATGGACAAGTTGGACTGAGTGGGCCGAGTGGATGTGGTGACATTTGTTTTTGAGCATTCGGGGCTTGGTTTGAGGGAGGTGGTGTGTATTTTAGGCGGAAGGTTTAAAATGAAAACTTCGAGGTTTTTAAATGATGAAGAGCTTTTAAAGAGGGCTGCGGAGGTGCTGAATGAAGAACTTGGGCCGGTCGAGGCTTGTCGGTTTTGGGCTTTGGCTATGCCGAAGGATGGCTCGGAGAAGAAATTGGATACGGTTCAGGCTCACCGGGAGTGGCAAGAGTCTCTGGATCAAGAATCCTTTTTTGATGAAGTCTTTCCTTCTGAATCTTAACTTTATCAAATTATGTTTACAGGAATTGTAGAGGAAACGGGGACGATTGTTGATTTTCGTGAGGGAGAAGGCTCCTGGCGGCTTCGTGTGAAGGCGGAGCAGGTGATGGAGGATTTGAAGGATGGGGACAGTTTGGCGGTGAATGGTTGTTGTTTGACGGCTTGTGAGATCTCGGGGGATGAGGTGGAATTTGATTTGTTGGGAGAGACGGTGAAGCGGACGAGTATCCGGGACTATTCGGCGGGAATGGCGGTGAATTTGGAGCGGAGCTTGACGCCATCTACGCGGATGGGGGGGCATTTTGTGACGGGGCATGTTGATGGTGTCGGGGAGATGCTGGTGTTGGAGCAGAAGGGGAAGGATACGTATTTGCGGGTTCGTCCGCCGGCGGAGTTTCTGGATTATCTGATTTTCAAGGGGAGCATTGCGGTGGATGGAGTTTCGTTGACGGTGGCGGAGGTGGAGGAGGATTGGTTTTCGGTTTGGTTGATTCCGTTTACGCTGGAGGTGACGAATCTTTCTGACCGAAAAGTGGGGAGTTCGGTCAATCTGGAGTTTGATATGTTGGCCAAATACGTAAAAGAACTCCTCAATAAGCAGGCTCGCCCATGAAGTTATTCGTTTTTCTCTTTTTTGTTTTTCAAATCAGTGGTGTGGCCCAGGAGTGGGTGCGGTTTCGTGGGCCGAATGGTTCTGGGGTAAGTGAGAGCACGTTTCCCGCGAAGTGGGCGTCTTCTAATTATAAATGGAAGGTGGCTTTGCCAGGGACGGGGCATGGTTCACCAGTGTTGTATGGCAACAAGGTTTTTGTGAATGGATCGAAAGAGAAGGGGAAGGTCCGGATGGTGATCTGTGTGGATGCGGATAGTGGGAAGGTGCTGTGGGATAAGGCGTTTCCTTTTTCGACGCATAAGAAGCACAAGCAGAATAGTTTTGCGACCAGTACGCCGACAGTGGATGCGGAGCGGGTTTACAGTGTTTGGGGGCACAAGCCGTCTCTGAAGGTTGTCTGTCTGGATCATTCCGGGAAGTTGCTCTGGGAGAAGGAGTTGGGGGGTGTGAATGGTGGACATGGTTTTGGGGTGTCTCCTGTTTTATATAAAGATTTGCTCATTCTTCCCAATGACCAGGAGAAGGGTGGGGGCTTCGTCATTGCGATGGACAAGGTTACCGGGGAAACCCGTTGGAAAAATCCTCGTGGCAGCAAACGGCTGACTTATGCGACGCCTTGTATCTACACCCCGGAATCGGGGGACGAGCAATTGATTTTGACCAATTGGTGGCTCGGTATCACCAGTCTTCAGCCACTTACCGGAAAGCAAAACTGGGAGGAGGATGTGTTTGGCAAGCCGCATTCGGAACGGGCAATTGCTTCTCCTATCACTTATAAAAATCTCGTCTACGGCACTTGTGGATTTACGACCAAGGATAAGCACATCGTTGCGATGGACCCGGCCAAAGGTAAAGAAGTCTGGCGGGTGGAGAAATCTGTTCCGCACATTCCCACACCGATCATTGTCAACGATCTTGTCTTTTTGTGGGGAGATGGTGGCATTCTCAGTTGCCTGGATCCAATTACCGGCAAAACGCACTGGCGGTCACGTCTGGAAAAAGTCCAGGATACGTTCTTCGGATCACCAGTGGCGGCTGGTGACGTGATCTATTGTATTTCCAGTTACGGGAAGGTCGTGGCGATTCGTGCTTCCGATAAATTTGAACAATTGGCCGTGAATGATCTCGAAGAAGAATGCCGGAGTACGCCTGCCATTGCCAACGGGCACATGTACATTCGCACTTTCGGGAACCTTCTCTGCATCCAGCCCTAATTTCGACAAAACAATTGCCAACTCACCTCCGGTAACTTTTCCTAGCTAAACCTATGGCACTCATCTACCTACTTATCGGGTTCTATCTTGGACTCTTTGCTCATCAAAAAGGTTGGCTAACCTTTGACCGAGCTGCATATCCATGGGTTCGGCTGGCCAAATGGATTCAATACAAGTTTGGTGGTGGAGCCCGATACTACTCGGCAGGTGATCGCCGACGTCACCACTCCAACTCTCAAGACCACTCCTGAGAATGCCTGAGTTTTTTCTAACCATCCTTCAACATCCCTTCTCCTGGGGCTTGATTCTCGGTTTTGCCGGAGGTGCGGCTCTTTGGATCCAGACCATCAAAAATGCCCGGGAATTAAAGACCCGCAACAAGGAGCTGGAAACCAAACTGCAACATTCTGACGAAACTTTGTCCCGAGTCCAGAGGGCAGGGGAGGATGCTCATCGCCGTGAGTTGAGTGAAAAGGATGGAGAAATTTCCCAACTCCGCGACCGCATTGAAGATCTCAAGGACGCTCACCACAAATTGGAACTCAAACTCCAGAAGGAAAAGAGTGAAGGCACGGGGTTTCTTGGCAAAGTGAGAGACAAACTGGTTGGGCCAACTTCGGAAAAGCGGATTGAAGAAGCCGAAGTTGTTGAAGCGGAAACCGTCACAACGACGGAGAATGAATCCAGTTCCTGAGCGGGGATGTTGAATTCGGAGTTGAATGCCGTTTCGGTGGAAGGCCCACCGGGAGCCCCCATTGTGGTCATTCTCCATGGCTTGCTGGGCTCATCCCGAAACTGGGGACTGGTCATGAAAGCCCTCGCTCCCACCACTGCCACGGTGCATGCACTGGATCTGCCCAATCATGGCAAGTCTGCCCATACCCGGGAGATCAACTTTGACAGTCTGACCGAGGCGGTCTTGCAATGGATGCAAAGCAAGGGGCTCGGAAAAGTTCATTTGTTGGGGCATAGCCTTGGGGGAAAGGTGGCGATGCACTTGGCTGATCTCCATCCTGATCAATTGGAATCCCTCATTGTTTCCGATATTGCCCCGAAAGGTTATGAACCGCATTCGCAGGATATTCTGGAGGCGATGGATGCCTTGGATTTGTCCGTTATTCGATCAAGGAAAGAAGCCGAGGAGATACTCAGCGCAAGTGTTCCTGGGCTTGGAATGCGGAAGTTTGTGCTGACAAATCTGGTTCGCACCACTCCTCCCGAAGCTCCGGGCTTTCAATGGCAAGTCAACCTCAAGGGATTGTTGCAGGCCCTTCCTGAGATTTCCTCCAATCCCTTGTGTGGAAAAGTCGGCTATCATGGCAGAACGCTGATCATCAAAGGAGAGCACTCCAATTACATCTTGCCCGAGGATCGCAAAATATTTGAAATCCATTTCCCGAATTCCACTTTCCATACCATCCCGGATTCCGGGCACAACGTACACTTCGATAACCTCCCGGCTTTCACGGAAGTGCTCCTTCAACACCTGAACGATTGAACTTGCCCCAACTCCTGCCAACTCCACAATCCAACCTCCCAATTTTCTTAAAGACAACAACAATATCTCCTTACTCATGGCACTGGAAAAAATCACCAAAGTCACCGGAACCGCTCTCTGCGTACCTGGCAATGATATCGACACAGATCGCATCATTCCTGCCCGTTTTATGAAATGCGTAACTTTCGACGGCCTCGGAGAATTCGCATTCTACGATGAGCGTGTCTTCGCCAAGGAAGCTGGAAAGACGCATCCCTTCGAAGATCCTGCCAGAGCCAACGCCTCCATTCTTTTGTCTGGGATCAACTTCGGATGCGGAAGTTCCCGTGAACATGCCCCACAATCTCTCTATCACTGGGGAATCCGAGGCATCATTGCCGGCAGCTACGCCGAAATCTTTTTTGGCAACTCCATCACTTTGGGCATTCCCTGCATGATCGCTTCCGATGAAGTTCGCAAACAATTGGAAGGACTGATCCAAGCCAACCCCAATCTTGAGGTCACTCTGGATGTGGATAACCAGCAAATTCTTGCCGGTGACCAGACCTTTCCGGCCAGCATTGTTGAAAGTGCACGACAAGCCCTGACTCAAGGACGTTGGGACCCCATCGCAGAACTGCTTCAATCTTCCGACGAAATTCGGGGCGTTTCCGACTCTCTGGCCTACGCCTGATTGTTCTTCCCACTCCAACTGCGGTTCCCCCCACCGCAAAATTTCCCCCTCCCCCACAATGGAACTTACCCTATCCGAGGTGCTCGAAGCCGCAGGGATCTTTTCCTACCCTCTGCTGGCTTGTTCCGTCCTCGCCCTTGCTGTCTTCATTGAGCGTTTTATTGCCCTCTTTTGTCGAAAGATTTTCCCCAATTCTCTCCTCGAATCTCTGATCGTGGGTGACCTTTCCAATCTTGAAGCCAAACCGAACACAGCCGGTGGCCGCATTCTCAAGTTTTTTCTGGAGAATACACCTGACAAGGATGGACTCAAAGCCTTTGCCCGTCTGGAAGTTTCCAAGCTCGAACGCGGGGTGTTCCTGCTCGATATCGTAGTCGCCGTTGCTCCGCTATTGGGCTTGCTTGGAACGGTAACGGGGCTGGTCAGCGTCTTTTCAGGATTTGATGCCAATGAACCATTTGCTGACACGGCTCACTTTGGTAAAGGCATCTCCCTGGCTTTGAGCACAACCATTATCGGTCTCTCCATCGCAATCCCCGCCCTCATTGCCGGAACCTGGTTGGATCGAAGGGTGGATGTACTGGCCGCAAGGATCGACGCTGGCGTGGAACGACTTCTCGAAAGTTCACCTGCCCAAGAAAACCAGGAAGTGTAAACCATGCATCCGCTTCGCAAAAAGCGTAAAAAGCCCGGCATCAATATTTTGCCACTACTGGATGTTCTGACCGTCATTCTCTTTTTCTTTTTAATGACGATGCAGTTTCGGCAAACCCGGACTCTTAACCTGCTCTTACCTGAAATTCAGACTGCCGGAACCAATTTGCTTACCGATAAAATCATTCTATCTGTGGATAACGAAGGGCAAATTCTCTACAACAACGTCCTCATAGAGGAACAACAGTTAAGCGATCTCCTTAAGACCGCAGCCAGTATCAATAGCCAAGCTCAAATCCTTGTTCACGCTGACGAACAGACCCCACTGCGGACGATTACCTGGATGATGGACCAATGCCGTGCCACTGGGTTTCGCAAAATTCGAATTCAATCCCGTTGATCGATTTTCATCGATGCCAAATTGATAATAAACACTAATTATAATAGACTGTTCCGGTGCCAAATTTCTTACATTCTGATCCCGTCCCATTGCAGTTGTTAGGAATTGCCACGTTTTCCAATTTTGAATAGTACTCCACCTAATTTATATTTTCACTGACCTACTGAATTACCATGACACCCTTGTTATCTTCTGTATCTCTCTTGGCTTCAGGCGGCCATGATTACCTCTACGGTCTACTCTTCCTGATCATGTGTTTGGCCATCGGTGCGGCCTCCAAACACTTCCTGAAAATTTTCCCGCAAATCCCGCTGCCCTTCACCGTTTTCCTGCTGATCCTAGGATTGGTCATGGGATTTCTTAATCGACCATTCGTAGAAAAGAAAGAAGGCAAGTCTGCAAACGGTGCTCATGGAGAACACGGTCATGGGGCAAAATCGCACAGTGATTCGCATGCCAAACACGGGCATGCTGGTGGAAATCACAGTTCTGGATCGGGGCAGCATGCATCCCCCAATGCCGGGCATCATGGCCCGGAAGGTCTACCTGCACCCGTTCAATACTCCGGCAATGTTAAGCAATTTCTAGATACCTATCGGGCACACCTGAGAAGCCAAACTCCAAACAGCCCCAGACTGCTCCTTTCAGACCGTGAACTTCTCATTGAGCTTGGACGGGTTCTTGATCACAAAAATGCCTGGCCCAGTTATGAAGTCAGGTTCCCAGGTTTGGAAGCTGCTTTTCGTCAAGCCATGGCACCTCGGCCTGTGCCGACTGTTCCTACGGTTCCTTCATCGCCAACACCCCTTGCTACCCCACGTACTCCAGCAGTAACTCCTACTCCACACGTACCTCCTGTCCCCCACACTCCGGAACCCACGAATACACTTGTTGAACACAAAGAACCGCATGGTTCGGAATCGCATGCCGAAGCTCATGGTGGTCATCATGAGCAGAAGAAGGGGTTTGAGAAGGTTAAGGAATACATGCAGGAAGCCATTTACTGGGGGTCCAAAATGGATCCTCACCTCATCCTTTATGTCTTTCTTCCCATCTTGATTTTCGAAGCGGCTTTCGCACTGGACATGCATACCTTCAAGAAGTCCGTCGAGAACGCTTTCTGGATGGCAGGACCAGGGATTGTCACCGCAACATTAATGACGGGAGCACTGCTGTGGCTATGTCTTCCCATTGAAGCCTTTGGCTTAGGAGCATGGAGGGAATTCAGTTTCGGGGATGTGGATGCAAAGGCCATGTCGTGGTTTCTTTGTATGCTCTTTGGGGGCATTATCAGTGCGACGGATCCGGTTGCGGTGGTGGCACTCCTGAAGGAACTGGGTGCCAGCAAGAAGCTGGGGACGCTTATTGAAGGGGAGTCTTTGCTCAATGATGGTACCGCTATCGTCGCCTTTGTGATCCTCTTTGCCGTTATTGTGGGAGAGCAAACATTCAGCGTTGGCGGAGTCGCATATGGCTTCCTGAAAATTGGAGCAGCTGGTGCGGTCGTGGGAGCGCTTACCGGAGTGGTCACGGCAGCATGGGTCAAACGGGTCTTCAATGACCCGGAAATTGAAATTGCGGTGATCCTCGTAGGTTCCTATCTGACTTTCTACGCCGCCGAGACTTTCCTCGGTGTTTCCGGGGTGTTGGGTCTTGTGGCTCTGGGTGTGGTGATGGCCAGCTTTGGACGTACCCGAATCAGCCCGGAAGTGGAGCACTTCCTGCATGAGTTTATCGAGTTTGCCGCCTTCATCAGTAATGTTTTGATCTTCGTGATTGTAGGGGTGGTGATCTCCCAAAACATTGTTCTCGATCACACGTTCACCCAAAACCTGCTCATGCTCGGAGTCATTTACGTGATCATTCACGTGGTCCGGGCAGCCAATATACTTATCTTTTATTTAAGGATGAGAAAAGCCGGGTACGGATTACCCCCAAAAGATTCTGTCGTTGTCTGGTGGGGGGCTCTTCGTGGAGCCATTGGTTTGGCCCTTGCTCTGGTTGTCGCCAGCCCGACTCTTCATAGTGGTGCGGCTAACCCCATTCCAGCTGGTATTCGAGACCAGTTCCTATTTCATGTTTCCGGTATTGTGTTGCTGACCCTTCTGGTCAATGCCACCACCATCAAAGCCATCGTCAATGCTTTGGGGCTGACCAAGATTCCAGCCGTGAAGGCTCTCATGATGGGGCAATCTGCTCAATTGGTTGAAGCCGGTGCCAAGAAAGAAATGAACCTGATGAAGAACGACCGCTTTCTTGGCGGTGCCAGCTGGTCTCATGTTCGCCCCTTCTTGCCCGACATTGAAGTCCCGGAAATTTCTGCCGAAGAAAAAGCCAACATTGACACCTTGGCAGAAGCCCGGAGGCGTCTGCTGGAAAAAGAAAAGGCGAGCTACTGGAATCAGTTTGGTGAAGGTCTGCTTTCGGCTCAGGCGGTGAATGGACTGTCTGGAAATATCAGCGAAATTTTAGACTTGAACGGTTCGGTGCCTCTTTCCCACCGCCCATACCTGGAGAACCTTTGTGGTACGCCTTCCTTCTTCGGAGTGCCTTTGGAGTTTCTGCAAAATGTTCCTGTGTTGGGAGGTGGTTTTTCGGACCGCTTGGCCTCTTCCTATGACGCAGCAAAAGCCTTTGTTGCAGCTCAGGATAACGTGAAGAAACTCGTCGACAGTCTGGCTCTCGGAGTCGATGACAATGCCCAGGCTGCAGATATTAAGAAGACGCTCAAGAGTGAGATTGATGCAAACCGGATCCAGGGACTTAACTACATCAAAGACCTTCAGGAAAAATACCCGGATGTGACTGTCAGCATTGAGACCAAAGATGCGATCCGTTCCCTTCTCAATTACGAACGTTCCACTGTGAAGAAGATGAAGAAGCAGGGAACCATTGAGGCGGACGAAGCCAACAAATTGCTGACTGATGTCGAAAAACGGATGAAGGACATCATGGACAAGTCGCTGAAGGTCAAAATGCCGACCTCTGAGGAAGTCCTGCGTGAGGTTACCTGGCTCCAAGGATTGCCAGAGCAGGTCATCAGCAAGATTGTCAGCCTGTCTGAAGAGAAGGTCTACACCTCCGGTCAGATGTTGATGGAAATGGGGGATCCCGGAGATGGCTTGGTGGTGATTACCAAAGGCAGTGTGAAAGTAGCAATCAAAGACACAGTGGTCGACATTTTGGGACGTGGTGCCGTCATCGGAGAAATGGCAGTTCTCTCTGGGGTTCCAAGAACTGCAAATGCCATTGCCGATACGGCAGTGACTGCCCGCTGGCTTTCTACCGAAAACATGCAATCTGTCATGGCGGAATCGGTAGAATTGGCTAGGAGTCTCTGGAAGACTGCAGGTGCCCGTTTCGCAGAAAACATCCTTTCCCCGAAAGAGCAATATGCCAACTGGTCACAACTGGAAATGCGCCGTTGGATCGATTCCGGCAAAGTGGTGGATTATTCAGAAGAGACCCGCGAAGACCTCTATGGCAAGGTTGCGATCCTCATCTCCGGCACTGCTGCGGTTGGTGAAGGCGTCGAATTGGAAGCACCCGCTCACCTGGAAGGGGCGGCTGCCAAGATCAACAAAGATGCCAAGGTCTTCATGATCACCTCAGTCTAGATCTACCTTCCAGATTCATTTTTTAAAGGAGCCCGGTTTCATGCCGGGCTCCTTTTTTTGTGTTCTTAAACGAGGAAGAGTTTGCGTAGTTTTCTGCACATTCTGCTTGTGAGTAGCGTTCTGGTGACGTAGTTAATAATGAGCATATCCGCTCCTCACCAGCACCAACCCGTTTCTTATGTTAGACAGGCAACTCAGAATCCGTCTTACCCCTTTAGCCAAACGTGTGCAGATGATGGAGTTGTGGAAGCGGCTGGGCATCGGATGGATGTTGGCTTTCTTTGGAGCCTTTGCCGTCTATTGGTATCGTAAGGAGGGCGTGGAAGAAGCCTGGGAGTTTTGGCCCTTGGCCAGTGTGCTTGGGATTGCTGTTGGGGCAACAGGCTATGCGTTCTTCCGCTTTCTGTTCTTCCGAGTGGATTACTTTGATCTGATTGGCCGTTTGATTGACAAGTATCCTGAGGCCAAAACCCTGTTGCAAACTGCCATTGAGCAAAGGCCTTCCGACAAAAGTGAGAAGCTGGATTTTTTCCAGAATCGTCTGTTGGCGGAAGCCATCTCTCATGCCAAAGAGCATGACTGGAAGATCGGGGTGGAGACCACGGGGCTCTTGTATCGGTCCAGCTTCAGTTTGTGGATGGGCTGCGGTTATTTCTTCTTTGTCTGGCAGATCCTTTCCATGCCGGATCTGGAATCCAGGCTTCCGGTTCAACAAGTGGTGCAAACCAGCGAAACGGAGCCTGTGCCGCCTGAGCCCAAGAATCTTCCCGAAGTGGACCCTGGAGATGTGGAAATTGAAGCCGGAAGCACACTTCTGGTCACCGCAACATTCCCTGAGCAGCCGGACTCCACACCCATTTTGAAGCTCTCCCCGGACTCTATCGTCGAACAGAGCTTCTCCATGACAAGGGCTTTGGAAGATCCAATCTTTGCGGTCCGATTGCCCAGAATTGAACAGGACACGAAGTATCGGGTTGAGCATGAAGATGGTGTCACGCCGGACTTCACCATCACCACCTACACACATCCCGTTTTGTTGACTGCTAATGCTCTTCTCGAACCTCCTGAATACACGAGGATACCCAAACAGCTACTTGAAGATGTCCGTATTGTCAGTATTGCAGAAGGTGGCAAAGTCACCCTGACATTTGCCCTCAATAAAGAGGTTGCTACTGCTGAACTTCGCACAGGGAAGGAGCCGGAGCAGGTCTTTGAAGCCAAGCCGCATCCACAGGAATCTGCAAAATATGTCCTGACTTTGACTCCCGAGAAGAATGCCACCTACAAACTTCATTTGAACGATAAGGATGGGCGTACCAACAAATTGCCACCCCGTTTCCAGATCAACGTTTTGCCCAACAAGCCCCCGAAAATTCAAACCAAACATCCACGTGGCGATGTGCAGGCTTCCGCTCTTCAGGAACTTACTTTTCAAGCCAAAATTTCGGACGACTACGGCCTGCATGCTTATGGGTTGACCTATCAGCTTCCCGGCAAAAAGGCAGAGGAGATCCGACTCCATGAACTTCCGGATGCCAAACCCGAAAGTGTCTCCCATTTATTGCCGCTGGAGGAATTGAAAGTTGTGCCGGATGACTTGGTCACGTGGCATTTCTGGGCTGAAGACCGTGCGAAGGATGGTTCTCTCCGCCGAGTCTACGCGGATTTGCACTTTGCCGAGATCCGGCCCTTCGATCACATATACCGGGAAGGCATCCCCCAGGAAGGAGAGTCTCCACCAGGTGCTCAGGCTTCCGCCGAAAAATTGGCAAAGTCACAGAAGATGATCATTAATGCGACCTGGAACCTGCTCCATGATCGGGCCAAACTCGACAGTTTTGCTGAAGATGTGGACACCATTCTGCAAAGCCAGGAAGAGTTGGTGGTGCAAACGGAGGAAACGGTGGAACAGTTTGATGATCCTGAAATTGCCGAGACTCTGGGGAAAGCCGTGGAGTTCATGAATCAGGCTGTTGAACAGTTGAAGAAAGCCAAAGAGTCCGAAGATCGGGGCAATCTCTCACTCGCCTTATCTCCCGAACAAAGTGCATACGCTCAACTCCTGAAAACCAGAGCCCGAGAGTCCCAAATTACAAGATCTCAACAAGGCAAAGGGCAGGGGCGTAGTAACAATTCCGAACAGCAACAGCAATTGGACAACCTCGACCTGAAGGAAAAGGAGCAGCGTTACGAAACTGCCAATCAGGCAGACCCGGCCAATGATCCGGAACAACGGGAAGATCGGCAGGCACTCAATCGACTTCGTGAACTTGCCAAGCGACAAGAGGATCTCTCTTCCAAAATCAAAGACCTCAATGCGGCCATGGAGCAGCAAGAGGAAACCAAAGAAGAGGAGGAGTTGGAAAAGCAATTGAAGCGATTGCGGAAACAGCAACGTGACCTGCTGGCGGACTTGGATGAATTGCAGAATCGCCTCCAAAATCAGGAAAACAGCCAGCGAACCAAAGAAGCTCAAAAGCAGTTGCAGCAAACTCGCCAGCAAATGAATGAGGCCTCCAAAGCCCTTCAACAAAAGGATCTCACTCAGGCTCAGAATTCCACAACCCGAGCCCAGGAAGATTTGAAGGAATTGCGGGATGAATATCGGAAGAAAGTTGCCGGCAAGTTCGACGAGCAAATGCGCCAAATGAAGAGCGATGCCAAAGATTTGGAAGAGAAACAAAAGCAGATCGTGAAGCACCTGGAGCAGGAAAAAGCCAAATCCGGCAAACGCCTGACTGATATGCCTTCCCAAAAACCTTTGGCTGAGCAGGCGGAACAACAGCTTGAGCGTACGGAAAACCTTCTGGAGCAGATGAAAACCGTGACGGAACAAGCCGAAGAATCCGAACCTTTGCTTTCCAGAAAACTATACGAATCCCTCCGAAATCGCCGCACTGAACAACTGAAAGAAGATCTGAGTACCTCCAAGGATCTGTTGAAACGCCAATTCATCCCCCAAGCGAAGGAGCCGCTTCAAAATGCTGCCAACACCCTTTCTGGCATTCGAAAGGACGTGGATGAAGCCGCCAAACATGTGCTCGGTGATCCCAAGGAATCCCTTCGTAGGGCGAAGAAGCAGGTGGAAGACTTGCAGAAACAAGTGAAGGATGAAGTGGCCCAAAAGGCTCAAGAACAATCTCAGGCCCAAGCCGAAGCCCAATCGAAGGCGCAGACACCATCCGAGGCCCAGTCGAAAGGGCAGGCACCTTCCGAAGCTCAATCCCAAGCATCCAAGGAGAGTACTGAACAAGGAAAACCGCAGGGAACGCCCTCTGAACCCAAAGGTAGCAAACCGGGTAACTCCCAAGCTCCCACCAACGAGCCCGCTACATCGGAAGACCAGGTCCAAGCCCAAGTGCCGAAGGAAAATCCCGAAAAAGGCAATCCACTGGGAAATCCTTTCGAGTCAAAGGACGGCAAACCCGGAGATGCAAAAGCTCCTTCCAGCGAGACAGCCAAATCCGAAGAACAAGGTGGCAAGCCCACAAAACCATCCACACCCAAACCAGGGCAAAGTGGAAACCAAAACCCCCAGGAAGGGTTTGGCTCCAACACGGGAGGTCCCATGACAGGGGAGGACTACATTGAATTCAGTGACCAACTGCGGGATCTGGAGGAAATGATCGAATATCCGGAGTTGCGAAACAAAGCTGCCCGAATCCGGGACAAAGCCAGAAGCATTCGCAAGGACTTCAAGCGACACGGAAAAGAGCCAGAATGGGACCAGGTGATTGGTGATATTCTCAACCCATTGGCCGAACTTCATGAGGAATTGGATGAAGAACTCCGGAAACTCAATGACGATCAACCTACCAAAAC
>Ga0181587_10001930_pt1 | contig 17330 bp, 10 predicted proteins | sample 071ome_27_FD_132463 | JGI IMG/M metagenome (GOLD analysis project Ga0181587, IMG submission 132463) | Coastal salt marsh microbial communities from the Groves Creek Marsh, Skidaway Island, Georgia - 071409AT metaG (megahit assembly) | ecosystem: Environmental > Aquatic > Marine > Intertidal...
CGCACGCCCGGCGAGATGGTAGAGCGCGTCGACGGGGATGCTACTGCGCTATCTAATTTCTTCTCTGAGTTTGTCGTACAGGTCATTGGCAGCATTGTCTTCTTGTTCGGCGTACTGGCTCTGCTTTTTCGCGAAGATTGGCGTATTGGCGTTGCGATGACCGTTTTTACCGTGATCGCATTCTTTGTGTATAACGCCACGCGCAGTATGGCCGTGCCGCACTATGCGGCCGAGCGCGAGGGATACTCGCGTCTGTATGGTTTCTTGGAAGAGCGCCTGGCGGGCATTGAAGACATCCGGCCCAACGGAGCGGTTTCCTATATGGCCGAGCGCTTTTTCAACGTGAACCGAGATACCTATGGCCGCGCCGTGCGCTCGGAGACGATGGGAGCCGTGCTGCGCTCAATCACGACAATCCTGTTCACATTTGGTCACGCGCTGTCGATGGGGATGGGCATCTGGCTGTACGGGGAGGGCGCATTTACGATTGGCACGGTCTACCTGATTTTTCACTATACCTCCATGCTGCGCTGGCCGCTCTTTCAAATCAGTCGCCAGATCAATGATTTACAGAAAGCCACGGCTGGATTCAAGCGCATAGAAGCCCTTTTTCGCACGGACACGCGGATAAGAGAAGGCCGCGAAAACCTGCCTGCAGGTCAGGCTCTCGGCGTGGAATTTGATCGGGTTACCTTTAGCTATTTTCAGGGCGATCCCGTGCTGCGCGACGTTAACTTCCGCCTGGAGCCCGGCCGCGTATTGGGTCTACTGGGGCGCACGGGGAGCGGTAAGACGACGCTCACTCGGCTGCTCTTTCGCTTTTATGACGTCGATTCCGGCGAGATTCGCATGGGGGGGCAGGACCTGCGCCAAGTGCGTTTGCAGGGTCTTCGGCAGAAGGTGGGCATGGTGACGCAGGACGTGCAGATATTTAAGGCCAGTCTCCGTGAAAACCTGTCCTTGTTTGACGAAAGTATTGACGACGAGCGGTTGCTCAAAGCAATTGAGGAGCTCGGTTTAGGTCCGTGGTTTAGCTCGCTTCCCGAGGGCTTGGATTCGACGGTCAGTTCCGGAGCGCTATCGGCTGGAGAGGCACAGCTCTTGGCCTTTGCCCGCGTATTTCTAAAGGATCCCGGTCTCGTTATTCTCGATGAACCCTCCTCGCGACTCGATCCGGCAACGGAGGCTCGCATCGATCGAGCGGTGCAGAAGCTGCTCGAGGGGCGAACCGGTATCATTATCGCTCATCATCTGGGCACGGTCGAAAAAGTCGATGAAATTATGGTTCTCCAAGGTGGGCAAATCGTCGAGCACGGAGCGCGCGCCGAACTCGTGAGAGATCCGAATTCGCGTTTTTCTCAGCTGCTGTCTGCGGGCCTGGAGAAGGTGCTGGTATGAGCGGGACGCCAAGCGATGGGGCCACGGTCGATCCGCCCGAGGGGATGACGACTGGACAGACCGCTCTCAAGCTTCTGCGCTACAGGCCGGGGCTCTTTTTGGCGACCGTTTTTTTTCGCGGTCTCGACGATTTACAGCCCTTTGCCGTGGGGCTTATCATGCAGGCGTTTTTTAACGCACTTAGCGGGGATGCACCCGCAGGGTTAAATGCGTGGACGCTCGTAGTGCTCTTTGTCTTGTTGGAACTGGGCGATCGGGCGACGCTCTTTATTGCCGCGGTCGTAGGCGTGCGCTGGCGCTTCCACGTTGAATCGCTGCTGCGCAAAAATCTATTACAGGCTGTAATGGAGGTGCACAATCCGCGTCAGGTAAGCGTCTCTTCAGGTGAGGCTACCAACCGATTTCGCGACGATGTCGAGGCCGTAGTGCGCTATCTCGAACAGTATGTGAATCTGTGGGGCAACCTGATTTTTGCCGCCTTGGCTATCAGCTACATGGCGAAGATAGACGTGGCCGTCACGGCCGTTACGGTAATCCCCAGTATTCTCATCGTGACCATTGTCGATATCGCGCGGAAGCACATACAGCGATACCGCGCCGCCCAGCGCGCCGCCACGGAAGCGGCGACTAATTTCGCCAATGAGATGTTTGGCTCCGTGCTGGCCATCCAAGTGGCCACAACGGAATCGCCCATCGTCGATCGCTTCCGTCGCCTCAACGACGCTCGCCGCAAGTCGACCCTTGTCGACAATCTATTCACGCAAATGCTGTTCTCAATCAACTTTAATATCAGCCACGTTGCCACGGGAGCAATTCTCATCATGGTAGCAGAGCAGATGCGCTCTGGGCAATTTACCGTTGGTGACTTTGCTCTCTTCACTACGTATGTCGGTGAAGTGGCGCGCAGCGGTTCGCTGATCGGCTCGGTTATGGCCCAGCATCGACGTGCTGAAGTGTCGCTCAGTCGCATAGAGCGCACGGCCGAACTCGATCGCTCAGATAGTCTCGTCGAACACGGTCCCGTCTTCCTCACGGAACCTGCGCCGCCTGTAGAGCGGCACACTGACGGTGATCAGGGTCGGCTTGATAAACTGAGCGTGCGCGGTTTAACGCACGTATTCGACGGTTCGAGTAACGGCGTGTACGATATCGACATCGACTTGGGGCCCGATTCTTTTAACGTGGTTACGGGGCGTATCGGCGCCGGTAAGACGACGCTCTTGCGCACGCTGCTTGGGGTGTTACCCATGCAGTCGGGACGCGTCGATTGGAATGGCGAACGCGTAGAGGACCCCAAATCTTTTTTTGTTCCGCCGCGCTGTGCGTATACGCCTCAGGTGCCGCGCCTTTTTAGCGAAAAGCTGCGCGATAATATTTTGATGGGCGTGCCAGACAGCGATGGGGAAATTGCCGAGGCCGTTCGTCTGGGGGTGATGGAAGACGATATACCCACTCTCGAGAATGGGTTAGAGACGCTAGTTGGTCCGCGTGGCGTAAAGCTGTCTGGGGGACAGATGCAGCGCACCGCTGCGGCGCGCATGTTTGTTCGACGTGCCGGCCTATACGTTTTCGATGATCTTTCATCGGCTCTCGATGTAGAGACTGAAAATGCCCTGTGGGACAGAGTTTTTGCAGCTCGACGCGGGGCCTCACTGGTCGTTTCACATCGCAGACCTGCCCTAGAACGAGCCGATCAGATCATCGTATTGAAAGAAGGCCGTATTGAGGCCGTGGGCACGCTGCGCCAGCTGCTTGACGGATGCGAAGAGATGCGTCACCTCTGGCGCGGCGATCACCACGAGCCTACTTGATATAGGCTTCTAAGAGGCACTGTGCGCTTTACACTTTTCCAACCATTTGCTCACTTTCTCCGACCCTATAGGGGGTATATCGCCCTCGGCCTGTCTCTTCTCTTTATCACCCTAGCTATATCGCTGATGATTCCCAAGCTAATGCAGTGGGGTATCGAGGCAGTAGAAGCGGCTCTGGTGGGAAGCGATAGTCTCGAGGCTGGACTGGCCGAGACAAAAGGTGAACTAGCGCTGTATGCCGGTCTTATTGCCGGGCTCTCGCTGCTTAACTGGCTGCTGTCCATCGGCATGCGCTACTATTTGACGCTGGTTTCTCGCAAGGTCGAACGCGACATACGCAGTGCCTATGTGAATCACTTGCTGAGGCTGCCGTTATCCTATTTCCAAGAGCGGCGCGTCGGCGACCTGATGGCGCGTGCGACCAACGACGTGGAGGCGATCCAGCGCTTTCTCCACCACGCCTTTCGCATGTCGCTAACGGGGGTACTGACCTTTATCCTCACGCTCCTACTGATGTGTTTGATCGACTGGCAGTTAGCGATCCTATCGCTGCTGCCGATGCCCGTTATGGTGGTGATGACGCGCTGGGTGGGTCAGAAGGTGCGCAGTGGGTATCGCAAAGTGCAAGAGCAGTTTGCAGAGATGGTCGCGCGTATTCAAGAAAACCTGTCTGGCATGCGCGTGGTCAAAGCCTATGCACTAGAAGAAGATGAAATGGCATCCTTCTCTCTGCTCAACGAAGAGTATGTAGAGCATAACCGTCGGCTCGTAAAGATTCGCGCGCTGTTTTTCCCCTTCACCTTTTTACTCAATGGCGCCTCAATGCTCGTTATCCTGTGGCTGGGCGGGCTGCGCGTTATGGATGGTGCAATGACGTTAGGCGCTTTCGTTGCGTTTAATGCATACCTCATCCGCATGGGTAGACCGATGATGCTGTTGGGGCGCATTGTGGATGAATATCAGCGAGCCGTGGCCTCAATGGGGCGTATTCAGAGCGTAATTGATGCTGAACCCCAGTCTTTGGGTGGGGCCAATGGTTTGGACGTGCGCGGAGAGATTGAGCTTCGGGCTGTCTCCTTCTCTTATGACGAGCGTTCGGCACTTGATAATATTACGCTGCGCGTGCCGGCCGGTAGTTCGTTGGCCATTGTCGGTCGGGTCGGGTCGGGCAAAACAACGCTTGCGCGCTTTATTCCTCGACTTATCGAGGCGTGTAGTGGAGACCTGCTGATCGACGGTCGCTCTCTGAGAGATATACCCCTTGGCGATTTGCGTGCGGCTATTGGCTACGTGCCGCAGGAGACGTTTCTATTCTCAGATACGCTGCGTGAAAATGTAAAGCTCGGTTTAACGGGATGCGACGAGAATGCAGTCCGCGAAGCGATAGAAATAGCGCAGTTGGCAAAAGATGTAGCCGACTTCTCACAGGGCTTAGATACTATTGTTGGCGAGCGTGGGGTGACGCTGTCGGGTGGACAGAAACAGCGCACGGCTCTGGCGCGTGCAGTGATCCGCAAACCCAAGATTATGATTCTTGACGATGCGCTGGCCGCCGTCGATACCCATACTGAAGAGGAAATCCTCAAGAGGCTGCGAGGGGTAATGGCCGGACGAACTACGCTCATTATCGCACACAGGATTTCGACCGTGAGAGACGCCGATCAAATCGCGGTGCTCGATGAGGGACGCCTGGTGGAATTGGGCACGCACGAGCAGCTGATAGGTCGGAATGGCCTGTATGCCGATATGTGTCGTCGCCAGGATTTAAGCAGCGAATTGGAGGCACTCTAGATTGGAAGAAGCGCTCGAGACAAAAGGCGTCGATCCCAAGCTGCTCGTGCGTCTGCTAGGATATCTGCGTCCATATGCCGGATGGGTTGCCTTTACCTTTCTCCTCATTTTCGTCTCTTCGGCTGCGCGACAGGCAGGCCCTTTTCTCACGAAAATTGCTATTGACGATTATATACTGCTCGGCAACCGCGATGGGTTGGGGCTGATTATTGGCGTATTTCTCGGTCTGTTGTTCCTGCAGTTTTTCGTCGGATATGCACAGAGCTGGGCTACGAGTATGGTAGGGCAGTGGGCGATGCGAGACGTGCGTGCCCAAATTTTTGCCTGCATGCAGCGACTGCCGCTGCGCTTTTTTGACCGCACGCCGATTGGTCGTCTAATGGCCCGCAATACGAGCGACGTCGACGCACTCAACGAACTGTTTACGGACGGCGTGGTCTCTATGTGCAGCGATATGTTAACGATTCTAACCATCTTGGCATACATATTTTATATGGACGTAGAGCTGGGCGCTCTCACCTGCGCGGTGCTCCCCGTGGCCGCTGTTGTGACGTTCTGGCTGCAGAAAAAGACGTTTCAAGCCTACCGAGTAGCGCGCACTCGCTTTGATCATTTCAGCGCGTCGCTGCAAGAGAGTCTATCGGGTATAGAGGTCGTTCAGCTGTTTGGATTCGAAGGGCGTTCCGCCGCGCGCTTTGACGAGGGCAACGACCGCTATCTGGAGGCGCGCGTGCAGAGCACGTTCTACCACTCGATTTACTTCCCTTTTATGGAGTTGGCTGGATCGACGCTGCTGGCCCTCATTTTATGGTATGGCGGAGGCGAGGTAATCGAAGGTCAGATCCAGTGGGGCGTGCTCGTTGCTATGCTGCAGTACGTGCCGCGCTTCTTTATGCCCATCCGCGACATTGCCGAGCGCTATAACACGTTGCAGGTCGCCATGGCATCTTCCGAGCGCATCTTTGAACTGGTCGATAGCACGCCCGAACCTCGGGGTGGGGAATGGCAGGCAGACCAGCTACGAGGTTCCATTGAATTTGATGGCGTTTCCTTTGCATATAAGGGCGAAGATTGGGTCCTGCGCGACGTTTCTTTTGTCGTAGAGCCGGGGCAGAGTGTCGCTATTGTTGGGGCGACGGGAGCAGGTAAGAGCACGATAATCAACTTGGTATGCCGTTTCTATGATATACAGCGGGGTGCCATTCGCGTTGATGGCGTTGATATTCGCGAGTGGGACGTGCAGGCACTGCGTCGCAGAGTCGGTATCGTTCAGCAAGACGTCTTCCTGTTTAGCGGAGACGTTGAGCACAATATACGTCTTGGGAGCGAATGCATTACGAGAGCGCAGGTCGAAGAGGCGGCCCACAGCGTCAATGCCGATCGCTTTATACGCAAGCTACCCGACGGGTATGGATATCAGGTTGGTGAGCGCGGTGCTTCCTTTTCGGCCGGCCAGCGTCAGCTTATTTCTTTTGCCCGTGCCCTGGCCAGCGATCCCGACATTTTAGTGCTGGATGAGGCCACGGCCAGCGTAGACACGGAGACGGAAATGTGGATACAAGAGGCGGTTGAAAAGCTGATGCAAAGTCGCACGTCTATCGTTATTGCCCATCGCCTGTCTACAATACGCAATGCCGATAAGATTTTAGTGATGCATCGAGGCCAGGTGCGCGAAGAAGGGGAACACGACGCGCTCATAGCGCAACGCGGCATTTACTATCGCCTGCACCAGTTGCAGTATGAGCGCACCGGCGACGGATCGTAACCATAGAAGAAGGCCATGGAATATCTACTACCCTTTGGAAAGGCGCACGGAGATCGGGCATGGCGCTGTGGCCCTAAGGCCGCGCGCCTTTCTCAGTTGAGTGAGGCGGGGTTTTCCGTCCCGCCGGGTTTTGCTATACCCAGCGACGCATTTGAGCACTTTCTATCGATGAACGACTGTGCGGAGGACGTTGCGAAGATGGTGTCGGAAATCGACGCGCGAGCACCGTCTGATTTGGCAGAGTGGCCAACGCGACTTCGCGCGCTTGTCTTGGCTGGGCAGATGCCGGAAGAAGTGTGCGCTGCGCTGCGCGCTGGAATGGAATCCCTAGGCGGCGGTCCGGTCGCTCTACGCTCCTCGTCTACGATGGAAGATCGCGCCGACGTATCATTTGCTGGCCAACACGATTCCCTGCTTAATCTGCGCTCGCTGGAGGCCTGCGTTGAGGGACTCAAGAGCGTGTGGGCCTCTCTGTATAGCGACCGCGCAATGCGCTATCTGCGCGCGTTGGATCGGTCCGCTCAGTCGCTGCGTATGGGCGTCGTTATGCAGTCTATGGTTCCCGCACAGGTGGCTGGAGTTGCCTTCACGGTCCACCCGCTGAGTGGAGACTACGAGCAGGTATACATATCGGCGGTGCGCGGGCTGGGAGAAGGCGCTGTTTCAGGCGCCGTTGCAGCCGATGAAGTGATTGTATCGCGCGGCACTCACGCGGTGATTAGCTACGAGGCTGGTGGACAGACAGAGCAGGTTGTAGGGGCTGCAGACGGCGGCACGGAGGTGGTCGCGGCAGAGGGGTCATCCCGCGCCATCGAGGAAGAACAGGCCCGCCGCGTAGCTCAACTCGCCCTCGGCGTGGAAGATGCGCTGGGGGGCGATCCTCAAGACGTAGAATGGGCCCTTGTCGACGATAAACTGTTCTTGCTGCAGGCTCGTCCACTCGTTCAGAAGCGCGATGGAATAGAGGTCGAATGGAAGACGCCGATTCCCAATGCGCGATGGCGGCGTAACTGGCGTTTGGGAGAATGGCTGCCGGAGGCGGTAACGCCTCTCTTTGGGTCTTGGATTCTACCCAAGTTAGTCGCAGCGCGCGAGCAGTTTGGTACGGGTCGTTTAGGATGGGAACACCGTCGGACCTTTTCGATGCCTCATCCCTGGTTTTGTCTGGTCAACGGCTACTTCTATACGCGGCAGGATTTCCCCCAGTGGGGAGAAAAAGAGGGCGATGCCGAAAAGAGCGAAGAAGAAAAGCGCCGAGATCGACTCCGCCAGATGGAAGAGAGCAAGACGCACCTGCGTCGCTGGCACGGAGAATTGCTGCCGGAGTATATCGAACACGCCGCGCGCCACAGAGGACACGACGTGGCTCAAAGCAGTGCGCGTGCGCTCTTTGAATGGGTTGAGGCCCTAGTTGAAGAAGCGGGTGAGATATGGTATATCATCGCGCCCATAGGATACGGTTTTGAGGAGATGAGCTTCCGGCCGCACTACGAAGAGAAGATACCCGAGGCGGGAAGAGCGCACTTCAGCGTTCTGTTTAGCGGATACCCAAGTCGCATATTTGACGGACAGCAGGCGCTCTATGAGCTGGCTCAGCGCGTGCGCAACGATGCGGGATTGATCGGAGTGCTCGAGGGACCCACGCCGCTTGAAAAGAGCCCCCATTGGCTGAGAGAGGGCGTGTTGACCTACGTGCGCGAATATGGACATCAGCTGACTAGTATTGACTTTTTCTGGCCCACATCCGGTGAGGATATCAACGGTTTATGCCGCCTGTTGGCTTCTTTCGCGCGACGCACGCTGATCTCTCCACAAGAGCAGCGGCAGCGCGCGGCCGGGCGTCGAGATCTAGCCGTAGAGCGCGTCTTGGGTCAGGTAGAAGAGGCCGAGCACGAGATGATGGCTGCGCTAATTGACCACTATCAAACCAATGCCTCCGTTCGCGAAGACGCCAATTTCTATCTGCAGTACGGCTGGCCTCTGATGCGAAGTGCCGTGTTGGAATTATCAAGGAGGATGGTTGAACACGGGATTATAGGAGACGTTGAATCAATCTTTTTTCTCGAGCACGAAGAATTGCGCGGCGCGCTGGATGCGTTGGACGGCAATGCGCATATGGGATCCCTGCAGCCCGTAGCAGACGGGCGTCGACGCACCTGGGCAGAGTGGCGCCGGCTGGATGCCCCCGACGTGCTTGGCACCGTGGAGGAGCGCGATGCCGAGAAGGGCTACTTCGACGACGAAAGGGGACGCCGTATCGTAGCGCAGGGGGTAAGCCCCGGCGTGCATCGCGGGCGCGTGCGCTTTGTTCAGATCGACGAGCCGATGGACCAATTTGAAGAGGGCGAGGTCCTCGTTACGCACGCTGCGAGTCCGCACTTGACGCCGCTGATGCTGATGGCTGGTGCTCTCGTCGTTGAGATTGGCGGCGGCGCTAGCCATTCGTCACTCGTGGCACGTGAACTCGGGCTGCCGGCCGTTGTGAACGCAGCAGAGGCGATGCGCGTTCTGAAGGAGGGTATGGAGGTAGAGGTGGACGGCACAAGTGGAACGGTCCTGCTCGTGGAAGACTAGTTTTTTGGACAACGAAGGCGGCGCTTAACGTGCGTTTGTCGAACCGTGGAGGCCAAAAGAAACAGGGCAGCGGAAAAGTAGACCGCTGCCCTGTTTCTTTTTTACTACGCTGTGGTTGCGCCGCCAGGCGTAGTATTTACTCTTCTATATCTTTCTTTATCCGGCCCCAGCTGGTGCTTTCAACGGCCGTTGGTAGGTCATTGCCGTTCGACCACAGTAGAGACGATTCGCTGATTACGCTGCCCGCGTCGGCGCTTCCGCCTAGGTCAGAGCCTGATCTGCTGCGGCGTGGGCCTCGCTCTGTGCGCGTGCTGCGCAGGGCTTCGAGCGAAGCGATCTGTTCGTCGGTCAGTAGTGCTGTAAACGCAGCCTTGTGCTCTTGTCTGAGGGTGCTGTGCGCTTCCCTAAAGGAGACGCTCAAACTCTTCAATGCGTCGCGCTGCTCCTGGCTGAGGTCCAAATCGACCTTGCCTCGCCGTCGCCCTTTTTCGCCCTGACGGGCCGCTAGGGCGTCTAGTTGTTCTTGGCTCAGCAGGGCCTGTCTATCTGCCTTGTGCGTCGCGTGTAGCTCCTTCATGCGCGCGACGAAGTCGCTGTGAATGGCTTCTGCTCTGCTCCGCTGATCTTCGCTCAGACCCAGTTGCTCGGCTAGTGCACCGCGCCGATCTTGCCCGGGCTGCATGTGAGAGGCACCGCCTCTATAGCGTTCTTTGCGGCCCATGCGGTTATCGCTTTTCCACCCCTTTATCTGTTCGAGCTGCTCGGGGGTGAGGATCTGTTCCATCTGCTCGCGATGAGCGAAAAAAAGCTCTTTCATCTGTTCGCGGTTCGGGCGCTCGCCGCTTGCGCGCAGCGACTTGATTGCGTCACGGTGTGCTTGGTGCAGGGCTTCCATCTGCGTTTTCTGCTCGTCGCTTAAGCCCAACTTATTTGCTATCGCGGCACTGCGTACCTTGCCAAATGCACCGCGCTGTGCGTCTACGGCTGACACCGTTGCGATACTCAGCGCAGCGACTACGAGATAGGTCCATTTTGTCTTCATTTTCGTAGATCTCCTTTGTATGTTTCTGTGCGAACAGGCCGTGTTCTTGTGGGATTAGACAGGGGGAATAGAGCAACCATTCCCGTAAAAAACCCAATGCGAATATTTTTTTTAATGGGCGCACTCTATACAGAACAAATCAAACCAAATAGAGTTCCTGATATATTTGCGTTACTGCCCGCTGCGTATAAGCTGCCGGTCTATCGCATTCAGGATGTTAATCATAGAATAAGACCTATTTTTTTGCACCGCATTTTTAACTATTTATGAGAAAGGGAAAAGTCTATGACCTCACGTGATACAGATGCCCCGCCGCCTTTTGGTTCGCCCGCCCTGCGCTTACCCGATACACTGAGAGGCCCTTTAAAGGCTCACTTAGCTGAGCTTAAAGAGCAGTTCCTGCAGTTGGGATGGGGGACTCGGGGAGGTTTTGGTTCGCGTCCGGCCCTGATCGTCATTGACCTTGCGCTGTGGTGGACGCGACCTGGACAGCCGCCTATGGGCAGCAATGTCGACTCAGTTGTAGACGGTGCTTGTCAAATGCTTCGCGCCGCTCGTGCCGCCGATATTCCGATAATATTTACGACGTATGATTACGATCCGGCTGATCCACCGACTCCGCACGATGCCAAGTGCGCCGACAATATACGTCCGGAAGACAGGCCGTTTTTTGAGCTGGATCCACGCGTCCAACGGCGGGACGACGAGCGCATTGTGCGCAAGAAGTACGCATCGGCTTTCAAGGGGACCAATCTACTCGACATGCTAACGGCGCTAGAGGTAGACACGCTGATTGTCACCGGAGTGAGCACGAGTCACTGCGTCTACGCGACCTGTCGCGACGCGGCGCACACCTTTCGCGTGGTGGTGCCCCGCCAGGCCGTTGGGGAGCGCTGCGAACTGCTGCACGAGGTCAATATGCTCGACATTGATATCGATCTGGGCGATGTGCTCGATATCGAAGAAGTGGAGGCGTATCTGAGTGGCCTATAGCGCATAGGTCGCCGAGAGATCTGGTTGCACTATGCGGGAGCATCGCCAACGTAGCGGACGTAGGCGTAATAGGGTGCCATGCAGCGCTCTTTGGTATCGTAAAAAGCCGCGAAGAGCTGTGCTGGCCCAGCTGCCAGTTCTAGCGTGAAATGAGCTCGCTCGTCGTCGCTGGCAATCTCGCACTGCCGTGCCGTGCCGTCGATTTCGACTTGGGCCCACTGCACGGGTATGGCTTCGCCCGACTCGTAGTAGTGGGCATCGCTGGGCTTTATGCTGTCGCGCCGCCAGTTGCTATCGTCCCCGTCAATGCCGGCCTGTAGGGCATAGCCCGTTTCTTCTGGCCAGCGTCTGAGCTCGATCTCGTACGAACCTGAACGCTTGATATCTACCGCCCAGTAGCCGCTGCACACCTGTCCGGCGCGCACTTGTCCCTGGTTCCAGGCCACGCTGGAGCTTTCGTTGCGCAAATCGTGCGTCGTGATTTTTACCGCCTCGTCGTCCGAACCCAGCGCAATGGGTTCGTCGCGGTCAAATTGGGGTGAGATAAGAGACCACCAGTCTTCGTAGGCCGTGCGGAGTTGGACGACGCGATCCGGGTGGCGTGCAGAAACGTCGCTGCGCTGTCCGGGATCGCTGTCTAAATCATACAGCTCGCGACCGTCTATCAGACGCCAGGGGCCCTGCATGACTGCGCTGCGCCGCCACTTGACGGGGCGAGCGACTCGCTGCGTATCGCAAAAGGTCGTGCGCTCTGCCCACTGCGCGCTCTCCCTTCCATGAAGCAGAGGCGTCAGGCTCTGCCCGTGAAAAGAGCGTTCGCTGGGCACCTCAACGTCGCAGAGGTCTAACAGAGTCGGCATGAAATCTACGTACGAAGTTAGCGCGTCGATGTCGCGTTCGTGGGCAAAGCCGCCGTTGGCATAGCGAAGTAAAAAAGGCACTCGGTGTCCGCCATCGTAAGGCGATCCCTTTTTGCCGCGCATTCCCACGTTATAGGAGCCGGGACCTTCGATTGGAAACTGAGATGCGTCCAGCTCGACTCCGGTAGCCGTGCCGTTATCGGTCATAAAAATGACGATCGTATTTTCGGCAATGCCTAGTGTTTCTAGTTGGTCTACAAGCCGGCCAAAGTTTTCGTCTATGTTGGTGATCATGCCGTAGAAGCGCGCGCGGTCTTCGTGGGGCGTAGACTCGAGGTAGGGCTCAACGTAGCGCGGCTCTACGTTGAGCGGTCCGTGCGGTGCGTTTGTCGCTATATAGCAAAAGAAGGGTTCGTCTTTTACCTCATCGATAAAGCGCATGCCTTCGCGGAAGAATACGTCCGTGCAGTAGCCGGTAAAAGCCGTGGGCTCGCCGTTTTTAAAGTAGGTGTCATCAAAGTAGTCATTGCCCCACGCATCGCCCGTGTTGCCGATGCCGCCTCCCGCGTGATAAACCGTCCGGTCGAAGCCGCGTTCGTGCGGGCGATACGGCGCGTTGTCTCCCAAGTGCCACTTGCCAAAGTGGCCCGTTCTATAGCCGGCTTCGCGCAGGGCATTGGCCAAGGTCCACTCGTCGGCTCGAAGCAGCGAACGCCCTCCGATTGTATGCCAAACACCCGCGCTGTTGCAATAGTGTCCAGTCAGCAGGCCGGCTCGCGTTGGAGCGCAGGTACTGCCCACGTGATAGTTGCTAAAGCGCACGGCTCTGCTGTGAAAACGATCGATGTTCGGCGTCTGGATTGCGCTGTTTCCGTGGCATCCGAGATCGCCATAGCCTTGGTCGTCCGTGAGGACAAAGACAATATTGGGTCGGGTTTTTCCTGTCATGTTTTGCTCTCTGAGAGGAGATAGACGCACTGTGCTGGGTAAGTCTCATTAGGTAAAGAGAAAGAATGCCGTATAGGGCGTTAAAGTAGTAAATAGCGTCTTAGGCGTCCAAGTGGAACGGATGCGTTTCGCTTGCTGGTCAGCCAAGTGAGCCATACTTTGTTAAACACCTATTATACTCTAGAAGTGAGGACATACGTGTCGACCGATCGCGCCACTGATTTTTACAGAGAAAACGGCTACTGGCTGCACAAGAAACCGCTTTTTAGCGATGATCAATTTGCTCGTCTGAGTGCGCTTTTTGAAGATTTGTTGGCTCAAAACGAGGCCGGTCGTCGAGCCGATCAGCTCGACGTGCCGCACTTTAACTGTCCCGCACTTTTCGAGTTTTTGCTCGCTGAGCAAGTGCTCGATTTGGTAGAACCCTTTATCGGTCCGGATATTGGTCTGTGGAGCAGCCACTTTATCTGCAAAGAGCCCCAGATCGGTCGCGCAACGCCTTGGCACGAAGATTCGGCCTATTGGAATGGACGGATGGACCGAATGGATCAGATTATCACCGTTTGGTTGGCCATTGACCCCTCCACGCGTGCCAATGGCTGCATGCGTGTCCTGCCGGGAACGCACGTCAACGGCTTCTCTCAATACGAAGAGGTCGATCGGGCGCACAATACATTCTCCCGTCAGGTCATTGCCGAAGAGCGCGACGATACCAAGGCCGTATATTTTGAGCTAGAGCCAAACGAATGCTCTCTACACGACGCGCGCATCATACACGGAGCCGCTGCCAACAGCAGCTCTTTGCGGCGGAGTGGCTACACAATGCGCTATTTTTCTCTGACGTCAAAGGTGATTGCCGAGCGCAATGAAACGCACAGGGTCTGGCACTGTCGAGGCAAAAATGTAGCGGGGAACAAACTGGCCGAACGGCCTGCGTTTTAAGAGGAATTCACTCAGTCAGTTAAGCACGGAGCGAGTCGATGAAAGGCAATGGAAGTTATTCATACGAAGCGGGCGAGCGCCATGCCCACCGTTGGGGCTACACCGATACGCGCTTTGAGTTTGTCGATGAGCGGAGCGTGCGCGTCACGGGCGATCGCTATCCAATCTGCGGCTATGAAATGCCCTATTTCATACCCTTTGCAGAAGAAGTGCTGGGCGTGTCTTTTCGCCCGCAGGACATGCTGCCTGAGAAAGCGCCAGAAACGCTGCCTGAGGCGCGCACCCACGTCGATTTCGTAAGCGCGTTAAAAGAGACTCTCAGCGATGATCAAATTGCGGTTTCGGACGCAGAGCGGCTGCGTCACAGTCACGGTCAGTTGAGCGTGAACGAGGTGTATCGAGTGCTCTACGGTGCGCCCTTAGAGCGGCATGTCGACATGGTTCTCTACCCCCAAAGCGAAGAGGACGTATATAAAATCGTCGAGATGGCCAACCGGCACGGCGTGTGCATTGTGCCCTACGGCGGAGGTACCAACGTCAGCGGTTCGCTGACCCTTCGCCGAGATGAGGAGCGCCCTATCGCTTCCGTCGATATGAGCCGCATGAATCGCATTCTTTCACTAGACGAAGAAAATCTGTTGGCCTGCATAGAAGCTGGAATTTGCGGGCGTGACTTAGAGCGCGAGTTGGCGGCGCGCGGATATACATCGGGTCACGATCCCGACAGCGTCGAACTGTCGACCTTGGGCGGTTGGATCTCGACTAATGCCAGCGGAATGAAAAAGAATAAATACGGCAATATCGAAGATATAGTCCTCGAGGCGACGCTGATTACTCCGACGGGTGCGGTAGAGACTCTTTCCGCAACGCCGCGTAATTCTACCGGCGTGCAGCCGCGCGGTTTGCTTTTTGGGAGCGAGGGTAATTTGGGGCTGATAACCAAAGCCAAACTCAAGATCTATCCTCTGCCCAAGGTGCGGAAGTTCGGTTCGTTGGTGTTCCCAGATTTTGCAACGGGCGTATCCTTTCTGAAGGAGTTGCGTCAGGGAGAAGGTGTTTTACCGGCCAGTATCCGCCTAGTGAACAACAACGAATTTCGCTTTGGACAAGCCCTCAAGCCTGCGGCGGAAGGACTCAAAAAGATAGAGCAGCGAATGCAGCGCTTCTTTCTTTTTAAGGTGAAGGGTTTCGATATAAATGAGCTAGCAGCTTGCACTATTGCGATGGAAGGAACTGCGAGTGAGGTGGCTCATCAGGAGAAAATTATTTTCTCAACGGCCAAGCGATATGGCGCAATATCGGCTGGAGCCAGCAACGGTCAGCGCGGTTATATGCTGACCTTTGGTATTGCGTACATACGCGATTTCTTTAACCAGTTTGGCATTCTTGGTGAAACGTTTGAAACCTCCGTGCCGTGGGATCGCATTCTTCACGTTACCACGGCCGTGCGCGAGCGCCTGTGGCAAGAGTGCAAAGAGCGCCAGGTCGTGGGTAAGCCTTACCTGTCTTTTCGCGTTACCCAGACCTATCATACGGGCGTATGCATCTATTTTACGATGGCGTTCTCTAGCGTCGGATTAGACGACCCTGAGCATACTTATCACGATGTGGAGAGCGCGCTGCGTCAGGTAATTCTCGACCAGGGTGGTTCGCTGTCGCATCACCACGGCGTTGGCAAAGTGCGCAAGGAGTTTCTGCCGCAGGTGCACAGCGCTAACAGCATGCAGGTGCTGCGCCAAACCAAGCATGCTATGGATCCCAACAATATCTTCTCTGCCGGGAATGGCGCATTTGGCGATACGCCATGATGAAAGACAAGCGGGTCTTACTAACTGGGGCTTCGTCCGGTCTCGGTGCCGCTCTAGCCTATGCGCTTGCTGAACAGGGCGCGCGCCTTGCGCTTTTCGCCACGAATCTCGAGCGCTTAGAAGGAGTCGCGGAGAAGTGCAAGGAGCTTGGGGCAGAGGTGTTTGTCCACGCGGGGGACGTGGCCGAAGCCAGCGACGTGCAGGCGGCTGTACAGCGTGCAGTGGAAGCGTGGAACGGCATCGACGTTGTGATAGCCAACGCGGGAATCAGCATGTGGGTGCGCTTTGAAGAAGTGGAAGATCCCGCGGTTTTTCGCCGTCTAATGGACGTCAACTACATGGGGGTCGTGCACGCCGCTTATGCGGCCTTGCCCTATCTAAAAGACAGCCGTGGGCTCTTTGTCGCCGTCTCTTCGGTTCAGGGGAAAGTCCCCGTTCCATTGCACAGCGGCTATGTGGCTTCGAAGCATGCGGTTCAGGGTTTTTGCGATACGCTCCGCTTAGAGCTTCTGGGGACGGGGGTCGATGTGATGGTCGTACTGCCGCACTGGCTGCGCGGGACCAACCTACGTCAGAGCGCGCTCGGCAAAGACGGGCAGGCGCTGGGGACTACGTCGCGCCGTCACAGCAGCGAGTCCATTACAATTGATGCGGCTAGTCAGCAAATCGTGCAGTCTATGCTCAAGCGGTCTCGGCAATTAGTCATGCCTTGGAAGCTCAAGCTCTTGACCGCGGTGTATGCGCTGCGTCCGCAGTGGGCCGAGGCGGTTATTCGCCGGGCTTTGCGCAAACAGGACCTCGGCAAGTAGCGCGTGCCGGGCAGGCGGAAGGCATTCGCCTAGATCGTTTTCAGAAAATAGGGGGACAGTATGGGAAGAATGTATACGGCTGCTATCGTCGGCTGTGGAGATATTGCACACCATCACGTGCGCGGTTATCAGCTGGCCGGCGTGGATGTAGTTGCCGTGGTCGATCCACTAGACATTGCTCGCGAACAGTTCCAGAAGGAGTATGGGGTTGCGCAGGCCTATGGCAAGATTGAGGAGATGCTCGATGCAATCGTGCCAGATATGGTGAGCGTTTGCACCTGGCACTTGCTGCATCCAGGTCCTACGCTAGCCGCCGCGGAGGCGGGGGTTAAGGGCGTTATATGTGAGAAGCCGATGGCCGTTGGCTTGGGATTGGCCGATGAGATGGTGGATGCGTGTCAGCAGCGCGGCACGAAGCTCGTCGTAAGTCACCAGCGGCGCTTTACGCCGGGGTGGGAAAAGGCGCGTGAGTTGGTGCAGGGAGGCGCTATTGGTCAACTGGTACGCGCTGATGCCAAAGTAGCTGCAGGACTGCTAAACTGCGGAACGCACGCGATAGACGGTATGCGCTTTGTTATGGGAGATCCAA
>Ga0181587_10001934_pt1 | contig 17315 bp, 21 predicted proteins | sample 071ome_27_FD_132463 | JGI IMG/M metagenome (GOLD analysis project Ga0181587, IMG submission 132463) | Coastal salt marsh microbial communities from the Groves Creek Marsh, Skidaway Island, Georgia - 071409AT metaG (megahit assembly) | ecosystem: Environmental > Aquatic > Marine > Intertidal...
TCCCTGCATGACTTCAGAAACCTTTCCGTAGAAGAGTTTCTAGAAAAGTATTGTTAATCCTAAGCCGCGGAAAATATTTCTGTTCTCGATAGCTTCCCAAAAATACGCTCCGCGACACTTCCCGAAGCAAAAGCTATCTTGCCTCGCCAGATCGTCGCTTCAACTTCAAAGTTAAGCTTGTTTACTATAACAAGGTCAGCCCTGTTACCGATATTCAATTCACCTATTCCATCAAGCCCCATCATTTTAGCAGGGTTTTTAGATATTAAGCTCCAAGCATCTGCCAGCGAAATAACGCCGTCGTCAAAAAGCTTGAAAGCAGATTGTTTGAGCGAAGGGTAGTAATAATCTGATACAAGCGCTGTGCAAAGACCTGCTTCGATTAATTCAAGCGCTGCTACGTTCCCTGACTGAGAGCCGCCGCGAACAACGTTGGGAGCGCCCATTAAAACTGGATCATTTAATTTCTTGGCCATTTTAGCGGCCTCGATGCTTGTTGGGAACTCACAAATTTTAGCACCTAAAAAAGAAAACTTTTTCCGAGTTATTGCATCGCTGTCATCGTGAGAACCATATCTTATATTTTCTTTATCAAAAAATTTAGAAAGTCGAATTAGATACTCAGCAACGTCATGCTTTTGTGAATTGGCCAAGCTAATCGCTTTCAAATGTGAGTCCAAGTTTGTGCCGCTGTTGATAGCCCAAGCGTTTAATTGATCAATATTAGTCTCTATACATTCTAAGGCATCCTTGAGGTGATCATTAAAAACTACATAATTAACACCATAGGTTTTTAGAAAGTCTATTAGTTTTCTATAGGTATTTGTCGTGTGAGTTTCACATCTTATTTGAATTCTGATGTCTGTATTAGAGCGCTCATTGTAATTGGTAAGTGCCTCTGCAAATCGAAATGCCTCTTCAGGGCCTCTTCGACCGCCTTCCCAAGACCAATTAAGAGCCATCCATCCAGTAGTTATTCCATTTGCTGCTAGATCTTTATCGATGGCATTTAGGGCTAATTCAGTGTCAAATCTAGCAGATGGTCTAGGTGCAATGTGTTTCTCAAAAGCATCACCATGTAGGTCAATTATTCCGGGCAACAAATAATAACCCGCCAAATCGACTTCAATGCAATTTTCTTGAGATATATAGCCGTCCTCTATGGAAATAGCTTCATTGCAGAGTTCGCCCTCTAAAAGCGTAGTTCCATTGACTAGTTTGATATCCATTAAAATGTTTCTCTAATTTTAGAAACGGGTTAATGACAATTTGTATCAAATTTGTGACGGATTTAGGTGTAATTCAAAGTAACGATAGGTCCAGAAAAATGAGCTATTCCAAATTCAATAGGATTTCCATTGAGGTCGGTATTTACGCTCTCAGTGCGCAATAATGGATCACCCAGTTTTATTCTCAAATGATTAGACTGAACTGCGTCAGACAGAACTGCTTTTACAGCTGTTGAGTGACGTTTATAGTCAGTTACTCCACATTTACTCAAAGCAATTGTAACTGAGTTATGTTCTTTTATCGCATCTTCAAGATTGGGAAATTTGCTCAAACAAAATACTGAAGAGAAAAGGCCGATAGGTGTGAGGTCTGCAAATGATATCCCCTCATAATGTAACACCCTATTTCCAGTATTTATATTTAATGCGGCTGCTTCCTTTTCTGTGCAAAGACGACTTTGTAAAATTAGTGTTTTTCTTGATGGGGTTCGCCCAGCGTCTTTAATATTTTGGCTAAATCTTGTTCTGTCGCCGAGTTTATAATTTGTGGGCTTGTCTGAAACAAATACACCACTCCCCCGTTTTGACCAAGTGACTCCCTCACTACATAAAAAAGAGAGAGCTTGCCTGACTGTATGCCTGTTGACGCCAAAACGTTGCGAGAGCTCGGCTTCAGTTGGTAGTTTTGCTCCAATTGGAATTTGGGCAGATTTTATCTCCTCAGTGAGTGCATTCGCTATGTTTTTCCATAGTGGCAATTTTGACATTGTTACAAAAACTTCACTTTTATTTTCTATGCATAATAGTTAGACATAGTTAAGATTTGTCTAGTTGTATAGTAAGAAATTCAGATGATAGAAGACAGAAAAAATTGGCTTTCGATTTTAGCAAAGGTGAAGACAAAAGATTTGGATGAATGCTGGCGCAAGGTCAAAAATTTACCGGATTACAAATTGCTGAGAGCGCCCGAAATAGGTGGTGCTATGGTGCAAGGTAGATTGGGCGCAACGGGTGATTCATTCAACCTTGGTGAAATGACGGTGACAAGGTGTTCTGTTCAGCTTGAGACCGGAGAGATTGGGCATGGATATATCCAAGGCAGAGAAAAAGAGGCTGCCAAAAAGGTTGCTGTCCTTGATGCCATAATGCAAGGAACTCGTCGGCATGAGGTTGAGTCATTAGTAATTGCCCCGCTCACAAAGCTTTACCATCAAGAAAAAGAGGCGAACTCAAAAAAGGCAGCAGCTACCAAAGTAGAATTTTTTACTATGGCGCGAGGAGAGAGTGAATGAGCAATAGCAACATCTCTAATGGTTTTGCATCTCCATCAGAAGATGGAGCAAGAGCTTTTCGGGCTATTATGACAGCTATGGCCAGGCCAGGAAAAATATTAGACTTAGATTTTCTAACACCCCCTGAACCTTTATCTCCAGCCGCTGGAACAGTTTTACTGACTTTATGTGACCCAGATACGCCAATAAAGCTCTTAAGTACTGTTTCCAACAAAGAAGTAAAAGACTGGTTGGCTTTTCAAACTGGAGCAGTAACAACCGAAGCTCATCTTGCTAGTTTTGTAATTGGTTCATGGCAGGAATTGAACCCAATTAATCAATTTAAAAAGGGTAACTCAAAATATCCAGACAGATCTGCTACTCTAATCGTGGAATGTGATGATCTAAAAGATTCAGGCATGGCCCTCAGAGGACCCGGCATTGAAACAGTCAGTTATTTATCACTGCCGGAAATAGAAGCTTTTCAAAAAAATAATGCACAATTCCCATTGGGAGTAGATTTTATATTTTGTGCTGGATCAAAAATAGCAGCCCTTCCTCGTAGTACAAAAGTGACAAAGGACTAAAATATGTATGTTGCAGTAAAAGGCGGCGAGAAAGCTATAGATAATGCTCATCTTTGGCTAGCCGAAGAAAGAAGGGGGGATGTATCTGTTTCGGAGTTAAGTCTGAAGCAAATAACTGAACAGCTTGGTCTCGCCGTTAATAGAGTAATGGCTGAAGGCTCTTTATATGACCGTGAGCTTGCCGCTCTAGCAATAAAGCAGTCGCGCGGTGATTTAATTGAGGCAATATTTTTGTTGCGCGCTTACCGTACTACGTTACCTAGGTTTGGCACCACAAAACCAATTAATACGAATAATATGTCTTGTTTAAGGCGTATTTCTGCAACCTTCAAAGATGCGCCAGGAGGCCAGATCTTAGGGCCAACTTTTGACTATACTCACAGGCTCCTGGACTTTAAATTGGAAGCTGACGGAGAAAGCCTGACGGCGACGCAAGCAGAAACTGCAATCGATAAAGAAATTCCTCATATTACAAATTACCTTTACAAAGAGGGATTGATTAAAGAGGAGGAGTTGACTGGATCTGAACCTCAGGACTTAACCCGGGAGCCTTTAGAGATCCCAGCTAAAAGACCATTAAGATTGCAGTCTTTAGCTCGAGGAGATGAGGGTTTTGTTCTGGGAATGGCCTATTCTACTCAGCGTGGGTACGCCCGCAACCACGCATTCGTTGGCGAATTACGCGTGGGAATGGTGTCAGTTGAAATGGAAATTCCAGAGTTAGGGTGTTCCATTGAAATTGGGGAAATTGAAGTCACAGAGTGCGAAACTGTAAACCAGTTTCAAGGATCAAAAACCGAGCCACCACAATTTACTAGAGGTTATGGCTTGGTCATGGGGCACTCTGAGAGAAAAGCTATCTCTATGGCTTTGGTTGATAGGGCTCTTTGCTGGAAGGAGTTAGGTGAAGATGACCTGGGGGCGCCAGTTCAAGATGAAGAGTTTGTTCTTTACCATGCAGACAATATTCAAGCGACAGGGTTCTTAGAACATATCAAACTTCCACATTATGTAGATTTTCAATCTGAACTTGAGCTTATCCGCAAGCTGAGAAGGGAGGCTGATGAAAGAAATGATACTCAGGAGGCTGCCGAATGAGTGACTATAATTTTGCCTATTTAGATGAACAAACTAAGCGCATGATTAGAAGAGCTATACTTAAAGGTTTAGCAATTCCAGGCTATCAAGTTCCTTTTGCAAGTCGCGAAATGCCTATGCCTTACGGTTGGGGCACGGGCGGAGTTCAGGTTTCCGCTGCTACCTTAACGCCTGAAGACACACTTAAAGTCATAGACCAAGGAGCTGATGATACTACAAACGCCATTTCAATAAGAAAGTTCTTTGAAAAAACTGCGAAAATCGCAACAACAGAAAAAACATCAAGTGCTTCCGTCATACAGACCCGACATCGTATCCCTGAAGAGCAGTTAACTGAAGACCAGATTTTGGTTTACCAGGTTCCAATTCCAGAACCCCTACGCTTTTTGGAGCCTTCTGAAATTGAGACGCGAAAAATGCATGCTTTAGAGGAATATGGCTTAATGCATGTAAAGCTTTACGAAGACATAAGCAGGCATGGCGCTATAGCTACCTCTTATGCCTACCCAGTTAAAGTCGAGGATCGTTACGTAATGGATCCATCTCCAATACCAAAGTTTGATAATCCAAAGATGGAAATGGCTGCTATTCAATTATTTGGAGCAGGCCGAGAACAGCGCATTTATGCATTGCCTCCTCACACTAAGGTCGTGAGTTTGGACTTTGATGATTTTCCCTTTGAACCATCAAAAGCTGATTACTCTTGCGATCTATGTGGTTCTGAAAACAGCTACCTTGATGAAGTTATTGTTGATGATGAGGGAGGCAGAATTTTTGTTTGCTCAGATACTGATTTCTGTTCATCCCGGCAGTCTATCAATTCGGAGCTAATTTATGAGTGAGCTACTTTTAGATGTAAGAGGTCTTTCAAAATACTATGGTAATCGTATCGGATGTGCTGAAGTAAATTTTGATCTTTGGCCCGGCGAGGTCATGGGAATTGTAGGAGAAAGTGGCTCTGGTAAATCAACTTTACTGAATTGTTTAGCTGGCCAGGTAGAGGCAGATTTTGGAGAGGTATTTTTCAATACACGTTCTGAAGGGATGAAAGATACTTTTCAGATGTCGGAACCTGAACGGAGAATGTTATCCCGCACTGACTGGGCATTCGTCCATCAAAATGCTCGGGATGGCCTGAGAATGAATGTAAGTGCCGGCGGTAATGTTGGAGAACGTTTGATGGCCGTGGGTTCTCGGCACTATGGTAAAATCAGAGAAAAGGCCGTAGATTGGCTGGAACGTGTTGAAATTCATAATTCAAGAATTGATGACAGACCTAAGGCCTTCTCAGGCGGTATGCAGCAGCGATTGCAGATAGCAAGAAATCTCGTCACTGGACCGCGACTAGTTTTTATGGATGAGCCTACTGGTGGATTAGACGTTTCTGTTCAGGCTCGACTTCTTGATTTAATAAAATCATTAGTTCGAGAATTGAATTTGAGTGCAATAATTGTCACTCACGATCTGGCCGTGGTTAGGCTACTTGCAGACAGATTGATGGTAATGAAAGACGGGTATGTGGTTGAGTCTGGTCTAACCGATCAGGTTTTGGATGACCCTCAGCATTCCTATACGCAACTGCTTGTTAGCTCTGTTTTGCAAGCTTAAGAGGTATCAAAATGATAAAAGTCGAAAATGTTGGTAAGACTTTCACTTTGTTTAATCAGGAAAATACCTCAATTCCTGTTATAAAAGAGGCAAGTTTTGAGGTGCTCAAAGGTGACTGCGTAGCCTTAGTTGGCAAATCTGGTTCTGGAAAGTCAACTTTGATGCGCATGATATATGGAAATTATCTTACTAATGAGGGTAAAATTTGGGTTGGGGATACAAATATCGTTGGAGCCTCTTCTCGGGCGATTATTAATATACGCCGTCATATACTGGGTTATGTAAGTCAATTTCTGAGAGTGGTTCCAAGGGTCCCAACGAGAGAGGTGGTTGCTGAGCCTCTGCTTGCAATTGGTAAGGAAATGGATGAGGCATTTGACATAGCAGAAAAACTTCTTGAGCGTCTAAATATTCCTCCTGCACTTTGGGATCTATCTCCAACGACATTTTCTGGCGGTGAGCAGCAACGGGTAAATATAGCTCGTGGTTTTGTTCGCAATTATCCCGCTATTTTATTAGATGAGCCCACTGCCAGTTTAGATAGTGAGAACCGGTCTGTGGTATTAGATTTAATAAAAGACGCTAAATCAAAGGGAACTGCAATTGTTGGGATCTTCCACGATGAATCTGCGCGAATGGATGTGTGTGACAGGGAAGTTGATGTGTCAAATTTCTCACCAAAATTGGACTCGTAAAATGCAAGGAAAACTGATCGCTATCGTGGGGCCTTCTGGTGTTGGAAAAGACTCCGTAATGCGAGAGTTGCTTAATAGCTCAGATGTTTGTCTGGTAAAAAGGGTAGTAACACGTCCAGTTGAAGAAAGTAACGAAGATCACTTTGAAATGGATGTTAAAAGTTTTCGTCTTAACGCAGAGTGCGGTGCATTCATTCTTAAATGGGAAGCCCATGGTTTGCACTATGGAATTACATATGAAGCAATTCAGCCACTATTTAAAGGGCAAGATATGCTGGTCAATCTTTCGAGGAAAACATTGGAAGAGGCAAATAATATTTTTGAAAATTTTTTGGTCATTAATCTAACCGCGCCCAAAAGTATCTTAGAAAGCAGACTGAAAAAGCGTGGCCGCGAAACCTCAAGCGAAATAATTGATCGAGTTAATAGAAAAGCAGAAAAGTTTCACGCTTCTATCAAAAAGTTCGACGTTTCTAATAACCGTCTGGTTTTTGAGACCGCTAAAGAAATAAAGTCAATCTTGAAACTAAATGATAGCGTTTATGTCTGAAATCACAAATAACCTTTTGCTAACTAACGCTAAATTGATTTTAGCAAACGAAGTTATTAGCGGGACCCTAGAAGTTGAGAATGGATTAATTAAATCCATCGATCAAACTAAAACGGCCGTGTCTAAAGCAATTGACTGTTGTGGGATGTATGTTTCTCCAGGTATCATAGAGCTGCATACTGACAATATAGAACGCCACATGGAACCCAGGCCTGGAGTGAGCTGGCCCATTAAACCTGCTGTTTTGGCTCACGACACTGAAATGGCAAGCTGCGGTATAACCACAGTTTTTGACGCCTTAAGGGTAGGATCAATTTCTAACAGCTCAGCTCGCTATTCCGCTTATGCGCGCATTTTGGCCAATGCCATTTTAGAACTGAAGAAAGAAAAGCTATTTAAAATTAACCACTTAATTCACCTTCGTGCAGAGATATGTTCTGAGACTTTGATAGAAGAAATGTCTGATTTTGGACCTGAAGATCATATAGGAATAATCAGCCTAATGGATCATACTCCAGGGCAAAGGCAATGGCGTGATTTAGAAAAACTTAAAGAATTTGTGCAAGGCAAGAAAAAAGTTGATGATCAAGGCTTTGCGGAACATGTGTCAACACTAAAAGCTTTGCGCGATAAGCATGGAACTAGCCATGAAAGATTTGTCTGTGAGCAAGCAAAAAAATTAAATGTGGTATTGGCTAGCCATGATGACACTACAAAAGATCATGTTAAACAGTCTGTTGCCAGAGGCGTGCAGATTGCAGAGTTTCCGACAACAAAAGAGGCTGCAAGATCATGTAAGAAAGAAAACATTTCAATAATGATGGGCGCTCCGAATTTGATAAGACAAGGTTCACATTCTGGTAATGTATCTGCTATTGAATTGGCCCAAGATGATTTACTTGATATTGTGTCATCAGATTATGTCCCTGCTGCATTATTTCAATCTTCAATGGTATTGGCTGACTTATGGGGTTCTTTGCCTAGAGCTATGCGTACGGTTACTTTATCTCCTGCTAAAGCATCGGGATTACAAGACAGAGGCGTTATTGATATTGGAAATAAGGCCGACTTAATAATGTTTGACAGGCATAAAGAAGTATCACTTATTAAAAGTGTCTGGTCGGACGGCCGTTCTGTTTTTTAGGTTTTTAGAGCAAGTGGCATTTGACGAATAACGTAGAAGTTACCATCTTTAGCTTCTCCCACGAGAGCTAGCTCTGAAAGATTTATTTTTTGCTGTAAAACTGGTTGAAAAAAATTCTCTATTTCGTCTTTTACTTTATTTCTAAAATCTTCAGGTATTTTTCCAGTCAAAGTTATATGAAAATAAAAATCCTCAAAAATATAAGGATAACCCCATTTTATTAGGTTCTGATCTTGCTCAGAGGTTAATTGATTTTCTCGTCTTTTTATAATTTCTTCTTTTGTTGGCTGTGCTCTAAAATAATCGAGTTCGCGAACTACTTTAGAATGTAACTTTCTAAGCTCTGTGTTTTTGACAGTTGGTGTTAATGCAAAAAAACCGCTTAGTTCTGAAAGTTTCAAATTAAACACAATTGGCTTTATAGACCCACAAAGTATTTTGAATTGTTGCTCTAATTCTAAAACGGTTACATTATTAGCGAGTCTAAACGGTGCTTTAATTGTTGCGTGAAGGCCATATTTTCTTGGAGCGTCTGTGATTTCTTGAATATTTACAGCGCTGCCGGCTTCTGGCTGTGACGCTGGTTGGCCTGAAATAGTATCCCAGCCAAGCCAGCTAGAACCCATTTTATAAAATGGGTTAGTTGAGGGAACGTAATAAATTGCGTATCTTTTAAAATTCAATTCGCTACCAAAAGTTACTTTAAGCTTGTTTTATAATCTTCTAAATTCTTTTAATTATAAAAATTGAAAGTTCTATGACAAACCTTCAATGTCACAAAAATTTTACAAAAGTGCGCAAAATTGAATGGGCGTTCCTGGGGGGGAACGAAAGAGCAGTAAAAATGAAAGACTACCTGAACCCCGATTTTATTGGGCCCATAGAACCTCCAGTAAGTTTAACCAAAGAACAAAAGGCGGCTTTTGTTGTCTCTTTGCTAAACACGCCAAGAGCCGTATTCTTTGATGAAAAGGTTGATGGCGATTTTGATATTGCTAGTGGTTATTAGTTTCAAGAATACTTTGATCTGCTAAAACCATTCTAGCCATATTTTTTCCGCTTGCGGTTAAATTACCGTATGGATCAATATAGCCCTTTTTAATGGCCTTGTTTTTTATTTCTATAGAATCAGAGATGTCGTACAGCTTACGCAAGTGTAAGTCTATTAAACTTAGCTCTGATGTTTCCCGGGATTCATTCATTTTATAGCAGCCTTAATTTAAAATGTTTTAACGAATCTGTTGGTAAGACTGATTGTCGCATTTTACAGAATTTAATCAATTTGAATCTTAAGAATTAAAAAAAATTTTTTTAAAACTGAAGAAATTGTATTCTTGGGAATAGTAAAATCTTGCGTAATAAAAAGTATACAAACTATATTTATTTCTAAATGCTAGCGCAATGCTCTACATCAATTAAGATTTGAAGAAAATAGACTATGGATAATGTTTATAGCGATAGTAAAATTGAGCCGGATATACGAGATGTATTGGCCGCATTAGCAATACCTGGCATTGTTATTGGATTTGATGAATTTGTGCATTTTGCAAATGACGCTGCAAAGGCTATTTTTGGCGATGTAATTGAGGACAGGCACTACATAACGGTCATGCGTGATCCGGAAATTTCAGATGCTATCGAAACAGTAATAAACAATTTAAGCAGTAAGACTGCACGATGGGCAACAACCCTAGGTAATGTAGACGTTGTTTTTGATGTGCATATTGCTCCGCTTGGCTCTCAATTTTTACTTGCCACTTTTGCGGATTCGACCCAGGTTGAGAGGTCCAAACAACTTAGGCGGGACTTTGTTAGTAATGTCAGCCATGAGCTAAAAACCCCGCTGACTTCGATCATTGGGTTTCTCGAAACAATGCGAACATCTGCAAAATCCGATTATAAAGCTCAAGAGCGTTTTCTGTCTATTATGGGTGAGGAGGCTAACAGAATGAACAGGTTAGTTAACGATCTTATGTCATTAAACCGAGTTGAGAGTGAAGAGAGATCCAAGCCAACCACAAAGATAGATTTGATCAAGTTAATTAATGACACGATAGAAAGTTTTGATCCAGCGTGTAAAAAAAGCAAAAATTCGTTAGCTTTTGAGAAGGGCATAAAATCGCTTATTATCAATGCCGATCGTGACCAAATGCAACAGGTTATTTCCAACCTTATCGAAAACGCTTTGAAGTACGGTGGGCCAGGAAAAGAGGTAAAGTTAATCTTAAGTATACCTTCTTATCAGCCTTTGTTGCGAAAAAACGGGTTATTGCTCAATGTAATGGACCAGGGACCAGGCATACCGGAGCAACATATACCTCGCCTAACTGAGCGATTTTATAGGGTTGATGATCATCGTTCTAGACAGGTTGGAGGTACAGGATTAGGCCTTTCGATTGTAAAGCATATAATTCACCGCCATCGTGGTCGTTTGCGAATTAAAAGCGAAATTGGCAAGGGTACAGTTGTTTCAGTTTTGTTACCAACTGATGAATAGCATTTATACATTCACAAAATTGTTACATTAGTGTCATAAACTTGTTGCAATGGTTGCTTATCTCGTCCGGAGTAAAATGCTTGTTTTAAGGAGATAGCAGAAATGTATTTTGTGAAAAAGTTGGTGTCAATCGCAGCGGTAACTGCACTGAGCGCCACAACCCTAGCCGCGCGTGACCAAGTTCACATTGCTGGCTCGTCAACAGTACTTCCATATGCTTCAATCGTTGCTGAGGCTTTTGGAGAAAATTTTGACTTTCCAACACCAATCGTAGAGGGCGGTGGATCTGGTGCTGGTCGGAAACGTATGTGTGAGGGCGTTGGGCTGAACACAATTGATATCGCCAACTCATCCTCTTTGATGAAGGAAGAACAATGGGGTACATGCCAAGAAACAGTCGGTAAAATCACAGAAGTTCGAATTGGTTATGATGGGATCACTTTTTCCACACGCCTTGAAAACAAAGGCTTTGCCAATTTGACGCCTGCACAAATTTATCTTGCACTTTCAGATAAGTCTAATGCGAACACTTGGGCGGACGTAGATCCTTCACTTCCAGCTGTGGCAATCAAAGCTTTTATTCCAGGCACAAAGCACGGAACAAGAGAAGTTTTTGAGAAAAAAGTTATGTTGTCAGGATGTAAGACTGTTGGAACTTACAAGAAGTTAATGGACGGTGGTTTGGAAAAGAAACCGGCCGAAAAGGAGTGCTTTAAAGTAAGAACTGACGGTGCCTCAGTCGATATCGACGGAGACTACACCGAGACTTTGGCGTCTCTTGATGCAAACCCAGAAGGCATTGGCGTTTTTGGGTTGTCATTTCTCTTGAACAATACTGATAAGCTGTACGCAGCTAAGGTAAATGGTATTGAACCGTCTACAGAAACAATTGCGTCAGGTGAGTATCCTGTTTCTAGACCTTTGCAGTTTTATGTAAAAAATGCTCACGTTTCACAGGTTCCTGGAATGAAAGAATATATTGAATTCTTTGTATCAGACGAAATAGCTGGCCCAGATGGCCCACTGGCAGACTATGGTCTCGTATCAGATCCAGAACTGGCTGCTACACAGGCTTTGGTTGCAGCTATCAATTAAATCGCTATGAATACTGCAGGAAGCACATATGATGTGCTTCCTGTTAGCAAATTTAGGTTAGACTATGTCAACGTACGGTGTTTTAGGTTTACTATTTTTAATTGCCATATTTGGCTTTTTTTTTGGTAGAATTAAGGCGTTATCTAGTGCTGACGGTGACATAAAGAAACTTCACTCCTTACCACAGTTTTATGGCTTAAATGCCGTATTTCTTGCTTTCTTTCCACCACTACTGGTTTTAGTTATCTGGACTTTTGCTCAATCTATTTTTGTAGATGAAAGAATTAAAAGAGAATTATCTCCGTGGATTTTGGCTGAGCAGAAAAATATAAATTTAGTTATAAGTGAAGTAGACAGATTAAGTGATGGCCTAAAAGTTTCCGTGGAGTTAGGTTCATTAACGTACCAACAGATTAGCGCCAAGACCGTTGGTTTGGATGGAATAGAAAACATTCTTAATGCCTCTGGAGTTTTTCTTACAGACGATATTCAGGCACCAATTTTAGCAGCTGCACGTTTAAAATTTTATATGGAAACCCTTGGTAATTCTTTTCGCAACTGGCTTGTTATCATAGGATCGATTATCGGGCTTGTATGGGCTTTAACACAGGCAAAGTTAAATTTTCGAGCTAGGCCTCGTGTTGAGCAGATGATTTTAGTGCTTTTAGCGGCGGCGGCGACGCTGGCTATTTTTACAAGTGTCGGAATTGTTCTTTCCATGCTGTTTGAGGCGCTTCGCTTCTTTGGAATGCATCCTTGGACAGATTTCTTTTTTGGCAGCACTTGGGCACCTTCTTTTAGTGCTGGAAGTGAGCTGTCTATACTTCCCCTACTATGGGGCACACTTTATATTTCATTTGTTGCACTTTTGGTGGCTGTCCCTATAGGACTTTATGCTGCAATCTATCTTTCAGAATATGCCTCTCGACCGGTTAGAGCATTTGCAAAACCATTATTGGAAGTTTTGGCGGGGATCCCAACCATTGTTTACGGCTTGTTTGCGCTGACAACTTTTGGGCCCTTTCTAAGAAAATTTTTTGGTGATGGAGGGTTTCTTGGGGTTGAGTGGATGTCTGACTCTCGATCTGTTATTACAGCTGGTGTGGTAATGGGAATGATGCTCATCCCTTTTGTATCATCTCTTTCGGATGACATTATTAATGCAGTTCCACAGTCTTTAAGAGATGGATCTTATGGTTTGGGAGCAACTCAATCAGAAACAGTTAGAAATGTTATTCTACCTGCAGCCTTACCAGGGATCATTGGTGCAATATTACTGGCCGCTTCCCGTGCTATAGGCGAAACAATGATTGTTGTGTTGGGTGCTGGTGCTGTTGCAAAGTTTGCAGGTAATCCATTAGAGGCGCTTACCACCATTACCACCCGCATCGTTAGTCAGTTAACAGGTGATCTTGAGTTTGATAGTGCGGAAACTTTGGTGGCATTTGCTCTTGGGTTAACTTTATTTACTATTACATTGGGTTTAAACGTTTTGGCATTGTACATTGTGCGAAGATATAGGGAGCAGTATGAATGACAGATACTACTCCAACAAACTCTCTGTTCAAAACTTCCGATAGGACTAAAAGCAGAAATGCTGCTGAGAAAAGATTTAGGATTTATGGCATCATCGCAATTTCCATAGGTCTTTTTATGTTATTGGTATTAGCCAGTACAATAGTCTTGCGAGGCACAAGCGCATTCCAGCAAACATTCATTACTTTAGATGTGGAGCTTCTAGAATCTAAGCTGGACAAAAAAGGAAATCGAAATATCGATGATATCAAAAAGGTTTCGACCTTTGGATATAATCCTATTTTAGTGAATGCCGTCAGAGGATCGTTGGAAAAAAACGGCATAGAAACGTCACTTAAAAAGAAAGAATTAAGTGGCATTATTTCTAAAAGTGCTCCCTCGCAATTACGGGAATACGTATTGGCGGATGTCTCGAGTATTGGCCAGACAATTGAATTCAGATTTTTAGCAAATGGTTGGATAGATGGCTATTTAAAAGGTCGTTATACTAGAGAAAGTGTAGCTAATAGTAAATTTGCAAGTGCCGAACAATTTGATCTGATAGATGAGCTTGTAAAGATTGGTGTTGTAGAAAAAAAATTCAATTTAGACTTTATTTTAGGAGCTGATGCATCTGATCAGAGACCTGAGGCCTCTGGAATTGGGGTGGCAGTGGTTGGATCTTTTTATATGATGTTAGTTGTTCTGCTATTGTCTCTTCCACTTGGTGTGGCCGCCTCAGTCTATTTAGAAGAATTTGCGAAGAAAAACTTATTTACAGATTTGATAGAGATAACGATTTCAAATTTAGCCGCCGTTCCTTCAATTGTTTTTGGAATTTTAGGTCTAGCGGTTTTTATTAATTACGTAAATTTACCTCAGTCTACTCCATTAGTAGGCGGCCTTGTCCTTACTTTAATGACCCTACCTACAATAATAATATCCACTCGGGCATCACTGAAGTCTGTTCCACCAAGTATTAGAGATGCAGCTCTTGGTATTGGGGCCTCAAAGATGCAAATGGTCTTTCATCATGTACTTCCTCTGGCTGCCCCAGGGATTTTTACCGGCACGATAATTGGCATGGCTCAGGCACTTGGTGAAAGTGCTCCACTATTACTTATAGGAATGATTGGTTATATTGCGACTAATATGCCCGCTAATATCAGTGAAGGATTATTAGCCCCTAATTCGGCTATGCCTGCACAAATATATGAATGGGCAAAACGAGCAGATCCAGCTTTCGTTGAGCGCGCATGGGGTGGTATAATAATTTTACTTATCTTTCTTTTAACTATGAATACACTGGCTGTAGTTTTGCGCCGAAAATTTGAGAGGCGTTGGTAATTATTATGAAAGATCAACTGAATTCTGATCGGGAGGCTTCTTTGTCAAATGGTATGCCAAAAATTACGGCTGAAAATGTAAATGTCTATTATGAAGAGGTTCATGCTCTTAAAGATGTCTCTGTGAAAATTGAGCAAAATGCAGTCACTGCATTTATTGGTCCATCTGGCTGCGGCAAATCTACATTTCTCCGCTGCTTGAACCGTATGAATGATACAATTGATATCTGTAAGATAACTGGCCGGATACTTCTTGAAAACGAAGATATTTATGATGCAAAGGTAGATCCAGTTCAACTTAGGGCTAAAGTGGGAATGGTATTTCAAAAACCTAATCCTTTTCCCAAGTCAGTTTATGATAATATAGCGTACGGTCCCCGTATTCACGGTTTGGCGTCTAATAAATCTGAGCTGGATGACATAGTTGAGCAGTCTTTGCGACGTGCAGCTATTTGGGATGAGGTTAAAGATCGCTTGGATGCGCCAGGTACGGGTTTATCTGGCGGTCAGCAGCAACGAGTTTGTATTGCACGTGCAATTGCTACGTCTCCTGATGTCCTGCTTATGGATGAACCGTGTTCCGCATTGGATCCGATTGCAACGGCTCAGGTGGAAGAATTAATTGATGAGCTTCGGCAGAACTTCTGTGTTGTGATTGTGACGCACTCAATGCAGCAGGCAGCCAGAGTAAGCCAGAGGACTGCTTTTTTCCACCTTGGAAGTTTAGTTGAATTTGGGGATACGGAGAAAATTTTTACAAACCCTGAGGATCCAAGAACTGAAAGCTACATTACTGGGCGAATAGGCTAGGAGTTAACATGCAAAATAGTCAACACATAAGATCTGCTTTTGATAGAGCCTTGGAGAGCTTGCAAGCCAACATGTTAAAAATGGGTGGTCTTGTAGAAGTGAATATAATGGATGCAGCTAAAGCTCTTGAGGATCGAGATATTGATCTTGCCGAAAAAGTTCGTGAGCGAGATAAACAAATCGATAATTTGGAAGAAATTATAAATGATGGAATTTCTCGATTTATTGCTCAAGAATCTCCAGTTGCTACTGATCTTAGAGTTTTGCTTTCAATACTAAAAGTCTCAAACAACCTAGAGCGCATTGGCGATCACGCTAAAAATACTGCCAAAAGAACAAATGTGCTTCTCCAATTAAAGGACGTAGAGAACTCGCAAGCTGCAATACGTAGGCTTTCTAGAGATGTTCAAGTTATGCTCAAGGATGCATTGGATGCTTATATTAATCGAGATAAAGAGCTGGCATTGGATGTAATTGCGAGAGATACGGAGATTGACGAATTATATAGTGGACTGTTCAGAGAGTTTTTAACTTATATGATGGAAGACCCAAGAAATATCACTGCCTGCATGCATCTTCATTTTATCGCAAAAAATATTGAACGCATGGGGGATCATGTAACTTCGATTGCAGAGCAAGTTGTTTTTGTCGTTACTGGAGAAATGCCTACAGAAAAAAGAGATAAGGCTGACAACACATCTGTAAGTTTAGAGCTGTCCAAGGATTTGTAGTTATGGCACGCCCTAGAATACTTGTTGTTGATGATGAGGCGGCCCAACGTGAAGTTGTCTTATATAATTTGGAGGCAGCAGGCTTTGAAGTAATGTCTGCTGATAATGGCGAAGATGCTGTTTTAATGGCGTATGAAGAGCGCCCCAATTTAATCGTACTAGATTGGATGATGCCAAAATTATCCGGATTAGAGGTATGTCGCCAGCTTCGATCTAAAAAAGAAACAAAAGAAATTCCAATTATTTTACTGTCTGCTCGGTCTGAAGATGTTGATAAGGTCAGAGGACTTGAGATGGGTGCTGACGACTACGTTGCAAAGCCATATTCGGTTGTAGAACTAATGGCGCGAATTAACACGCAATTGAGAAGATATAGTGCGGCAATGACAGGAGAAAAATTAACTTATTTAGACATAGAGCTAGACTCTGAAACCCACAGGGTCTTTCGAAATGGCGTTGAAGTTAAGCTTGGTCCTACTGAATATAGATTGCTTAGTTTTTTTATGGAGAGGCCGGGGCGAGTGAGAACTAGAGAACAACTTCTCGATCATGTTTGGGGCCGAGATATTTACGTTGAAAGTAGAACAGTTGATGTCCATATCGGACGACTTAGAAAAGCATTAATAAAAAATGGCGGTCAAGACCCCATCCGCACAGTTCGCAGCGCTGGATATTCTCTTGGCTGAAATTTCTCTATTTGAGTATTATTTCTGATCCCATAATCATATTTGGCAAGAATGTCGAAATCCGAGGAACGCAGACTTCAGTTTTAAACTTCCAAAGGTTCTAAGGAATAGAATTGGTATTTAACTCCCATTTCTTTGTCTAAAGCTTTTTCTTCTGGGGAGTTCATCATCTTTTTTAACTCTTTGTAATTAAGTACGTCCGCAAGCCAAATAAGGCTATTTTCACTTTCCTTAAACAAAGAATAGTTTGTAATAAATTTACCTGACTGATCTTCCATATCGTATGTTATTCGCGCCTCAATTTCTTCCCATGAACATTTATGTGTTACTTTTATCAAGGTATTCATCAAAAATTTTCCCAAAGATCATTTCTTTTGAGAGCATTTCACAATAAAATTGTAAAAATTTTGTTACAAACTTTTTTGGATAAAAATTTTGTTCTTAAAAAGTTCA
>Ga0181587_10001943_pt1 | contig 17267 bp, 8 predicted proteins | sample 071ome_27_FD_132463 | JGI IMG/M metagenome (GOLD analysis project Ga0181587, IMG submission 132463) | Coastal salt marsh microbial communities from the Groves Creek Marsh, Skidaway Island, Georgia - 071409AT metaG (megahit assembly) | ecosystem: Environmental > Aquatic > Marine > Intertidal zone...
CCTTCGAGATAGGCTTCCAAAAGTGCGTCGTCCACCTCGGCAATACGCTCGACAAGCGCAGGAGCCGGATCCGCCCATCCATCAACCAGCACAGCTCCGTTATCGCCCTCGTTTTGCACGGAGTCTACGGGCAGCACATCGGTGGAAAACTCGTTTTGCAGAGCCGCCACGACGGCCGCCCAATCGGCCCCCATCCGGTCGACCTTGTTGATAAAGAACAGCGTGGGAATGTTCATGGCCTCGAGCGCGCTCCATATGGGCTCGCTCTGCGCCTGAATCCCCTCGACGGCGGAGAGGACGAGCACCGCCCCGTCCAGCACGCGCAGCGCGCGCTCCACTTCAGCAGAAAAATCGACGTGGCCGGGCGTGTCGATCAGGTTGATCTGCGCGTCGCGCCAGGTAAAGGACAGGGCCGCCGAGCGCACGGAAATGCCGCGCTTCTTCTCCACGTCGAGCACGTCGGACAGGCTGGTCCCCTTGTCCACGCTGCCCGCGGCGCGCGTGCTGCCGCTCAGGTAGAGCATGTGTTCGGTCAGCGTCGTTTTACCCGCATCGACGTGGGCGAGAATGCCAATATTTCGGATCGTATGTGCCGTGCTCATGCGTTTTGTTCACAGGGCGTTGAAAGTTGTTCCAGTAGGGTAGACAGATATCACCCTATCCCCTTTGTTAAAGGGCGCACCCGAGAGGTGGGCGAGAAAATAGTATAAAAGAGAAGACGGGATTTGACCACGGATCCTATGTGTGCGTCTCGGATCTCAAGAGACGACCAACGCGAAAAATAGCTCTTGTCGTATACATGAATCTCTTATAAAAGCAGATTTGCACTCAACGCTATGCGGTTTAAAACACTCACTTTTTTGCTCCTTTTGCACGCGCTGTCTGGGCAGGCCCAAGAGGGATATGCCCCGCTGGCTGACCGCATTGAAATTGGGGGTAAAGACGACTGGGCGGCTTGGCAAGCGCCCGTTGGCACCCGCGTATTAGGCGAAGATGGGAGCGTCCAACCGCGCTTTGTGCGCCGCGATATCAACGCCGCGCTCAACGCCGACCGCTTTACGTATGTAAGCGAAGGCGATACGCTGGTCGGCGGCATTGCCGGTGCCGGCTCCGGCATCGAGACGGCCCACTGGGCCATAGACGGGAATAACGAAACCTACTGGGAACCCGACCTCAGACACCCCATAGAAGACTGGTGGGTCGATATTGACCTGGGCCGCGTAGCGCTTGTAACGCGCGTTGTCGTGCGCTTTGCCGAAGAAGGGGCGGGCGATCCGCTGCTCAAGTTTCGCGTGCTGGCCTCCGACGGACGCGTGACCTTTACCTACGAACGCCAGCGCAGCTTCCGCCGAGTGGGCTTGGCGAACCTGGCCAACAAAACGCAGCGAGAGTTCGTCTTCGACATCGAGCCCCCCGCGCGCACGCCCGAAGGCGTAGAGGGCGTCGCCGCCCAGATTATCCGCATTCAGGCACTCGATTCGGACGGCCCGCGCGGCGCCCCCGTAGACAGTATGACCCACGGAGCGCTGTCCGAAGAGGAGCGCGGCGCCGTAGACTACTTTCGCCGCACCGTAGCCGATCGCCAGATACCCGTCGCCCGCTCGGTATACGAGGCCCTGCCACCCGAAGAGCAGGGCGATATACGCTACTATCGCCACGAACGACCTCGCTTAGCCGAAGTAGAAGTACATGCGATAGGCGACAACGCCATCCGACTAACGCGCCCGCCGCTGGGCGAGCAGGGACGCGACGCGGCCACCCGCAGCCAGCGCCCCTACACGGACGGCCTCTTCTCCACCTTTGGCAACCTGCAGGAATACGACGCCCAGCGCGACGAACGCCAGGTCGTCATCGACCTAGGTGCGTCGTACTGGCTCGACCGCATTCGCCTGCTCAGTCCGGCCGAGCCGCCACCGGCCTATCAGCTGCGCATATCGGACGGCGCGCTCAACGCCGACGGCGAGCGCATCTGGCGACTCTTTGACGAACAGCTCAATAGGGAGAGCTTCCTTCAGTTAGAGGAACGCTTTGACCTGCGGCCAGTGCGCTATATCGACCTGCGCCGACTGCCGCTGCCAGCCGCGCGCAGCGAGCGTGGACAGATTAGTGAGATCCAGGCCTACGGCGAGGGCTTTGTGCCCGAGGTCGTCATGCACTCCCCTCTCATGAAGCTGCCGTCGCCCAAGCTCTTCACCCATCTCAGCTGGACGGGTGATATACCCAACGGCACGCACATAGCCGTGCGTACGCGCACGGGCAACGAGCTAGAAGAGATTCTGCACTACTACTCAGACCGCGGCAATGAAATCAGCCGCATCGCCTGGGAAAGGCGCGCCGAAGACCGACGCGGTCCCATTGTTTTAGAGGAGCTGCCCGGAGCCGATTGGAGCGGCTGGAGTCCATTCTATTTTTCTTCTGGTCAGGCCTTTCAATCGCCCGCGCCGCGCCGCTATGCGCTGGCCGAAGTGCGCCTGCGCAGCAGCGATCCGCAGCTAGCGGCCACGCTCCGATCGCTCCGCCTGCACTTTGCTCCACCTCTAGTTGACGCAGCCGTGGCAGAGCTGTGGCCGCTGCGACAGATACAGCCCGGCGTCAAAGAGGAGTTCACGCTCTACGTCCGACCGACCTTTGGGGCCAACAATCCGGGCTTTGATCGCCTGCGCCTAGGCTCGTCCTCGGTCGCGCCGATTGAGCTTGTCGACGTTCGGTCCGGCTCGGAGAGTCTGCTGCGTCTGGGAGGAGGACGGCAGCTGTGGCCGGGACCGATCCGCGTTGAGCGAACCGACGACGAGGAGATTGATCTCCTCTTTACCGAACCCGTCCAACGGGGGACTCTCTACGCCATTCGACTGCGCACCGAGGTGTATATGGGCAATACGCAGTTTTTCGCCGCGCTGTCCAACAGTCAGTGGCCCGACCGCCTGCAGCAGATAAGCCCCGGCAACGCTACGGATCTGGTCGCCAGCCAGTCCCTAGTCGCCGTAACGGACCTGGGCGACAACGCCTTGCTAAGCGACGTCGTCATAGCCCCTGCCATATGCACACCCAACGGCGACGGCATCAACGACCGGATCGATATATCGGCCAAGGTTTTCTCTATTCAAGAGGGCGGTCAGCTGCGCGTAGAGCTCTTTGACCTAAGCGGCAGACGGCTGCGGTCGCTGGGACGCGAACGCGCGCGCGCCAGCGGAGAATACAGCCTGCACTGGGACGGCCTCGACGAGAGCGGCCAGCGCGTGGCGCCCGGCGCTTACCTTATTCGCATTCGTCTGGAAGTCGACGCAAAAGACCGCCAACAGGACGTGGTTCGACTCATACAGGTGGCCTACTAATGCGAACCTTCGCGCAAGGAGCATGTCGCACTGCACTCGTAAAGCGCATCCTGTATGGGATCGTCGCCCTGCTGACAGCCGGCTCGAGCATCGCACAATCACCGCCCGCGCTCTATCCGCGCTTTGAGCTAGAATACGTCGAGCCACACGTACATAAGTGGTACGAGCCGCGCCACCTGCCCGAAACTTACTGGCGACCCTGGTATAGCGGCGCCACCTCCTATGCGCGCCAGCCCTACAGTCGCTACGTAAACCGCCTGCTGGAAGGCGACGACTTTTACGACGTCTTTGGCCAACCGATCGGCCGCGGCTGGCTGGTATACACCTGGACGCAAACTCAGCCCCAGGCCAGCGGCAGCCAGCTCTTCAAGCGTCCCCCGGAGGATCCGCGCAACCGCTCCGAGCCCCGTCCCAACAACGTCAACGCCTACGAGCGCTTTTTCGACCGGCTAGTCATCTCCGGAGATCAGCACGGCTCGACGTCGTATCGGCTGATGGTCGGCGACGCCATCTACACGCGCTTTACGCCGCTCACATTTTCAAAGCCGCAGTACAACGGACTGCGACTGGATCTGGCCAACAGCCAGCACAGCGCCACGCTCTTACTATCGAGGCCGAGCGATCCAAACGGCCCCTACCAAAACGACGTGGGGCTCATCAACTCGGGCAACGGCACGCACGCCACGCATCTGGTGGCCGGTCATGCCGACCTAGCCCTAGGCGCGTGGGCGCGACTTGGGCTCAGCTACGTCAACGTGCACACGGCGCATACGCAGAACGAGCTCAACAACGGCAACCCGCTCAACGGCACGCTAACGCTGCGGCAAAACCAACCCCTCCGCACTTTCTGGGTGCGCCTGCGCGACGACTCCCCGCAGGACCTCCAAGGGGGAGCCACTCTCTTGGCCCACGATATCGTCCTAACCGATACCAGCGGTCAGCGGCTGCGCGGATCTGAAATCGGCTTTCTCCCACAGGTGGAGGGCGGCATCAGCGAGGGCGGCGCACTCGTGGCCGACGGCAATGAGCAGATCCTGCTGAAATACGATCTCGACGCGCTCGACTACGAAGAGCTGACAGCGGGTGCACTGCGCAGCGTGCAGGTGGCGCTGGACGTTGCCGACGACTACCGCATCGAAACCGCTTCCAACCTCCAGACAGACGGCGTAAGCGGTTCGTCCAATCCCGTATTTCTCACGCAGGCGCGCGCGGCTGGCAACGTGCAAGACCGCAGCAACACAGGCCTACGCACGCTCTCCTACGGCCTGCCCGTAGCCAGCGAGATCTACGGATTCAACTGGAATATGCCCGACTGGCACGGCCTGTCCGCACAGGGAGAAATGGCCGTCAATCGCCGCCTGCAGCGCTACCCCAATCCCAGCCTGAAGCGCCACCATCAGACGGCCGAAACGGCAGCAGCTACCTACGGGCAGTTCGCCTATCGGCGCTATCCCTTTGCGCTCTCTGTAGAGCTGTTTTCAATGGACGATGACTACAGCACCTCCTACTGGCTGACGACGCCGAGCGGGTCGCTGATATACGACGCCGATATACCCCAGGTCTACGAACTGGTCGACGACGACGACGACCTGAACGCCATCCCCGAATGGCTCCGCCCCTACCAACCGTCCAACGGAGAGATTGCCTGGCCCGGCTACGATGAGAACGGCGATTTCCTCAACGACCACAACGCAAACGCCAACCTCATACCGGACTACGAAGAGCCTTTCCTGCGCTTTCGCTCCGATCGTCCCCAACTGCTTGCCGGCTTGGATATGAATCACAACGGCACGATTGATCGGCTGGAAAACGACGGCTTGGCCGACTATCCGTACAAGCGCGACCACCGGGGATACAACGGCTATATAAAAGCGCACGTCGGACCAGACGCCGCGCTCACGCTCGGCAGGCAGAACATGTACCTGATGGCCGGCGACGGTCGCACGGAAGCCTGGTATGCGATGGGCACGTGGACGCACAGAGCACCCTGGGGACGCCTGCGCATCTTTGAATACGCCGCGCTGACGAAGGATTCAATCGCCGACGATTTAATCCTGTGGGAGCAGCCGGTTGGAAGCCCCGGGCGCATGCGCGCCGTTCCCGATAGACGCCCTTCGCAAAACACGTGGGAGCACGAACTCTACGCCGATTTAGATCAGCGCATCGGCCCGGGCATACAGCTGCAGCACCGCCTAAAGTGGTCCCTGCGCAGCCAGCGCGACGACGCCGAAACGCTGCGCCAGCGCGAGGGCCGACGCACTAGCCACTTTACCGGACTGGTCAACCGCGCCCAGTGGAGCATTCCCATAGGGCTGGCAACCCTACAGCCGCGCTTTAAAAGCGAGTATCGGCGCGAGCGTCCCTACAGCACGCGGCAAACAGCCTACAGCGCGCTAGAGGAGATGTTTATCCTGCTGTTGACCCAGCCCCTCATGGCTGAATCCGTTGGCGTCAGCTACTTCCCCCGCTACGGAAGGCAGCAGTTTAACACCCTCATGGAGCTGGGGCTAGAAGCCAGTCGACTGTGGCTCCTATCTGGACAGAATGGCGACCTAAACCAAGACTTCTGGCGCAGCACGGTGATCGTCCAACTGCGCAACGAGGTTGCCTATGAAGGCTATCGACTCGTCACGCGCACGGGACTGCGCCTGAGTCGCTGGCTTTTTGACGACGGCCGCAGCCAGCGCAGCAACGCGCTCTTTATGTCGATCAACGCGGGGTTACAATAATGGCCCGCTTTGCGTGGATCGCCCTCTCCCTGCTGCTGATCGCCCCGCCGTATTCTGCCCAGCAGCGCTTTATCCTCGGACAGGGCGGCCTATCTTGGCAGAGCGGAGGTGGATTTCGCGACCCCACCGTGCTGTATAAACCGCGCGGCAGCGGCGTGCGCGAGGACACGACCAATGCGCCGGGTGGCACCATCGACTTTGACCATCGCCCGGGCTGGATCAGCCCGCTGTTTTTCGAACCCGATGAGAATATTTCCGCTCGCGTTCTCGAGCGCGACGGGCGCGTGTTTTTAATCAACGCCTTCTACGGAGCAACCGAGGCAGACCAGCTCCGGGGCACGGTCAACGGCGACCACAGCGTCGCCTTTCAACGCCGTCCCAGCCTGCTCGATCCGGCCCCTAAAATACGCGACGTGTGGGTAGGCCTGGACTTTGCGATCCCCGTCGGCATACACCGCGTGCGGTTCTACCCCCGCAACACGGTTGAGTCCGCGCCGTTTTATCCTTTCCAGGACGACTATATGCGCGCCTACGAGCTCTGGGTTAATCCAACGGAAACGGATGCCGACACGCCCGATATATTGGTGCAGCGCAGCGCGGCCAACGAACGGCCGATCGTCGACGTTTCCGTCTCACCCCAGTATGTCCGCCAACTCAAGCTCCGATCGCTAACGGCGGTGCCATTTGAGCTGGACGAGATCGAAGTATACGGCACGGGCTATATGCGCCAAGGCACCTATCTATCGGACATTATCGACTTGGGCGACGATGCGTCCATCGGTCCGCTGCGCTGGATAGCAGACACCGTGGGCAACTCGCTCTTTTCCAAAATGAGCGTTCGCATACGCACCGGACACGACGACACGCCGTGGGTTTATCAACAGTGGCTGCGCGATTCGCAGGGACGCATCACGGGGCCCACCAACGTCACGCCGCGCCAGTACTACGCTCTAGAGCGGCGCGACCGCGTGGCGCTAGGCCCAGAAGACGGAGACAATTGGAGCCCTTGGTACACCGTAGAAAACGGCCAGCTGGCCGGAGCCCCGCTCCCGCGGCGCTATGCGCAAATAGAGGTGCAGTTTGCGGGACGCCTCTTCGACACGCGGCGCATGCGACAGCTGGCGTTTGAATATCTCGTGCCGCCCGTAGCCGACGGCCTGTGGGCCGAAGTCTATCCCCGGCTAGCCGAAGCCGAGCGTCCGGCCAGCTTTCGCTACGGCGTGCGGCTAAAGAATCGGGGCGATGCCCGCGGGTTTGACCGTATAGAAGTCGATACGAACGTGGAAGTCACTGCCGTGCGCGAGCTGAAGATCAACGGACAGCCAGCCGCGTTTGAAATAGACTACATTCGCGAGAGCGGATTCGCGCTGCGCTTTCCCCTCATCCGAGAAAACGATGCCGTGCTCGAGTTTACGTTTGACCTGCCCATCTTTCGCTTTGGCACGACGTTTTCCGGCCGCGCGTATAACAGCCAATTTCCCACGGTTCCCCACGGGCTCCTGCCCGGAGATGCCGTGGACTTTGGCCCCGACGACTTTGGGCCCCTATCGGGCCTCTTTGTCGCCATCCCTAAAAAACAGCTGGGCAAGCTGGTGGGAGAAATTGCGGCCAGCGGCACCATCTTCACGCCCAACGGCGATGGGATCAACGAGCAATTTAGCGTTTCCTTTAACCTGCTTCAGCTGGTAGAACCAGCGCCCGTAACGCTCGAAGTGTACGATCTAAGCGGACACCCTGTGCGTCAAGTATGCCGTAGAGCATTGGGCATTGGCCCCTCGGAGTGCGCGTGGGATGGCAGAGCGGAGAGCGGTATACTAGCAGCGCCGGGCACCTATATCTGGGTGCTCACCGTGCGCGCCGATGCATTTGACGAAAAGCACATGGGAACGGTTTCCCTGGCCTACTGAGAGGAATAGACGCACGCACAATGACACGGTCTACACCGATACGTACCGCCCTACTCTTTACGAGCCTGTGGGTGACCCTGCTGGCCAACGGACTGAATGCGCAGGACTACGGCGCGCGCCTGGGCACCGTTCAGCGCGGGGGCAAAGTCTCCTTCGAACCGACGGGTCCGGGGGTGCTCTTTGACGCGCTCGATCCGACGGTCCGTCGGTGGTACGTTCCGCAGGAACTCTATTCAGAATACCAGTGGAAGCAGTGGGAATACTCGAACTATGCCCGCGAAAACTACCAGCGCTACGTATCGACCTCTTTAGAAGGCAACTTTTTCTACGACCTTTACGGCAATTTTGTCACGCGCGGATGGCTGATATACGACTGGCAGGAAATCAACCCTGAACCCTTTGGCAGCACGCTGACAAAGACCTCTCTCTTTGGCCGCTGGTTTAACAATCTGGTCGTGGCCTCCGACCACAAGGGGCAGTATCACTACGCCATTACCGTGGGCAACGAAATTCGCACTACGCTAACGCCGATGACCTTCTCTAAGCCGCTGTTTAACGGCATACAGTGGGATTTTGCCACCGACAAATACGAGGCGACGATGCTGCTTTCACGCATCAGCGACCCCAACTCTTTCATCGTCGGCGGCACGGCGCGCCAGCTGACCGACAACACCAACTTAGCGGGCGGGCGGCTGACGTTCCAGGTAGGCGATTTTGTCAAGATGGGCGGCACGTTTGTCAACGCTCACCACAGCTATACGCGCGCCGAAGCCTTTAGCGACGACCTCTTTAAGGGCGACCTGCTCGGCGTGCAAAACGAGGAGCCCGTGGGCGCTATCTACGTGCGCATTCGCGACGATTCGCCCGAGGATGGGAGCGGCGGCGGCGCCCTCTTTGCCAGCGACATCCTAGTGGAAGATCTAGAGGGACGGCAGACGAGAGGCTCCGAGATCGGCTTTCGCGCTTCTGTCGAAGGCGGCTTTCAGCGCCGCGGCTACCTATCGGCCGACGGCAGCGAGGAAATCTTGCTCACATTTGACTTCTCTAACTCGACCTATACGGGCCCTGACCCCAGCCAAATTCGCAGCGTGACGACAGAGCTGGTCCTGGCCAACGACTATCTAGTGGAAATGGGATCGGATCGCCAGAGGGCGCTCAGCGGAACGCGCGTATACACGGTGTTGGCACGCGCCGCAGGCAACGTGCAGGACGGATCCAATCAGCGCGTGCTCTCCTTTGACTACGGCCTGCCAACGGCCAACCAGATTGTCGGCTTCACAATGGAAGTGACCGATCTCGACGGCGTAGAGGCCTACCTAGAGTACAACGTGAACCACCGCTATCGGCAGTATCCCAACCCGCGCCTGCGCATGCACAGCACGGCCAGCACTCGGGCCGACGCGTGGACGGCCAACCTGTCGAAGAAAGCCTACCCCTACTTCTTGTATGCCGAAGCGTTTGACGTCGACCAACACTACAGCACGTCCATGGACGTAGTGGATGAAAACGGGGCCCTAGACTACAGTCGGCCGCTGCAGCGCTACGAGTTTGTCGACGACAACGACGATCAGGATCGACGACCAGACTGGAAGCGCAAGGGATGGAGCTTTGGCGATCTGGAAGTTTTTCCCGGCTGGGACGAAAACAATGACTTTGTCTCTGATTTTAACCAGAACGACAACGAGATCAGCCCCAATCGCATACCGGACTACGACGAACCCTTTCTGCGGTTTCGCACGGACAGACCCGAGTTTCTCTATGGTATCGATATGAATCACAACGGCACCATTGATCGCTTTGAAAACGACGAGGAAGCCGATCTGCCCTATCAGCGCGATCAGAAGGGCTTCAATGCCTACGCCGGAGCCTATCTCCATCCCGACGTGCGCCTAACCGTAGGCTGGATGCGCATTCGAGAAAAAGCAGCCGCCGGACAGAACCGCGCCCTTTATGCACTGGCTACAGTCGACCACAGCTATGCCCGCTGGGGGCGCGTGCGCCTGTTCCAAGACCTGCGCAAAGTGCGCGATACAATCGCTGACGACCTCGTACAGTGGCTGCAGCCACCCAACTCGCGCGGCGACCTATTTCCCGTTCCCGACGAGCGCCCCGCGCGCAATACGGTGATCAATACGACGTGGATAGGATGGCAGATCGAACCTCTGGCGGGCCTACGCATTGGGCATAAGGTTAAATCGCAGCGCTACAACCAGCTGGCCCAACGCGCGCAGCGAGCGCTAGCCGGGCAGCGCCGCAGCGCCTACTTTTTCGGCGCGGTGAATCAGGCCGAATACGGGCTCAACCTGCGGCAAATCAGCATTATCCCCGGCTGGAAAAGTGAATATATACACCAGAAACCCGTCTCCCGGAGCCGACCTCTCATGCGCGAGTGGAGTCAGTTCTTCATGCTCCTTACCCGCCTGCCCATACTGCGTCGCAGCACGCTAGAGGCCGGCCTGGAATACGAACGATTCTCTCAGTTACGCAACCCGCGTCCCCCCGGGGCCGAAGACTCGTTTAACGGTCTCGTCGCCGCGATACAGCTCAACAACGTATCGGAGTACTTGGGCTACCGACTTACAACACTAGCCGGACTGCAGGTAACGCGGCGCAGCTTCGAGATCGAGGGAACGCAGACCAACACCCGCGGCTTTATGACCGTCTTTGCAGGAGTTGAGTAGGGATGATCCTCTCGGGGACCATATACCGCGCAGCGTGCTGCATCCTCATCCCGCTGCTGTCTGGCGGATGCGGAGACGGGACGAGCCGACTCATCGACGTTAACCCAACACCGGGCCCATCGGCCGAACAGCACTTTCCAGACCCCGGACTGGAGTCGGCCGTGCGCGCCCAGTTGGATCAACCAGACGGCCGCATTGACTCGACGCAGCTACAAGCGCTCACCGCTCTAGATGCCAGCGGATATAGCATCGATAATCTCCAGGGTATAGAGCAGCTGCATGCCCTGGAGACGCTGCGCCTGGCGCGCAATACAATCCGCGACCTGACGCCGCTGGGCGCGTTGGATTCGCTGGCCGTGCTCGATCTGTCGAACAACGGCCTGTTTAGCCTGGCCCCGCTTGCCCCCCTGTCTGGGCTAACGCATCTCAACCTGGACTTTAATCGCATCGTTTCAATTGCTCCACTGGCCTCTATGCCCCAGCTAGAGCTCCTCAACCTCAATGGAAACCGCATCGCTGACATATCTGCGCTCGGCAGACTGGACCGCCTCAAAAACGTCGAGCTCTCGGGTAACCCGCTCAGCGAGCGGGCGCTGACGACCGACCTGCCAGCCCTCGTGCGACGCGGCGTTCAGGTTGCGATCTATCGCAGTGAAGGGATTATCCTCATCCCCGACCTACAGCTAGAGGCGCGCATACGGCGCGCTGCCAACAAGAACCTCGGGAACCTCACGCAGGTCGATCTCAACCGCATCGCACGCCTGAAAATAGAGGGCAGTGATCGCATTAGCGACCTCAGGGGCATAGAGCATCTGCACAACTTAGCTTCGCTCACCATAAGCGACACGCGCATTCCCAACGCCTATCCCCTCGCCCGTTTAACCAGACTGCGCACGCTCGAAATAAACAGGACCCGACTCGAAGACGTGTCGTTTGTATCGGGCCTCGTCAATCTCCGCACGCTGACCCTCCGCGATGTAGGCGTTGAAGACTTGAGCCCACTGGCGAACTTAACGCAGCTTCAATCCCTCCATCTGAGCGGCAATAGAGTCGTCGATTTACAGCCCTTAGCGGATCTGACCCGACTGCTTCGCTTAGACATATCGCGCAATCGCATTCGCACAGTTCGTCCGCTCCGCAACCTAACGCGTCTCAATATCCTCAACGCGACGGACAACGAAATCGAGGACCTATCCCCGCTGAGCACACTCTCGTCGCTCGACGCGCTCGACCTAAAGGCCAATTTTGTCGAAGATATTTCGCCGCTCAGCCCGTTAGACCGCTCGTTAAACGGGCTGAATTTAGCAGAGAACAGGCTGACAGAGCTGCGGGGTATAGGCGCACTGGATCGCCTCATTGAGCTAGACCTGTCGAATAATGCGCTGACCGATATCGGGCCGCTGAGCCGCTTGACCCGCCTGCGCCAATTAGACCTTTCCGGTAACCGCATCGACGAGGTCTCGGCGCTGAGTGAGCTCCCCCTGCGCGCGCTGGACCTAGCCAACAACAAGCTGGTTGACCTCACTCCGCTGGCAGGTTTGGACCGACTCATATCGCTCTTTGTCTTTAATAATCTGGTGAGTGATCTGTCGCCGCTAGCCTCGCTGGGGCGCCTCGAAGTGCTCGACCTATCGGTAAACCGCGTGATCGATCTGACGCCGCTGGCCAACTTAGAGCGCCTGCGCCAGCTCAGCCTTATTGCCAATCGCATCGTACAGCTGACGCCCCTCTTGGCCTTGGAAGATCTCCAATCGGTCGCCCTTATAGGCAACCGGCTCAGCGCACAGGCCATCAGCGTAGAAGTCGCCCAGCTGCGCGAACGGGGCGTCGAGGTGATCCTCGGAGAATGAAACCCATCGCGCGATATACGGCTCTATTGCTCCTCTGCGTATGCACCTGCGCACACGCCTTAGACACGCTGCGCGTCGGACGCACAGACGACGGTATGCGCTGGAACTCCATCGTTGAATCGGCTCAGTTTGTCGCCGTTTCACCCGACTCAATCTGGACGTGGGCCACGCAGCGCGGAGAAAACTTAGCTACGGACCTGCAGCTGCGCAGTGGGCTGATCGCCGCTCAAGTGCAGGTCCTAACGCCGGTCGGCTACGCGGACGCCCTATCTGAGCGCGAGAACTTGGACCACTGGATCGACGGCGATGCCAGCACGGCTTGGGGGCCCGACAGCGATCTGGAAGTGGAGCGACGAGGAACGATCTATATCGATCTAGGCGCCACGTTTCGCGTCGATCGGATTCGCCTTTACCCGCGATTGGACCGCGAGCACAAGGGGCTCGTGCTGGGCAGCTTCGAAGTAGCCAGCAGCGACGGACAGCAGGACAACCCGCTGGATGCGCCCTATCGAACGATCCCCGGACTGGCGTTTTCTGCGTTTAATCCCAATAGGCAGCCCGTAGTAGACCTCTCGTTCCAGCGGCGCGACGTCCGCTATATACGGCTCAAATCGAATACGGGCGAACCCTGGGAGTTGGCCGAATTCGAGGTCTACGCCGAGGGCACCGTGCCAAACGGAGTCTTCACTTCGAAGCCGCTCTTTATCCGCGGGGGCTATCCCATCTGGGGACGCATGTCCTATGAGGAAGGCGACCTGCAGACTCTGCCCATCGCCGTGCAGACCCGAACGGGACCCGACGAGGAACCCCTGCACTATTTCCTGCAGCGCGGCGATGAACTCGAGCGCGTCTCCGCCGAGGACTATGCCGCCTTTAATCCGCTCGATTTTTCTGGAGCAGCCCAAGTCCAGCTAGGCCCCATCCTCCCCAATCCCGAGTGGAGCCCCTGGCAAACGGTGACCGACGGCATCGTCTCTTCTCCCGCGCCCAGGCGCTACATACAGTTTCGCGTCGAGATGACCGAACCCGGCACAGCCCTCGAGAACCTGCTTGTTGAGTACGTGCAGCAACCCTTAGCCGACGAGCTCATAGCGGAAGTTAGCCCACTCGTCGTTAGCGCAGGTCAGCCAACGGACTTCACGCTGTCTCTTCAGGTACAGATTGACCAAGGCCGCGGCGATACGGGCTTTCGCTACCTGCAGGTGCGCACGCCAGCGCAGGTCGAGGCCATCACATCGGTGCGCGTAGACGACCGGGAGGTCCTTTTTACGCCAGAGTACAGCCAAGACGGATTCACGGTGGATATTTGGAAGCGAATCGCCCAGGCCGGCACGTTTATACAGATCGAATTTACCGCGAGCGTGTTCAGAGACGGCACGCCGTTCGAGGTGCGTGCGCTCGATATACGCGCAGAAGAGAGTGAGATCGAATCCGTGTACCAAACGGCGCGGCCGGGCGACGTCGATCCGCTATCGACAGGGGGCGAACTGCGCGTGCGACTAGATGGGGAACGCAGCAGACTGATAGAAAACCTCGTGGCGCGCACGACGACGATTAGCCCCAACGACGACGGTATAAACGACGCGCTAGAAGTTTCGTACGACCTGCTCAAGCTCACCGACTGGGCGCCGGTGTCGTTCCAGATATACGATCTGCAGGGGGCGCTCGTGGCTCAGGGAAGGAGCAGTCAGCGCAGCGGGCGCTTCGTGCGCGTCTGGCGCGGCGTGGACGGCAGCGGCCAGCGCGTGCCGCCCGGGCTTTATATATACCAGGTGGAGATCGAGGCCGATGGGGGCACGGCGCGCCAGTCCGGCGCCGTGCGCGTGGTCTACTAAGCGTCTCTATCGCAGGGCATTATTCGGTCAATATCTCACCGTCGCTAGCCGCCTGCGCAGAGCCCGTTCCCGCTTTCGCCTCGTCGAGCAGTCCGCGCAGCGCTTCCACCACGGCCGGCTCTTCTCTATAGCGATTGACGCGTTCGCTCAGATCTTCGCGCAGGTTGTACAGTTCACCGGGCTCGCTATGGGGGACGTACCCGCGCTCTGCGCCAAACCAATCGGGTTCGGGATTGTCCCCTCCCGTCGGGCTGTCGATCAGCACCCAGTCGCCGCGGCGGAGGGCGAAGCGGCCCGTCATGCTGTGATGGATGGCATGCGATCGCACGGGCGCATCGCGTCCACAAAGCAGCGGAAGAAAGGACACGCTGTCCTCGCCCTCGTCTTCGGCCAGCGACGCATCGACGAGCTCTGCGCAGGTGGCCATCAGATCGCCGAGCACGACGAGCTCCGAGCAGACGGCCCCCGCTTTCGTCCGGGCCGGCCAGCGCGCGACAAACGGCACGCGATGTCCGCCTTCCCACGCATCGCGCTTAATTCCGCGCAGCGCGCCCATGCTGTAGTGGTCGTGCGTGCGGACCCGCTCGTATACGCCGATCTCGTCGGGCGTGCGCCCCTCCGGACCGTTGTCACTTGTGAATATCAGCAGCGTATTTTCGGCCTGCCCGCTGCGCTCTAACGCCTCCATAACTTGCCCAACGACCCAGTCCACTTCGCACACAAAATCGCCGTAGGGGCCGCAGCCGCTCGTTCCAACAAAGGGTTCGTTGGGCACAATGGGCGAATGCGGGGAGGTCAGGGGCAGGTAGAGGAAAAAGGGTGCGCTATCTCCTCTGCGCTCTTCTATCCACTCGACGGCGCGGCGCGTGCATTCGGGCACCACGGCCTCGAGAGACCAATCGGGCACGGCAGGACCGGGACGACCGTACATCGATTCGGGCTTTTGCGCAGTCGGCTGCGCCGTTAGACGATCGTTTTCGAAGAAGGCGTAGGGCGGAAAATTCGGCACGTCTACGCCAAAGTAATAGTCGAACCCGCGTGCGGTGGGCCCTCCGGCGATGGGCTCTGAAAAGTCGATCTTCGCGCTCATGGCATCGCGCTGCGCCCGGTCAAATGCGCCATAGGACAGCGTATCGTTGGGATGGCCACCCGCGCGCAGAGCCCAGTCCCATCCCAGGTGCCATTTTCCAATGCACGCGGTGCGGTAGCCTCGATCGTTCAGCAGCTGTGCCACCGTTAGGCGATCTGGTTCAATCAGTGGAGCATCCCACTCCCACACGATGCCCCTCTTTAAGCGCGAGCGCCACGCATAGCGCCCCGTCAAAATATTATAGCGACTCGGGGTGCACACGCTCGAACCGGCATGGGCGTCGGTAAAGCGCATTCCCTCCGCTGCGAGCAGATCTAGGTTGGGCGTGGGAATCTTGCTTTCGGGATTATTGCAGCCCATATCGCCGTAGCCCATATCGTCGGCAAGGATATAAATGACGTTGGGATTCTCGCTCATGTCATTCTCACTGTGTTGGTTTAGTTAGAGGCGCGAGGAACGCAACAAGCGCTGCCCACGAGCATAGCCACGCACATCACTGGCTGCCCCGCACGGTCCGTTAAAGTGTCGATAAAGAAGCCCGGCAGCAAGGTGGACGGGAAGGACACAATTTCCTAAGCTCTATGCCCATACTCAAAAAAGGACGGTTGGCATGACATACGACGTGCTCTTAAAAGGCGGCCACGTCATCGATCCTAAAAACGGTATCGATGCGCTGGTCAACGTAGCCATAAAAGACGGAAAGATCGCCGCCGTGGGTGCGGATGTACACGGCGAAGCAACCAAGACTCTGGACGTGACGGGACACTATGTGACGCCGGGCCTCATCGACATCCACCTGCACGCATACCAGCGCTTTGGCGGCTGGCTGCACCCCGACCAGCAGTGCCTGCCCTACGGCGTGACCACCTGCGTCGATACCGGCAGTTCGGGATGGCAACACTTTGAAGATTTTGTCAATACAATTATCGCCCGTTCAACTACGCGCGTGCTGGCGTTTATCAATATCGTCGGCGCCGGCATGGCCGGTGCCTGCGAGCAGGACGTCAACGAGATGGTCCCAGAGCCGTGTGCCGACATGATCAAGCAGTATCCCGAGCACGCCATTGGCTCCAAGTCGGCCCACTTTTACGGCCCGGGATGGGAAGCGGCACAGGGCGGCATCGATGCGGCGCGTCTAAGCGATACCATCACCATGGTCGACTTTGCGCCCATGCCCGAGCGCAGCTACGAAGAGCTGCTCATCGAGCGCATGGCGCCCGGCGACATTCACACCCACCTCTACGCGTCGCATATTCCCCTCATCGACGAGAACAAAAAGATCAACGACTACGTGTGGGCCGCGCGCGAAAAGGGCGTCATATTCGACACGGGTCACGGCGGCGGTTCGTTCTGGTTCCGCATTGCCGTGCCGGCCATGGAGCAGGGCTTTCCCCCCGATACGATCAGCACCGACCTCCATACGGGCAGCCGCATGCGGCCCAACGCGACGATGGTCTCAACTATGGACAAGTATTTGGCCATGGGCATGCCGCTCAACGAGGTGGTCTACCGTTCGACGCAGAAACCGGCCGAGGTGATTCGCCGTCCCGAGCTGGGTCAAATCGGCGTGGGTGCCGAGGCCGACGTCGCCGTCCTAGAAATCGAAGAGGGCCAGTACGGGCTCGTCGATTCGGGCCGCGCGCGCATGAGCGCAACGCAAAAGACCTCCTGTCGGGTTACGCTGCGAGCCGGTCAGGTCGTCTGGGACGAATACGGTCTGAGCTGTCTTCCCTGGGAAGAAGCCGGCGATTATAAAATGTTGCCTTAGAAAGGCGGAGTCACCATGCGGCATGGGCCGCTCAACACCTTGGCCATGCTGGCGCTCTTACTGAGCGCCGGCTGC
>Ga0181587_10001944_pt1 | contig 17267 bp, 20 predicted proteins | sample 071ome_27_FD_132463 | JGI IMG/M metagenome (GOLD analysis project Ga0181587, IMG submission 132463) | Coastal salt marsh microbial communities from the Groves Creek Marsh, Skidaway Island, Georgia - 071409AT metaG (megahit assembly) | ecosystem: Environmental > Aquatic > Marine > Intertidal...
GGCGTGATGGAGTGCATCACCAACCCGTACATGAACGGCGAGACGATCCGTCTCGACGGCGGCATCCGGATGCCACCGAAGTGAGCGACAACAACGCTGTCCTGGTCGAACGCCGCGACCGGGTCATGGTCATCACGCTGAATCGCCCCGAGGCGATGAACGCCATCAACGGCGACCTGTCCCACGGGCTGTGGAACGCAGTGCAGGAGCTCAACGACGACCCCGGCCTCACCGCTGGTGTGTTGACCGGCGCCGGCAAGGGCTTCAGCTCGGGTATGGACCTCAAGGCGTTTGCAGCCGGCGAAGACATCGGCCCGATGCACGTGTTCATCCAGGCCGGCGCTGAGAAGCCGCTGATCGCAGCTATCGAGGGTTTCGCGATCGCCGGTGGGCTCGAGTTGGCCCTGTCGTGCGACCTCATGGTCGCTGGGGAGAGCGCCAAGTTCGGGATCCGTGAGGTGAAGGTCGGCCTGTTCGCGGCCGGCGGTGGCCTCATGCGCCTCCCGGCTCGGGTTGGCTACGCCAAGGCGATGGAGATGGCCGTTACCGGCGACAACATCACCGCACCCGAAGCGCTCGAGTTCGGTCTGCTTTCGCAGACCACCGAGGACGGCGGCGCGCTCGACGCCGCGATCGCCCTTGCCGAACGCATCGCCAAGAACGCGCCGCTCGCGGTTGCGGCTAGCAAGAAGCTGGTGAAGGCGGCAGCCCAGGGGTATGACGAGAGCGAGCTCTGGAAGATGCAGGGCGAACTCATGGGCCCGGTGTTTGGGAGCAACGACGCCAAGGAAGGACCCAAGGCGTTCGCCGAGAAGCGCGAACCCAACTGGACCGGAACCTGAGTCGTTTTTCCCGGAAAGGGAATCGATGGCCCGTCGGTCGCTTCGGCGATCGGCGGGCCATCGCCGTTTTCACCACAGACCCGCAGCGACGACCGTGACTGGCGTCTCCTTTGCCTCAGGCGGACGCCTGAGGCACGGCGAAAAAGGCCACGGCCACATAGTGGACGGCCACACCCGCGATCACGAAGAGATGAAAGATCTCGTGATACCCAAACCAGCGGGGCCAGGGGTTCGGCCGGTGCAGGGCGTAGCAGACCGCCCCGAATGAGAACAGCGCACCGCCGACGATGACCAGCGCAAAGCCTGCCACGCCAAGCCCCTCGAGCACCGCAGGAAGGGCGACAACGCCGACCCAACCAAGCGCCACATAGGGAGCTGCAACGACTGGATAGGGCGCACGGTGCCAGACCAGGTTGGCGACGATGCCGAGCCCAGCGCCGACCCACACCGTCGGGAGGATCCAACGAGCAGTTCCATCGTCGAGCGCGAACACGGCGATCGGGGTATAAGTCGCAGCGATGGCGACGAAGATCATCGAATGATCGAGCTTCTTCATGATCATGCGGCCACGGTCCCCCCAGTCGCCTCGGTGGTACAGCGCGCTGATGCCGAAGAGGCCGACGATCGCAAACGCGTAGACACTGACGACGAACCGGGGAGCGATACCCGGCGTGATCACGATGAGCAGTGGCGCGAGCGTGAGCGCAGACACGAAGGCGTACTGGTGCGAGACACCACGGAGGCGGGGGCGGGGGAGGGAGGAAGTCACGAGGTGGGGGCTGCGACCGGACGCTTCGACAGGGCGAAGAAGGCAGCAATGATCGGGATGAGCGCCCACAGTGTCGCAGATGTCCGGAACGATCCGGCCGCGGACTCCGTCAGGGAGAACGCAATCGGTCCGGCAGCAGAGGCCAGAACACCAAGGAAGGTCATCGCCCCCTGGATCGCGCCGAGGTGACGGGTCCCGAACCAGGCGGGAAGGAGGGCGGCGCCGAGCGTACGGACCATCCCTGACTGCAGGCCCAGCCAGATGGCGTAAACGATGACACCGAGCGTTGTGCTCACCCAGCCAGCGAAGAGCAGGGAGCCGCTCAACATCACAAGGGTGACCGCCGGCGCATAGCGGGTGCCGAGTCGATCGAGGGCCAAACCCATGCCCGGCGAACCGACGAACGTCCCAAGCACCTGGGGCAGGAACATGACGGCAGCCTCGGTCTCGCTGAATCCGCTCTCGCCGAGGAGGGCAATCTGGTGGAAGTTCAGCGCCGTCACCAGCATGCTCGCGAGCGAGGTCGCAAGGGCCAGAATCCAAAACGCTCGGGTACGAATCGCGACGTCACGGTCGACGCCCCACTCCTCGGCTGGCTCGTCGGCGTCAGCCGGGGGTTCACCATCGGGGTACTGCCCGACTGCGCCAGGCCGATCGATGATGCCGAACCATGCGAGCGGGACCACGACGACGGCGATGGTCCCCGAGGCGAGAAGCCACGCCGAACGCCACCCGATATCGTCGATCACCAACGACAGCACGACCGGCACGAGCGCCATCAGCGCCGACGAGAGCGTCATGGCGATCCCGAGGGCGAAGCCGCGCCGCCGATCAAACCACCGCGAGATCGTGACCGAGGAGACGAGCGACAGGGACCCCTGACCGAGCATTCGGATGAAGAAGAAGCCGATCGTCAACGTCACGATGCCCTGCACCCCCGCCATGTAGGCAAGGCCGACCGCGAAGAGCGCAGCGATGACCGTCATGGCCCGCCGGACGCCGAACCGGTCGATCCAGCGGCCGACCGTCGGGAGCGTCAGGGATCCGCAGAGAGTCCCGATCGCGTAGCCCGCCGAGATGGCGTTCTTCGAGAGGTCAAGGTCATCGGCGAAGTGGTCGATGAAGACGCTCACCCCGATCGTCTGGCCCGGTCCGGTCAATCCCATCGCGATGGTGGCCAGAGCAAGAATCCGCCAGCCGGCAAAGCGGGTCGACGAGGGGCTGTCGGTCGACGCAACTGGGGTGGGCATGCGGCGAGCATACGGAACATCAGTCGTCGGGTCGCACGACCAGTTCGCAGCGGCCGACGATCGGTGGAATGCGATCGCCGCGCATGCTCTACTCCGGGTTGTGCAATCTCCTGATGACTTCGACGCCATCGTGTTCGACATGGGTGGGGTCTTCATGGTCCCCAACCCACTCGTGGTGGGGGAGGCGATCCGAGACCGTGGCGTCGAGGTCGACCTTGCGGTGTCTTCGGCGGCCGATGCGCACTACCAGGGCGTGCGGGGGATCACCGAGTTGCTCGCGACGCAGACGGTCGAGGAGGCCGACCTTGACGTCTGGCTGCCGTACGACCGGCGCTGGCTTCGCGCCTTCGGGCTGACCGGCGCAACACTCGATGCCGCCGTCGAGGCCCGCAACCAGGCCCGCCGCGATGGCACAGCCGTCCACAAGGTCTGGAACCACACGCTCGACCACAACATCGACGCGTTTCATCGGATTGCGGCGTCGTTCGCCACCGCCATCGTGTCGAACAACGACGGTACGGCGATCGACCAGTGCCGCCGGTTCGGGATCTGCCAACAAGAACCCGGTGGGCCGCTGCCGCAGGTGTCGGCGATCATCGATTCGGGTGCGGTCGGGACCGCCAAGCCCGATCCGGCGATCTTCGCTCCCGCCCTCGATCGGCTGGCGACGGATCCTGCCCGCACGCTGTACGTCGGCGACACCGTGCACGCCGATGTCCTCGGCGCGACCCGGGCTGGTCTCCCGGTTGTACAGCTCGACCCGCTCGACCTTCATCGCGACCACGACCACTGGCGACTTCCCGACCTGGTTGCGTTGGCCGAAGCGCTCGGCGCGTGACCCGAGAACTTTCGGCCGCGCAGGCCCGTCGTATCGCGCTCGGAGCCCAGGGGTTCCGAGATCCCCGCCCCACCGGCGCGGTAGATCGGCGTCATCTGCGTCGGGTGATGGCGCGCCTCGGGCTGCTCCAGCTCGATTCGGTACCGGTCGTGATGCGTACCCAGTACCTGCCACTGTTCGCGCGCCTCGGGCCCTACGACCCCAACCTGCTCGACCGGGTCGCTTACCGCGACGACGAGTGGTTCGAGACCTGGTGTCATGAGGCGTCGCTGATGCCGACGGTTGATGAACCCCTGATGCGCTGGCACAAGGCGAGATGCGCAGCTGGCCAGACCTGGAAAGGCTTGGTTCGCTTCGCGGCGGAAAACACTCGCTACGTCGACGTGGTGCTCGACCAGGTGCGTGAGCGGCCCCTCGCCCCAGGCGAACTTGAGGACCCTCGACCGAACAGCGGCGACTGGTGGGGAAGTCGATCCGATGGTTCCGCGGCGCTCGACTGGCTGTTTCGAGTCGGCGAGGTTGGGATTCGGCGTCGCCCTGGCTTCGTCAAGGAATTCGACCTGCTCGAACGGATCGTGCCGTCCGAGGTCCGAGCTCAGCCCACGCCGACCGAGGAGGAGGCTCATCGTGAGCTCCTGATGCGAGCCGCCGCCAGCCTTGGGGTCGCCGCGGCGCCTGACCTCGTCGACTACCACCGGCTGCCGAAGCGCCCGGCGAAAGAACGGGTACAGGAACTGGTCGAGGACGGGCGACTCGAGCCCGTCGACGTCGAGGGGTGGGACCGTCCGGCCTATCTCCACCCCGACGCAACGCTTCCCCGTTCGATCGATGCGTGCACGCTGCTCTCGCCGTTCGATCCCGTCGTGTGGTTCCGCGAGCGGGGCGAGCGCCTCTTCGACTTCGACTACAAGATCGAGATCTACACCCCAGCCGCGAAACGACGCTTCGGGTACTACGTCCTGCCATTCCTCCTTGGCGACGACATCGTTGCTCGCCTCGACGGCAAGACCGACCGGACCGAGCGGGTGTTCCGTGTCTTTGGTGCGTTCGCAGAGGACGGTGTCGACCGAGGTTCGACCGCTGCCCGTCTCGCCCATGCCCTCGACGACCTCGCTACCTTCGTCGGTGTCGATGGTTGGGTTATCGACGGTGACAGGGGCGACCTGATCGGTCCGCTTGCCGCCGCCAGAGGAGGTCGTTCATGAAGCCAGTCGAGCATCGAACCGTTCTCGCTGAGGCCGTCGAGCGGTCGCTCGCCTGGCTGGAGAGCCAAGACGATCGACCGGTCGGCCCGCCGACCGATGCCGTCTCTCTTCTTGCGTCTTCGCCGGTCGACGAGCTCCCAAACGCTGGTGTTGCACCCGAGACGGCGGTGGCCGAGCTCGCCGGCTGGCTGGAGCCCGGGCTCTCGGCACTCGGGTCGGGGCGCTACCTCGCCCTTGTCAACGGCGGCTCGCTCCCGGCTGCCCTCGCCGCCGATTGGCTCGTGTCGGCGTGGGATCAACACGCGGCGTTCGCTCAACACGGTCCGGCGCCAATCGCAGCCGAGCATGTAGCTGGTCGCTGGCTCCTCGATCTGCTCGGTCTTCCCTCTCAGGCTGCCGTTGGGTTCCCGACCGGCGCGCAGGGCGCGAACACCATCGGGTTACTTGCCGCCCGGAATCATGTGAGTGCCGCGCATGGTGTTGATGTCGAACAATCCGGAGTCGCAGCTGCGCCACCCATCACCGTGATCGCAGGTAGCGAACTGCACTCATCGATCGGCCGCTCGGTCCGGGCGATCGGCCTTGGTCGCGACGCCATCACGACGGTCGAGACCGACGACGTTGGCGCCGTGCGAGCCGATGCCGCACGCGATGCGATCGTCGGGGCTGACGGACCGGTCATCGTGTGCGCGCAGGCCGGCAATGTCAACGCAGGCGGATTTGATCCGCTCGACGCCCTCGCTGACGCGGTCGATGAGCGGCGGGCACGCCGAGACGATGCGTGGCTCCATGTCGACGGGGCGTTTGGGCTCTGGGTGCGGGCATCGGGCCGACGTCGGCATCTTGCCGCAGGAGCCGAACGGGCTGACTCGTGGGCTTGCGACGCCCACAAGTGGCTGAATACCCCGTACGACTGCGGTATCTCCATCGTGGCCAACGCGCAGACGCTGGCCCGAGCGGTCGGTGTTCGGGCTGCGTACCTGCCGGAGGAGGGCGAGGTCGCCGATGCGTCCGACCGGGTCTTGGAGTTCTCTCGTCGTGCTCGGGGTGTGCCGGTCTGGGCGGCGCTGCGGTCGCTTGGGCGGGACGGGGTCGAGCGACTGGTCGACGGTGCCTGTGATGCGGCGGAGGCGATTGCTGCGGCGGTCGGTGCCCTCGACGGCGTGCAGGTTCGCGGTCAGGCAATCAACCAGGTCGTGGTCGAGATCGTGGATGCCGACGGTCGACCGGACTCGGAGCGAACGAGCGCGGTGCTGGATGCCGTGGTCGCCGATGGACGCTGCTACCCGAGCGCCACCGTCTGGCAGGGTCGCCCCGGCATCCGGCTGTCGGTGTCGAACTGGCGGACCGATCTCGACGATGCCCGTGTCGTTGCTGATGCCTTTCAGGACGCGCTTCGCATGTGCGAATAACCCCGCTCGGGGTTGCGATCGGAGCGGCTACGGTTTGCTCATGAGCATGGAGGTCCCAGTCGACACGCTGCAATCGGTGGCGAGCGACTACGGCCCAACGGCGTACGCCGTCGTCTCAGACCCGACGGGCGGCCCTCGCATTACCCATGTCATGCCGAACTTCGCCGGTGGCTCCATCACGATCGGGGTTGGCCGCCGTTCGATCACCCTTCTCGAACAGCACGGACAGCTCGGCCTGCTGTGGCCTGCGACCCCCGATCAGACGATGAGTCTGATCGTCGACGCAGAGGTCGACCAGTTCCTCGAAGATGGTCAGGTCCGAGTGACCCCGACCTCGGCGGTTCGGCACCGTCCGGCGCCTCAACCCGACTGAACCCAAACAGGATCAGGGCTCGGGGTAGGTGACCGCCGGTGGCGGTGGCGTCATCGGATAGCTCGGATCGTTGGCGTCGAGCCGTTCCACGGTGGTGGTCGTCGCATCGACCTGTGTCGTTGTGGACACCGGCGAGTCCTCTGCGCCCGGCTGGTCGGTTGCGTCGTCAGCGGCGGGTTCGTCTCCCGTTGCGTCGGCGTCTGCGTCGACGGCAACGGTCGTTGTGCTGGTCAGCGTTGGACGAGTGTCGTCATCGCCGCATGCAGCGGCGGCCATGGTGATCGTGATCAGCAGTGGAAGGAGCGCGTGTCGCATTCGATCCGAAGCGTAACGGCCGCGCCCAGCACCTGTCAGTCGCGTGGGTGGGGTGACATCAGGGCGATCGGAACACCGATCCCCAGTTCTCGGGTCCGGAGTGTGGCAATTCGGCGCCCTGGTTGCACCGCGTCCTTGATCCGCCCGAGTCGGTCACCGAGTTCGGCTGCAGCGGTGTCGAGATCGGCGCACTCCAGAGCGAGTCCCCAGAACGATGCTGGGCTCACGTCGCGTCCTCGGGTCGAATCGTCGGGCACGGTCTCAGCCGTCTCCGTCTCGCTTGGGGCGACACCGACAAGTTCGAGAATGACATCTCCCAGCCAGAAGAAGTCTTGGCGGCGTCGCTCCTTGCCGACGGTGAACACTCGTGTCCGGCGTCGGTCGAGTCCGGCCGAGCGCAGCGCCCCGGAGGTGCGTTCGATGTCAGGTGACATCGCCACGAGATGGTCGAATCCGCTGACCCCGTTGGCGTGGGTCTGGTTGGGGACTGCCGGCGGAGCATCGGAGGTGATCGCAAGCCCATCGAGGGGGCCATCCAGACCACGGATCGTGACCTGGGTGATTCCTTCGCCCGCAGCAGGGTCACACACGATCGTCGTCGACCCGATCCGAGTTGCCGAACCCTCCATCGAGAAGCCGGCCTGTGCCCAGGCCGTAGGCGAATCGCCGACGGTCACCATGGTCAGCTGGAACGGTTGGGCCTGCACGGCACGAGTGTCGCATGCCCATGCTCGGTGGCCGCAACCGACCACCTCGCTAGGGTCGCGGCTATGGGCGACGAAGTGAGCTTCGAGCAGTTGTTCGACCTGACCGAGTGCGGTGACGACAGGTTCGAAGCCATCAGCGCCACGTACCCGTGGGGGCAGGTCTACGGCGGCCAGGTCGCCGCCCAGGGGTTGCTCGCGGCGGGCCGTACCGTCGATCCCGCATTCGAGCCGCACTCGCTGCACGCCTATTTCGTGCGCATTGGGACCTGGGACGAGCCGATCATCTATGACGTCGACCGGATCCGGGACGGGCGATCGTTCATTACCCGCCGAGTGCTCGCCCGCCAGTCTCACGGCGTCATTTTGAACCTCTCGGCCTCGTTCCAGCGGCCAGAGACCGAACCGGAGATCCAGCGCATCGTCCGGCCCGAAGACGTGCCCGATCCCGGAACGGTCGAGATGGATTCCTGGATCGAGCCGATGATCGAGCGGAGCGGTGCGGCGAGCGCAATGCCGAATGCCCGCACCTGGATCCGTCTCACCGAGCACTATCTCGATACCCCGCTGATGCATGCCGTGGCCCACACGTTCACCAGCGACGATCTTCCGACCGAGGCGGTCGAGTACGCCCATCCACACGGCAGGATCGAGTACACCGAGACCGATACGGAGCGCCCGTACTTCGGCGCCAGCCTCGACCATGCCGTCTGGTTTCATCACCTCCGACCGGCCACCGACTGGACCCTTCACGACTTTCGGTCCAGTGGGGTACGAGGCGGGCGAGGCCATGCGTCGGGCGAACTCTGGAGCACCGACGGCATCCATGTCGCCACGGTCACCCAAGAGGTCCTGTTGCGTGTCGCCCGCTAAGTTGCGGCGATGACCTTCTCGCTTCGCCGTCCAGCCGCACGGGTCGTGCTGCTCGACCGCGAGGGTCGAGTGTTCCTGATCTCCGCTGAGGATCCGATCGACCCCTACAAGCCCGACTGGCTTGAGATCCCGGGTGGCGGGATGGGATGGAACGAGGATTCTGGTGCCGCTGCGTTGCGTGAGTTGCATGAGGAGACAGGTATCCCCAATGTCGAGATGGGGCCGTGTGTCTGGGTGCAGCAGACCGAATACACCTTCGCGGGCTACCACTTTGAGTCCGACGACCGGATCCATGTGGCGTGGTGCGACGGCGGCGAGTACCAGCCTCGGGGACTCGAAGCCCTCGAAGCGGCTGCGTTCCAGGGTGCACGGTGGTGGACCCTTGAGGAACTCCTCGCATCCGAGATGCCGACGGTGCCGCATCACCTGCGCGACTACCTGCCGACCCTCATCGAGCACGATCTCCCAGCCGAACCGATCGACATCACGCCGCCTCCGGAGTTCGGCGGGCGCCGTCGAGGCTGAACCTCCTGCGTGGGTGTCGAGCGCGGCTGCGTCTAGTCGCTGAGCCGCTGGGGGGCACGAAGACCGTGCCAGGCGAGATCGGCGACATGTTCGATCACCGTGTCGAGATCGAGGCCGGAGCCTCCGAGGGCCCAGTGGCGAGCGGTCGATTCGGTCAGGCCGACGATCCCGTGGGCGAGAACGAGGCGCCCGGCCGGTTCGAGGCCATCAATATCGATCAGTTCCGCAATAGCGTCGGCCATGCTGCGCTCGAACAGGCGCACTTCGGCCGCAAATTCTTCATCGGAGCGAACGCCTTCGCCGAACAGCAACCGGAATTCGTCCGGGTGGTCGGCGACGAAGCTGAAGAATGTGCGGACACCACGACGGACCATGTCTTGCGGGCCGGTCGCTTGACCAACGGCCTCCTCAACCTCGCGATGGAGTTGGCCGGCGACATCGTGGAGAAGGCCCCGGAAGAGATCCCGTTTCGAGGGGAAGTGCTGGTAGAGCACCGGCTTGGTGACTCCAGCCTCGGACGCCACCGCATCCATGGTCGCGGCCTGGAACCCTTCGGCGGAAAACACGGCGAGTGCCGCCTCGACGAGTCCAGCTCGTCGCTCGGCGGCGGGGAGTCGGGTCGCCATCAGTCGACCGCCCGACCGTGCTCGAGGTCGTCACGAATTGCTGCCTTCACGGCATACCCGACGACGATCGCCGGCGCGAGCACGATCGATCCGATCACGATGCACACGATGATGGCGGTCGAGATGCCGGCCGTGAAGTCCCACAGCAGCCCGGCGAAGAAGAGCACGAGCGCAAGCCCGAACAGTTGGTAGCCCAGCCGCTGACCGACGGTGGCCAATCGGCTGGCTCGAGCTCGAGTGGCGAGAACGGGATCGTCGGGGCGTGAGGCAGACATGATCGGACGCCTACGGTAACCAACCGGCATCGGCGAACAGCGACCGGACCTCGTTGGTCATTGCCTCCAGCGACAGGTGGCGGTTCGCCACTGCCCGGTTGTGCTCGATCAGGGTGGGGTCGGGATTTCGCAGAAAGGCATCAAGGGGCCCACTGTCAGCGGTCGGGAACCAGCGGAACCCGAGCGTCCGCAACTCGTCGGCAACGGGGTACGCGCCGACGGCAGCCGGCTTTCCATGAATGGCCGCCTCGACCGGCGGGTTGCCAAAGCCTTCCCAGGTCGACGGAAACACGACGGCGCTTGCCGCCTGGTACAGGTCGACGAGGTCGGCCGCCGGTGCTCCGTGAACCACCCGGCAGCGGGCTCGGGCCAGCACCTTCGCGAGTTCATCGTCGTAGCCGTCTTCAGCCGGGCCCCACAGCCAATACGTCGCCCCGATCGCCTCTGCGATCGCCACCGCGCGCGGCACATCCTTGCGGGGAATGGCCCGGACGGGATGGGCGAGGACGATCTCATCGTTCTCAATCGAGAGTTCGGCCCGAACGTCCATGCCGCCGCCCGCTGACACGCCAGTGGGGAAGCCGTTGTAGATCCGTGTCGCACGGATGCCTCGATCAGCGAACTCTCGCCGGGTCAACTCGTTGATCGTCACGTGCCGCCAGGCCGGGTCGTCGATTGGGAGTTCGGTGATGTGGGCGAAATGGGCACGCTGCCACGGTGGGTCGTGGTGGTGCATGACGGTTGGTCGCCCCTCGCAGGCAGCGGCGACGACTCGAGCGGCAGGAAGGTTGAGCGGGATAGAGCAGAGGTTCTCAACGACGATCACATCGGCGTCTGCGAGCACCTCCTCGACATCGCCAGGCGACGGCGCGTGGCTTGCGCCGAGTTCCAGACCCGCTACGGTCCGGTCGACGGGACCCTCGCCCGCAACCGTGACCGTGTCGAAACCGAACGACTCGATCGCCTGCTGCCAGTGCCCTGTCACGATCGACACGCCGTCGGTCAGCCCAAGACGAAACGAGACGAAGGCGCACACCGGCATGTCGACCACAATGCCCGATCCGGAGTCGGACACCACTGTCGAGTCGATTGAGCGTGCGGTCTTCGCCGTCATGGACACCGCCTGGGTCGATCTCGGCTACACCGCGCCGAACACCGAGGTGTATCCATGGCTGTGGCTCTGGGACAGCTGTTTCCACGCCATCATCTGGGCTGATCTCGACCGACCCGACCGCGCTCGTTCGGAGTTGCTTCGGTCGCTCGAACTCCAGGACGAGGCCGGTTTCGTTCCTCACATGGGGTATCAGCTCAACCCTGAGGTCCCGATCGAATTGTGGGGGCGAAGCGGTAGCTCGTCGATCACGCAGCCGCCGATGTACGGCCATGCGATCGCCGCACTGATTCGGCGAGGTGTCGATGTTCCGGCCGCACTGGTCGAGCGGGCCCGGGCAGGACTCAGGTTTCTCCTGGAGCAGCGTCGCCGCGACACAGCCAGCGGTTTGATCACCGTCGTCCACCCCTGGGAAACCGGCTGTGACGACTCACCGCGCTGGGACCACTACTGCCCGGGTGACCACTTCGACCTTGGGGTGTGGCGGCAGCACAAGATCGATCTGTTGTCGGGCATCGAACGAGGCCCGCACGGGGAGCCGCTGTCGAACCCGGCATTCGAGGCTGCGCCGGTGAGCTTCAGCGCACTGACGGTGTGGAACGCTCGAGAGCTCGCCTCCGTCACCGGCGACCAGTCACTCACCGAGGCTGCCGATGAGTTGGCCGGTGCCGTAGGCGCGACCTGGGACGCCGCGCTCGGCACCTGGGTTGATCAGGGGCCGGGGGTCGCTACATCTGGGCGGGTCCGGACCGCTGATGCGCTGCTCGCCTTGTTGGTCGTCGACGATCGCAACCAGCGGTCGCGTGCCGTCAGGTCACTCGCTGACCCGGATGCCTTCGGTGGTCGGTTCGGTCCTTCCGGTGTGCATCCGGACGAGCCGATGTACGACTCGGACAGCTATTGGCGAGGGCCGGTGTGGCCGCAGATCGCCTATTTGCTCTGCAACGCGTTGGATCGCAGCCCGTCGGAGACCGAGGTCAGCGAAGCGCTTCGTGGCCGAACGATCGATGGTGCCGTGCGCTCCGGGTTTGCGGAGTACTGGAGCGCAACGTCTGCGTCGGGCGGTGGGGCGATTCCCCAGTCCTGGACGGGGCTGGCGGTGGTGCTCGCAAAGACCCGAACGATGCCGCCCTCATCGGCGGGGTAGAGGGGCCGCAGTTCGGTCCGGATGTCGACGACTGAACCGAGCTTCTCCTCGGTTTCATGCCAGCCGAAGGCTTCAAGGCTGGCGAGCGCACTCGACGGAAGGTGCCGGCGGCGTCGGCGGAGCATCAGGTTGGCGATCGTGTTGGCGACACCGATGAGCATGATCAGGTCACCGAAGGAAACGACTTGGTCAGCCACGGCGATCGGGATGGTGTCGCCGAGCCAGCCAAGGCGTGTGTCCTCATCGGCGATGGCCCGGGCGCCGGAGACGACGACGCGATCGAGGTCGCCGGTCTCGACCATCCCGGCTTCAACGAGTGCCTCGGCGCGTACGGGGGTGGCCCCGTTGAGAACGATGGGAACCAGGTTGACGATGATGCCGACACCGATGACAGCCATCCCGACGATCATCAGGTTGCGGATGGTGAAGATGAGCGCCGCGACGAGTCCGGCGAACGCCCACCAGCCCGGTTGCGGCAGGTCGAACTGGTCGGTGGCGAACCCGATGCCGATGGCGAGAGCAAGCAGCGGGAGCGAAGCGATACGAACGCCGAGGATCGAGCGAAGTCGACCGCGACGGATGAGACCAGCCGCGAAGCCGATGATGACAGCCAGAACCAGGGGCGCGAAAGTCACGGGAAATCCTCCCAGTCGTGCCCGCCGACCGAGGGAGAGCGTAGGCCAGGCTCCCGAGGTGCGGGCGGACCCCCGCCCCGCTCAGATGCCCGACCCGCGGGCGGTGCCGATCAGCGCCTCGCCGTCGGCCCGTTCCACGTAGCAGAGGATGCGCCGGTACGACTGCTCCTCGAAGGTCTCTCGGGTTGGTGCGAAGACTCCGATTTCGAGCTCGCTGGTCTCGTACATCGTCCCTGCCCAGCGTTCGAAGCGTTGGTAGCAGGACGCCAGCGCAAAGTCCTGCATCACGTCGTCACCGGGATAGGGGTAGCTCCCGTCCGCCGGGTACTGCAGGTTCGAGAAGATCTGGAAGCCATGCGGGTCGTCACAGTCGACCAGGGTGGTGATGGTGCGGGCCCGCCCTGCGCTGAGACCCTCATCGCGGTTGAAGCACTCATCGATACGCAGGGTGTTCTCGTTCACCGCGATGCCAGGAACCGAGGTGGTCGTGCTCGTCATGGTTGTCGTCGGTGTTGTACTCGTCGGCGTCGAGCCAGCACCAACGGACTCGAGGCTTGCGTCGGCTTCGGCCTCATCGAGCGCCGCACTCGCCGCCGCAGCAGGGTCCTGCCGTTCCGGACCGTCGTCGGCACCGCCACAGGCTGCGGTGGTGACCACCGTGGCCACCACAATCGCCGCCAGTCGTCGGGTCGAGAACATCGCTGCGAGGCTAGACGTTTCGCTTCGGTGATCCGGGTCGGATCAGCCGGCTGGGAGGGCGCGATCGATCAGTTCGAACGAGAACCAGAGACAGATGGCGGCGGGGAGGAGCCCCACAAGGCGAAGGCCGAGTCGTCCCCGCCAGGTTGCGTCGACGCGGCGACCGGCCCAGCCGCCGGCGTACCAGAACCCGATGGCGGCCAGCATCCAGGCAGCAGCGGGCGCAATTGCGTCTCGTTCGCCGCTCAGGCCTTCATCGAGATCTGGTGCGGCAGTTTCTGAGTCCAGGTCAGAGATGCTTGTTGTGGTCGGTGTGTCGTGGTCGGGGGCGGTGGCCTCGGTGCCCACGACTGGATCGTCCGAGCCATTGGTCTCGTCAGCGCCGAGGTCGCCGGGCTCGGGTGGTGCTTCGGCACGCTCGATTCGACGGCTGGCCTCGGCCTGGATCGCCCACTCAGGAATCGCTACCGCGTCGTCGACGAGCTCAGCCGCAACGATGATTCGTTGGCGGGAAGAGAGTTTCGGGTGGCACGCCGTGAGGGTGAGTCGGTCATCACCGAAGTCACCGAGCACCCAGGTTGCAGACGGCCGCACGATGATGTGTCCCGCCCCAACGGCCTCAACCTGATCGAGGTTGTCGACATAGGCGAGGTTGGGGTCGAGCACCCGGTACGTGAACTCGCCCTGGATGGAGGTCACGGTGATCTCGTCGCCCGGCTGAAGTTCGTCGATTCGGTTGAACGGCGCGCCATAGGTCGTGCGATGCCCGGCGATCGAGGCGTTCCCGGCATTACCAGGCAGCGCGGTTTGGCTGTAGTGGCCGGGCCCCTTCCGCAGGTCTGCGACCGCTACGCCGTCCACCACAACCTTGTCGACCTCGATCGAGGGGATCTGGATCTGGGCGAGGGCATCACCGTCTTCGGGGAACAACAGGGCGAGGAGTTCGTCGTTCACCTCGGGCACCGTCGTGGTCGGCACCGGCACCGTGGTCGTGGGCTGCGCGCTGTCGATGTCGGTATCGCCGGTTGCAGCCCCGCCATCGTCGTCGGGCGGATCGACAACCGGCGCCGTGAGCAGGGCGGGGTCGAACGCAGTCGAGATGGTCTGGAACCGGTCGCTGAGTTCGGTCCGCAGATCGTCCTGGGCCCGGGCTTCCTGCAGGTTCGTTCCCCAGAGCTGGAAGGCAGCGAACAGGAACACGACGACGCCCGCAAACATGAGCGCTCGGCCTGTCGCCCCGAGGATCCGGGCGAGCAGGGGCACTTCGGGCTTGGCTGCGGGGCTGGGTTCGGGTTCGTCCGGCGTCGACGGGTCGACGACGATCTCAGTCATGGGTCCACCATCGGCCCTGCCTCGTTCCTTCTGAGCGGGACCGCCTCCGCTCCGACGGTAGCTTTTCATCATGCCAATCGTTGCGCTGCGCGGCCTCGTCGCCCTCCTCGGCCGGTTCCCGGCCCTGGCTGGCGTCGATCTGGAGGTCGGCGCCGGCGAGATCGTGCTTGTGCAGGGGCCAAACGGGGCAGGGAAGTCGACCCTGCTTCGGGTCTGTGCCGGACTCCTGCGGATCGAGAGCGGATCTGCTGAGGTGCTTGGCCACGACCTTTCGGTCGATCGAGCTGCGGTTCGCCGGTCGGTTGGTCTTCTCGGTCACGACACGGCGCTCTACGACGATCTGAGTGTTGAGGAGAACCTGCGCTTCTGGGCGCGTGCGTCGCGAGTTGATGAGGCGGCGGTGCCTGCTGCTCTCGACCGTCTCGGGGTCAGCCCGCGTCTCCATGATGTGGCGGTTCGGCACCTGTCGGCTGGACAGCGCCGCCGCACGGCGCTGGCGGCGGTCGTCGTGCGACGGCCGCGACTGTGGCTCCTCGACGAGCCGCATGCCGGGCTCGACCAACGCGGCCGCGACCTGATCGACCAACTCATCGTCGACGCAGCGGGCGATGGGGCGACGGTCATGCTTGCGAGCCACGAACTCGACCGGACCGTCGACCTTGCCACCCGTCACCTCACGGTTGCGGGCGGCACGATCACGGCCGATCGACGCTCGGATTCTGGCTGGTCATCGTCGGAGGAACCGGGGCCCGGCGTCACGGAACAGGGTGGGTCCGATGCTTCGTGATGCTCGGATCGTCGCCGCGAAAGACCTGCAGATCGAGTGGCGGTCGCGCGTCACGTTTAGCCAGGTCGTCCCGTTCGCAACCCTCGTCCTGGTGCTGTTCGGGTTTGCGCTCGACGCCAACCGACCGGTGCTGGAGCGAGCGACCTCGGGCCTGTTCTGGATCACGGTGATGTTCGTCTCGACCCTTGCGGTTCAGCGTTCCACGTCGATCGAAACCTCCGACGGGGCTCGTCGCGCCCTGTTGCTCGCCGGGATCGAGCCCGCCGCCGTCTATGCGGGAAAGACCGCAGCGGTGGCGGTGCAGTTGTTGCTTGTTCAGGTCGTGCTGGTCGCCGGGGTCGTCGTGCTGTTCGGCGCCGAGATCGAGGCTTGGGGACTCCTGATCTCGACGTGTGTGGTCGCGACCGTTGGCATTGCGGGCGCCGGTACCCTCTTCGGAGCACTGGTGGCTGGTGTTCGGGCTCGTGAAACGGTTTTGCCGATTCTCCTGCTCCCGGTCCTGGCTCCTGTGCTCATCGGTGCGACCCGAGCGTTCGATGACGCTTTCGGATCGGTGGCCGTCGACGGGTGGTCCTGGCTGGGTCTGCTCGCCGGGTTCGGCATCATCAACCTGGTGCTGGGATCATTGTCGTACGGCGTGCTCCTGGAGGAGACATGACCATTCCCCCAACCGACGTTGCTGCGCACACCGGTTCGTCGACCACCCGCTGGCTCGGGCTGGCGGTGATGGCCGGTGTCGTCACGATGTTTCTCCTCGGCTTTTTCGTCGCGCCAGAGGACGACCTCATGGCCGACTCGGTCCGCATGATCTTCGTGCACGTGCCGTCAGCAATCCTCACCTATGTCGCCTTCGGGGTCACGGCGGTGGGCTCCCTGATGTGGCTCTGGAAACGTTCGGTCTGGTGGGACATCGCCGCGCATGCGGCGGCCGAGATCGGGGTGGTTTTTTGCGGGCTGACGCTCGTGACCGGCTCGATCTGGGGTCGACCGACCTGGAACACCTACTGGGAATGGGGCGATGTCCGCCTTGTCACCACCCTGATCCTGTTCTTGATGATGGTGGGCTACCTCGCTGTTCGATCGATGGGTGGGGATGAGGCCGCCGTGTCGACCCGCGCGGCGATCGTCGGGTTGATCGCCGCAGTGAATCTCCCGATCGTCAACCGGTCCGTCGAATGGTGGGCCGACCGGACCCTCCATCAGCAGTCGTCGATCACCGACGGCAAGCTCGAGGACTGGACGCTCTTCACCATGGTGTTGGGCATCGTGGTCTGGGCGATGTTTTTCCTGTGGGCGATGCTCCACCGCTTCCGGGTCGGCTGGCTTGAGCGTCAACTCCGTGTCGGTGATCTGGACGAGGCGATTGCCGCCCGCCGGGCTGAGGCCGTCGATGCCGGAGGTGACGCATGACCCATCTCGGCTACCTGGTTGCGGGCTGGGGGATTTCGCTCGGCGCGTTGGCGGCCTACGCCCTTCGTGTCACCGCCCGCGGCCGGCGTCTCGCGGCGCGCGTGCCAGCGGAGCGTCGCCGGTGGATGACCTCTGAGGA
>Ga0181587_10001947_pt1 | contig 17263 bp, 12 predicted proteins | sample 071ome_27_FD_132463 | JGI IMG/M metagenome (GOLD analysis project Ga0181587, IMG submission 132463) | Coastal salt marsh microbial communities from the Groves Creek Marsh, Skidaway Island, Georgia - 071409AT metaG (megahit assembly) | ecosystem: Environmental > Aquatic > Marine > Intertidal...
AGGTATGGAGCCGGAAACGGTTTCTTCCATGACGTTCGCAAACAGTACATTGCTGAATCCGCCGACAAAAGCATTGCCTTCACTGAATGCCAGGCTATAACCGCAGGTCAGCCAGACGAGGGTTGCCACGCAGGTGATTGAAAAACACTGCATCAGCACCGACAGTACATTGCGGACCCTCACCAGTCCGCCATAGAAAAGTGACAACCCGGGTATGGTCATGAACAGGACTAGCGCCGTCGACGTCATGATCCAGGCAGTATCACCCCCATCGATATCCTGCGCCATGGCAGCAGCAGGCAGCATCAACGAAGCTGCAATTAAAAGGCGTTTTCCAAAGAATTTGCGAACCATGATTTCCCCCTGGTTATTCTTTTAGTAATTCCCGGTGCGCAAAAAACGGTGCATATTTTTATCAGGTTTGCGCTTTTTCTTAACACTTGCACCACAAATGAGCATAAAAGAATTGCCTGAGGGAGACAAGGCAAAGCATCACTCCAGACCATTCCCTACACGACCTCAATTCCTTGCAATGGCTTTATATTTGGGGGATCCGACTGCCTTGTGCCTGGCCTTTGCCGGGACCAATCCGTGTCATCTCTGAACCAGCCAGCCCCATCAACAGGACCGGCGACTCATTTCCCGGCGGCACATTGCCTGATACCGATCATTCGGGTCGCAAAAGTGTGCAGTTTTCCTCAAGAAGGCACCAATTTGGTGCGAGCACTTCTTGATTAAAAATGACGGCATATGTGATTTTAGCTATCTGCATGATTTACAAAGATATTTTTTTTTGGCATGGCGATTGCTAAGTCAGTCTTATCGCGGCTTTTTGCAGATCGATGCGGTACACGGGATGCAAGGCCTCGAATTAAGCAGGTGAACTGAACACGACGACAGCAACACTCTGCACCATGCAATGAATGTTGCTCGACTATTCAGTTTTATTTGGACTGTGAGACTCATCCCGGCAGAACCTGGGGGCGGCTTACTAATTTATATAAAAGCAGTGCTGTGCACATACTGCCAGAACGACGTACTAGGAGAACCAGATGAAAATGATTAATGCGATTATCAAGCCATTCAAGCTTGATGACGTCAGGGAGGCCCTGTCAGAAATCGGCGTGCAAGGGATCACCGTCACGGAAGTGAAGGGGTTCGGCCGACAAAAGGGACATACCGAATTGTACCGCGGTGCAGAGTATGTCGTGGACTTCCTCCCCAAATTGAAAGTCGAAGTAGTAGTGAAAGACAGCGCTCTTGAACAGACTATCGAAACCATTTCGAAGGCGGCCAACACTGGCAAGATCGGTGATGGAAAGATTTTTGTTTCTACCATTGAAGAAGCAATTCGAATTCGTACCGGTGAAACCGGCGACGACGCCATCTAACTAGTAGAAATATACGAAGCTTTCAGGAGGGCTTAGTATGCAAAACGAAATTTTTGAACTGCAATATGCAATGGATACCTTTTACTTTCTGGTAATGGGTGCCTTTGTTATGTGGATGGCAGCCGGATTCGCAATGCTTGAAGCCGGACTCGTCCGCGCCAAGAACACAACAGAAATTCTTACCAAGAACGTCTGTCTTTTTGCCATCGCCTGCACCATGTACCTGATCTGCGGCTACGAAATCATGTACGACGGCGGCTACTTCCTCAGCGGAGTGACCACTGTTGCCGGCATGGATGACGCCGCGGTATCTGCGATCCTTGATGCATCCAACGAAGCTGGATTCGGTGACATGGGCGAATATGCCGGTGCCTCCGACTTCTTTTTCCAGGTGGTATTCGTGGCTACAGCCATGTCCATCGTTTCAGGTGCCGTTGCTGAGCGCATGAAACTCTGGGCGTTCCTGACCTTTGCCATTGTCATGACCGGCCTGATCTATCCGATGGAAGGCAGCTGGACCTGGAATGGTGATGCAGTCTTCGGCATCTTCGAACTGAATTATTCAGACTATGCCGGTTCAGGCATCGTTCACCTGGCTGGCGCATCCGCTGCCCTGGCCGGTGTGCTGCTGCTTGGTCCACGTAAGGGTAAATACGGCGCCGACGGATCCATTCATCCGATCCCGGGTGCCAACCTGCCGCTCGCCACACTGGGTACCTTCATCCTGTGGATGGGCTGGTTCGGTTTCAACGGCGGTTCCACCCTCAAACTGGGCGGTATCGGCGTAGCCAACGAAGTCGCCAACGTATTCCTGAACACCAACGCAGCCGCTTCCGGCGGCCTTATCGGTGCCCTTATCGTTGCCCGTATCCTGTTCGGCAAGGCCGACCTGTCCATGGTGCTCAACGGCGCCCTGGCTGGCCTGGTTGCCATTACAGCCGATCCGGCTTCCCCTGGCCCGCTGGCATCCACCATTGTCGGCCTGGTAGGCGGTATCATTGTGGTCTTCAGCATCATGTTCTTCGACAAGATCAAGATCGACGATCCGGTCGGCGCCCTGTCCGTGCACGGCACAGTCGGCGTATTCGGTGTCATGGTGGTCTGTGTTACCGGCGGTGCCCCGATTGGCGGCCAGTTCATCGGCATGATGACTATCTTCATCTGGGTCTTCGTCAGCAGCCTGATCGCCTGGTTTATCATCAAGGCAATCATCGGCCTGCGTGTCTCCGAGGAAGAAGAGTACGAAGGTGTCGACCTTGCGGAATGCGGTATGGAAGCCTATCCCGAGTTCGTCTCCCAGAAGTAAATTCTCACGTCCTGAAAAAGCGCCACGAAAGTGGCGCTTTTTTTTGCCTGTCATTCAGGCAAAAAAAAACCGGGGTGCTGCCCCGGTTTATTGCTTGCTTCTTGCGAGAATCTACCTGTCGCTGCCCTGGCCCTGGCCATCGGTACGGCCCAGAGTTGTACCGTCGCTGAGGATGACCCCGACGTAGAGGCCGCCCTGGCTGCCGTCATTGAGCGTGATGGCATTGCGCAGGGGGTTGGCATACACGGTGACCTTGTCGCCAACCTGCAAAGAATTGCGCTTCCATCCTTCGTTGATGAGGACATTGGGCGCTGTCATCTCGATTGTCCAGAGCCCATCCGGACCGTTGTCGGCCGTGCCCTCGAGCTTGAATGACGCATGCGGATTGATCCAGCGCACCTGGGTGATCTCGCCTTCAATCTTCAGCACCGCGCTGCTGTCAAAAGCCGCGGTGGAATGATGACCTGCTGCCGGGAAAGCCAGCAAGGCTGAAGCCAGCGCACATACCCCCAGGGCCCTGTTGTAACGTGTTGTCGATTTCATGATCGATATCCTGTAAAAATTTTCTTCGGTAAAGCCTGGTTAACGTGTCAGGCCAGCCTGGCCTGCCTGGGTGCTGGGCAGGTTGTCATTGAGATCTGGCAGGCATTCCACTTCGCCTATATCGGTATTGTCCACGCGCAACCACTGCTTGGTATTACGCCACTCACCCACCCAGCCATTGGGGTCAGTCATGATGTATTCGATTTGCAGGATTTCGCCATCTTCCAGGAGCTGCATCCTTTCCTGCACACGGAAATCTTCTGAAATCGGTATGCCGCGGTCGATAAAGTGGTTGTAGGTCTCGATGTAGCGCGTATCTACAACCAGCTCATCACCTTCCCAGTGACCCAGGGACTCGCCATTATAGGTATAGATAACCAGGTTAGGATCAGAGTACTCCCGGCCATCGAGGAATATCTGGCGAAAACTGTTGTTGAAGTTGGACACCATGTAGATGGCCGTGGGCAGCTGAATCATCGCGATGGGCCAGACACGGGTCATGATCATGGGGATGCCGGCAGGGAAACACTGTCCGATGGCATCCCTGTAGGGCCTGCCCTCTGCGGTAGCGCGCTGGCCTTCCTCGAAATCCAGTTTGGTCTGGCCGATGAATTCAGGATATGGCGGGCCAAACATGAATCTGGAGAACCCTTCACTGAGATCCACGAACCAGGTGCCGGTGAGGTCAAATGCAGGTTCCGGTCGATCCATGGCCAGATTTTCCGGTGCCAGGGCACCCAGCTGCCCCGGGTGGGCAGGAATCATTCGGCTCAGCTGCTCCCGCCTTGCATCAGCCGACTGACCCATGACCGCTGAACAGCCCAATGTGCAAAGCAGCACAAAGACGCCTGCCTTCCCAATGGTGTGCTTCATTATCTTCCCCTGTGCATCCGCTTGATCCAGGGGAGCAGACGGATGAATTGAATGTGAAATTTCAGCGCAGAGAATAAAAGCCTTTATGCACATTGTCCATAACCATGCCCCTGTCAGGCATGCGCAAGCTACCAGCACGCTGTATAATGGCGGCTTTGCACGCTTGCCTGGCAGGCGCAACCTGAAATACCACAGGCAGGAAACTCCTCTTTCCATGGGCAAGAAAAACCGCAACAAAAAAGCCAGGATCCAGCCGGCCAGTCCCCAGTCTTCCCCCGGACCGGCGGCAGAACCTGCCAAAGGCCCTCTTCCCAGGCACGTGATACCGGGCAGGCGCCTGGAGATTCCCGCATTCTGGGTCGCGGTCATCATACCGGTAATCTGCCTTGTCGGTGCCTGGACCTATCCCCCGGTCGCCACGCCGATGGAGCTGAAATCCTATACCTCCCAGATCTACCTGTCGGGCCTGCTCCTGCTCTGGTTCTGGATGCACCGGGACAAGCCCGCCTTCAGCCTGACTTTTTCCCCGGTCCGCGTCGCTTTCCTGCTCCTGTTCATCGCCGGCACGTTATCCCTGTTGTGGGCGGCCAACCCCCATTTCTGGGTGTACAAGTGGAACAAGTGGTTTGCCGGATTCGTCATGTTCCTGCTCGGTTTGCGAATCACACAGAATGAGAAAAACCTCGACACCATCGTCAACCTGGCGATCCTCGGCGGCCTGATCGTCGCCACCATTGGCATAGGCCAGTACCTGTTCGGTCTCGATGTTGTTCCGCAGACGGCATTTCCATCCTCTACCTTCGGCAACGGCAACATGGCCGGCCAGGTGATGGTATTCACAGCGGGACTGCCGCTGTATTTCCTGTTCAAGAAGGAGCTCACGACGAAGCAGGCCTGGTTCTATGCCCTGGCCATGTCTGTCCTGCTGACCTACATGTTCTTCACCCGCACCCGGGCGGTATGGCTTGCCTGCGGCCTGGAGGCCGGCCTGATCCTGGCCTTCCTGGTACTGGACAAAAAACGCCGCGAATGGTGTTCCTGGAACCTGCAAAAAACCCAGGCTGGGGCAGCTGCCCTGGCATTGTTCCTGGTCATAATCAATTTCAACCAGAGCGGCTTCCAGCCTTTCTGGGAGATCGCAATTTTTGAAATTTCAAGTATATCTAACGATATTGCTTCCACGTCTGGAGAGCATACAAGTCCGAGGTACCTGATTTGGGAATCTGCTCTTGCAATGATAAAAGACAGTCCATTTGTTGGCACTGGTCTTGGCAGCTTCTTCCACAACGTCAACCAGAGTCAGTACCAAGCTTTCATGGTATTAGGTGTTCAACGAGTGCATAACGAAATATTGGAACTCATTGTGGAATTGGGCACAGCAGGATTTTTATTACTTCTGGGCATCATCATCACAATGTGCATGCTCTTGTATAAATTAATTCTGCGCAGTGAAGGGCAGAAGCGAATTCTTTACTGTCTAATGACAATTGCTGTGACCGGCAGCATGCTCAACGCACAACTCAGTTTTCCTTTTGAAATACCGGTTCCCCTTGTCATCATGCCGTTTTTTATCTCGTTGATCGTTCGCGGCTCAGAGGACATCGAAAAAAATACTTGGACCATCGACTGCAATCCTGTTTTTAACAAGATTTCTCTTTCAATAGCTGCCCTAGTGTTCGTTTTTATTTCAATAAACGACCTTTTATGGATGTATGACATCAACAAATTGAACAGATTGGTTTCCGGACATGAAAACCAACCCTGGAATCCTGTCAACCCCATTTATAACCAGGCATATATCACAGGAGCCCGCAGCGTATCAGATGCCTTAAAGCCACTGGGCAGACATACTCTCAGATTAAATGTAATTTCTCCTTTACTGGATTATTGGCCAGATTCAACAGCGCATACTGCGATCGCTGCAGAAACATATTTATCACTTGGCAATTTGGAAGAAGCTGAATTCTGGATAAATAAAACCATTTCCACTCAGATGACAGACTCATATATGGGTGAATTATTCAAGATGGAGTTATTACAACTAAAAGGAGATGAAGAAGGCCTTCGGGAGCTTTATGAAGAAATGAAGGCACAACCAGAAGAATCACTGAGTAAATATAAAAATACATACAGCATATTGCATTCCATGGCTATAAATCTGCAAGATTATGAGAAGGTCCCTTATTTCTTTAACAAGTTTGTTGAGTACTATGGTGAATACGGACCGTTAACCGGGAACCAGGCAATCTACTATATCAACATCGGCGATTATCGTAATGCAATCACTTACATGGAAAGAACTTTGGAGCTTTTGCCAAATTTTTATCTTGCCGAACAGTTCAGGCAATTGATCGACGAGTATTCGGCCGCGCTTGGTCAGTGATCTCCTTACACATAAAAAAACGCCGGCATAAGCCGGCGTTTTTTTGTTCTGTTAACTGATCAATCGATCTCCACCAGCCCGATCCGGTTGGAACTGCTCTGGTGGATAAGCAGGTTGCCGTCCTTCGTCACCCACATGTTCCTGACGATGCCCACGCCGGAAGGAATGGCCCAGCTCTGGAAGGATTCATCTTCCGGATCGAAGCGGACCAGGGCGTCAGGACGCATGCCGGATTCGTTGTACCACACCTTGTCATCGATGACTGCCAGCGCATACGGATGGGAGGTCGGCCCGCTGGGTGAATCCCACTGCTGGATGTTTCCGTTCGCCGGGTTCAGCCTGCCGATCTTGCCCTGCGTCGAATTGACGAACCAGACCATGCCCCTGCTGTCGAGGCCAAGCCTGCGCACCCGTGACGCCTCATTGGGAACATCATAGTAGCGTATGTCCATGGTTTCCGGATCCAGCGCACCGATCTTGTTGGCGCCATTGAAGGCCACCCAGACCGTGCCATTGGCCGCAACCTGGATGCCGTAGGGCCTGGGTTCGGAAGGCACCTCGGTCAGCTCACCGGTCTCCGGGTCCAGGCGGCCGAGCATGCCGGCACCCTGGGCCGTGAAGTAGAGGTTGCCATTGGGATGGAAAGCAGCGGAATGCGGGTCCCTGGCCTCGGTTTCATACTGGGTGATCAACCCGGTAGCGGGATCCAGCTTGCCAATGGTGGCGTTGCTGTTGCCGGTGTACCAGATATTACCTTCGGCATCGGGGACGATACTGTGCGGGCGGGCCGCCAGCGGCAGCCGGTATTCCTGCATGTCACCGGTCTGCGGATCCAGCCTTCCCACCAGGCTGGCCCACATACCGGTCCACCAGATGGAACCGTCAGGTGCTTCAACCGGGTCGCGGGACCGCTGCCCCAGGGTGGGCACGATCCATTCGCGGAATGTGACCTGGCTATCGCCGGGAACGAGTGTCGGGCGGCGGCTCTCATCCGCCTGGAAATTGTCCGCCAGGTACGTGGCGATGGTGTTGGCCTGGGCATCGGACAGGTTCACCATGCCGGAAAATACATGCTTCCATTCTTCGGGGGTGTCATAGCCCGCCGAGGTGACAATATTGAACGAGCTGTGGCAACTGTAGCAGGCCAGTTCCACGAGCTGTTTGCCTTCCCCTTCAGGCAACTGGGGCACCTGGAACTGCGGTGGCTGTGCCATGGCTGCACTGGCAGCGAGGGCCATCGCTACAGATAAGGCGGTTTTCCTGATTGATTTTTGCATCGGTTCACTCCCCCGTGAATTGGCCATACCGGCATGGCATGAAATCACAAAGTCGGTGTGCCGGTAAATACTTCCTGCTGCAGCCAACCCGGCCGGGCTGTACGCGAATCCAGGAAAATGTGCCAAACACGGAAGATAGCGGTCGTATATAATGCCTGGCCTGCGGGGGTTCTCAGCATTCACGGCATGAATACCGCAGATTCGGCAGTTTTTGCGCTTACGGCGCCTACCGGTGTTATTGCATGAGGCCACCAAGCCCCGCTTCAGCCCTGATACTTCTGACAGCCTGCCTGCTGCTGTTTTGCGGCCAGCCTGCTTACGCCCAGTGGGCCCTGTCCACGGCGGAAAAAGCTACCGTCGCGGCGTTCTGTTCGGGACAGTCTCCCGAGCTGCCGCTGATCACAAACCGCAACAGGCTGCTCCTCGCCGACCCTTCCGGCGACCTGCATGCTGCCCATGGCGAATTGCCAAAAAGTATCCGTGCTTCTTCATTCAACCGTACCGGGGCCATCGCCTGCCTGAATGAAGTTGAAGTAACGTTAAACAACTGTAATTTCGGCCCCCTGTTCCCGTCCATTCCGAGGGTGCGCCGGGATTACCTGCTCACCGTGGTATCCGTCGAAAATCCTGACCAGGGTTTCCTCAGCGCGACCCTGGCAGGATCAGAGCCGCCAGCCTGTGAGAATGCCGGCACCATCGACAGCACGGTAAAGTCCATCCCGGGAGCATTGCCGGGTTCAGCCTTCATACAGGATGTGCTGACCGCCCTCGACCTGGACGCAAAGGACCCTGATGGCGACGGCTATACCAACCTCGAAGAGTTCGTACAGCAAACCGACATGCAGGATGCCGGCAGTCCGGGTATGGAGATTGCCGTTGCTGCCAACCAAAGTGCCAGCCTGGTCATCCCGGAAGGCGAGGCAATTACCCTGTCGATCAGCCTGAATCCGGGTACGCACCTGAAGGAAAAAGTCGACTACTACCTCTACGCCGAATCCCTGGCCGGCATGTTTGCCTATTTCTATCCGAAACGGTTCGAACCCGTCGAATCCCAACAGGCCTCCGCCCGGGGGCCCGCCCTGCGATTCAGTGATTTCCCCATCATTACCCTGCCCGCACTCGGGGTTGGCGAATACGAATTCATCTTCGAGGTAGCCATTACCGGTGAACCTCCTTTGCGCAGTACTGCCAGCATCAGCGTGGTACCCAATAACTGGCAGTTCACCGAAATCTCCCTGGCAGCGGGTATCGATTACAGCCATGGTTTCGCGGTCAGCAATTCCGGCTCGGCCCACGATCGGCGCACCAATTCAGCAGGCGTAGCCGCCGGCGACTATGACGGGGACGGCTGGGTGGATCTCTATGTCGTTCGCGGCACCATCGGCCCCAACCTGCTATACCGCAACCTTGGCAACGGTACTTTCACGGAAACCGGTGCTGCCGCAGGTGTGGATCTTGCCGGTGTGGAAAATACGGCCGCCACCTTTGCCGACTATGACGGGGACGGTTGGCTGGATCTCATCGTCACGGGCATGAACGGTACCCAGGCCACCCTGTTCCGCAACACCGGCAATGGCACATTCGACAATGTCACTGCCGGCTCCGGCATTACCGAGATGGCACTCAGTTACGGCGCCAGCTTCGCCGACTACGACAGGGACGGCGACCTCGATCTCTGGATCAATCACTGGCTGTTCACGCGCGAAATGACCTACCTTTGGCGCAACAATGGTGACGGCACATTCACCAACGTCAGCGAGGAAGCAGGCATTCCCATCGGCACGCATGCCGATTTCACCACCAACTTTGCCGACATAGACAGTGATGGCTGGCCCGACCTGCTGATATCGGGCGACTACGGCTCAAGCCAGGTTCTGATGAACAACCGGGACGGCACCTTCAGGCTCGCAACAACGCCTGTGATCAGCGATGAAAACGGCATGGGCGGCGCCGTCGGGGATTACGACAACGATGGCGACCTGGACTGGTTCGTGACAAGCATCTGGGATTACCGGACCAGCGAGCAATATCCCTGGGGCATCACCGGCAACCGCTTTTACCGCAATGACGGCCAGGGCAACTTCAGCGACGCAACCGACGCCACCGGTACGCGCATAGGCCACTGGGGCTGGGGTGCCTGCTTTGCCGATTTCAACAACGACGGCTGGCTCGACCTGTTCCATGTCAACGGTTTCAGCGGCGGCGGCGACCTGTCCATCTCCCCCTTCCTGGAGGACGAATCCAAGCTGTTCGTCTCCGACCAGAACGGCGCCTTCCTGGAACGGGCCGCTGAACTGGGCATCGATGACACCGGACAGGGCCGCGGCATCGTCTGTTTCGATTATGATCAGGACGGCGATATCGACGTCTTCATCGCCAACAACCGGCAGCCACCCGCCCTCTACCGCAACGACGGCGTCACCAACCACTATCTGCACGTCCGGCTGGAAGGGGAAGGTGCCAATACGGAAGCCGTCGGCGCTCGCATCTACCTTTCCGCCAACGGCATCACCCAGATGCGGGAACTGCGTGCGGGCAGCAACTATGCATCCCAGAACCCGGTGGAAGCCTACTTCGGCCTGGGCAGCAGCACTTCCGCCGACATGATCCGCGTCGTCTGGCCCTCCGGCGCCGAAAAGATCCTGGAAGACATCGACGCCGACCAGTTGCTCTTCATCACTCACCCGTAACCGATACGTCGGATGCGGCCTTTCAGGCCTTATCCGACCTACCTCGCTGAATCCTGAATATTCACCGCCGACAGGCAGGCGTTCAAGCAACGCGCCGAACGCCCAACAAACCTCCGCGCTGGCAGCGTCATGAGCGCCGGCTTGGCGAGGCAAAGGGAAAATTCGAGACCGGGAACAGTACTGAAGTACGAGAGCGGTTCGGATTTTTCCTTTAACGAAGCCAGGCCAAGCGCAATAGCTGCTGCGTAAGTCACTTTCCAGAAACCCATAAAAAAGGCCGGTTGGAGATAACTCCCCAACCGGCCTTTTCGGCTTACAGAAGTCCGAATACTGACTTAAATTACTTCAGTGCTTCTTTAGTTGTCTTCACAATGGCAGCGGCGACGGCGTAGGGACAGGCATTGGAAGCCGGACGACGGTCTTCCAGGCGGCCCTTCCAGCCATCTTCCACAGTGCCGATCGGAATACGGATCGAAGCGCCGCGGTCTGACACACCATAGCTGAAGGTGTCGATAGACTGGGTTTCGTGCTTGCCGGTCAGGCGCTGGTCATTATGCGCGCCGTAGACACTGATGTGACGCGGGATGTTCTTGCCGAACCCTTCACAGATCTTGGTGAATATTTCTTCCTTGCCGGATTCCCTCATCACACCATTGGAGAAGTTGGCGTGCATGCCGGAGCCGTTCCAGTCGGTGTCGCCCAGGGGCTTCGGATGCCACTCGATGGCCAGACCGTATTTCTCGGCAGTCCTTTCCAGCAGGTAGCGGGCTACCCAGGTCTGGTCGCCGGCATTGTCGGCGCCCTTGGCAAATACCTGGAATTCCCACTGACCGGCGGCCACTTCGGCATTGATGCCTTCGACGTTGATGCCGGCAGCAAGGCACTGGTCAAGGTGTTCATCGATGATGGCGCGGCCATAGGCATTACGGGCGCCCACTGAACAGTAGTAAGGACCCTGCGGACGCGGGTAACCGGCATGCGGAAAGCCCGGGGGCAGGTTGGTGTCCGGATCCCACAGGAAGTATTCCTGCTCGAAGCCAAACCAGAAATCCTCGTCATCATCATCGATCCGGGCACGGCTGTTGGTTGAATGCGGAGTGCCGTCTGAATTGAGGACCTCACACATGACCAGGTAGCCGTTGGTACGATCGGGATCCGGGAAGATAGCGACCGGTTTCAGCAGACAGTCAGATTTGCTACCGTCGGCCTGCCCGGTGGAACTGCCGTCAAAAGACCACATGGGGCATTCTTCCAGGGTTCCGCCGAAATTGTCGCGAACCTGGGTTTTGCTGCGCAGGCCCTGGGTTGGCACGTCACCATCGAGCCAGATATATTCCAACTTGGATTTCATGATTTTATTTACTCCTAGCGATTGTCGTTATCTTACGTATTAACTGCCTGTTTACTGCTCAGTAGCACGTTTTTATAGGTTGAGAACTCCGTTATGCAATTTGCATACCCGACTGTCATATGTCACATAACGGTGCAGAAAAGTGCTCAAGTGTACCTCAGCATATCTTCCTAAAAAAGCCAATTTCACGGGCAACCAGGCAGGGTTCCTGTGTTTCCTGCTATTGCCGGAACGCTGGAAAGGCCTCACCGGACATTGCCAGTAACAGGCGTTCTGCACTATTTTGATTGCCGGATTGCACCAAAATGAATCATTTGTGCATTTTCATGGTGCGCCCTGGATTGGGCAAGACACCTCCCCAGGCTTCTGTCAAAATAGCGGCACCAGCAGCAAAGCCCAGGGCCTGTTAACGGTATTTGTATCGTCACTGTTGAGGCTGATAATGCGCCAATCAAGGCGCGAGGAGGGAAGATTGGCGACCCCAAATGACCGACGAGCAACGAGGAGTGGCGTGTTATCATCCTCAACCCGAAGGGCCGGGCCAATTTCCCGCCCGGCGGCGTACTCAGTCGCTCTTGTATGGTCGATACTGAACGCTCCTTCGATCCTTGCCGGACGGGAAATTGACTCCGGCAGTAATGATACAAATACCGTTAACAGGCCCTGAATTTCCATCACGATGCCCCAGTTTCCCGAACTTCCCGTCAAGGAATATGCCCAGGTCTACAAGGAAGACACCGACAGACCCCTTCCCGCGAAGGTCGACCAGAACCTCAGATACGCCTACTTCAGCACTATTGCCACTGGCGGCAAGTCGATCATCCAGTCCTGCAAGGACCTGCACCTGGGCCGCTTTGTCTGCTACAAGTCCCTCAAGCCCGAATTCGCCGACGATCCCATCGAGCAGCAGCGCCTGCTTCGTGAGGCCCGCGTATCCGCCATGCTGCAGCACCCCAATACCATCCCGACTTACGAGCTCGGGCGGGACAAGAGCGGGCATTATTACTTCACGATGAAGCTGGTGCACGGTTACACGTTGCGGGAAATCCTCGATTACAGGGAGCGCTACGACCTGACGCAGTTGCTCGACGTGGTTATCGATGTCGGCCATGCCCTGGAATATGCCCACTCCCACGGCGTACTGCACAGGGACATCAAACCGGAAAACGTCCTGGTAGGCCCCTTCGGTGAAGTCATCCTGATGGACTGGGGACTGGCCAAGGTCTGGGATACGAAGGGAACCCAGGAAGACATCGGTGAAGGCCCGGAAACCGACAGTGACGATCTTGGCATTACCGGGCAAGCCAAGCTGCAGGGTACCGTGTCCTATATGTCGCCAGAGCAGATTGCCCGGGATCCGGGTATCGATGCCCGGACGGACATCTACAGTCTGGCGGCCGTGATCTATGAAATCCTGGCAGGCCGGACGGCAGCCCAGGGCAACACAATGGATGAACTGGTCAGGAGCGTGCAGGACGACATTCCCGTGCCGCCTTCACAGTTAGCGAAGTACCGCATCCCCGAATTGCTGGAGACGGCTACCCTGCTGTGCCTGCACAAGGACCCGGCAGACAGGCTGCAGTCCATGAGCGAGTATATCCGCCTGCTGCAGGAAACCCGCCGGCTGGCATAATCCGGAAAGCCCCCTATACCACTTCTGCGAAGGCAACCGTAATGTTGTCACGCCCGCCCTGTCCCCTGGCGGACTCCACCAGTTGATCCAGGGCCGCGTCGAGATCACCGTCACATCCGGCCAGTACATTGACCATGGTTTCCTCGTTAACCATGTCGCTGAAACCGTCAGAGCACACCAGCACGATATTGCCGCAGGACACGTCGCAACTGTCTGCATCGGGTCGTGTGTAGGGATTGTTGCCCAGCATCCTGCTGAGGATATGCCGGTTGAAGTTCTGTCCCACTTCACCCCGATCCAGCATTTCCTGGTAGAGCGTATGGTCCGTGCTGAGGCGGGTCTGTTCCCGGCTTAGCCGGTCGACCAGATAAATGCGTGAATCACCCATCCAGGCGTAACTCAGCTTGTCAGGCCCGACATGGACACAGGACAGCGTGGTTCCCATGTTGCTGCCAGGCAAGTGCTTTTTCTTGTACTCGATTACCTGCTGGTTCGCAAAGATGATGCTGTCCATCAGGGTCTGGGGAATGTCGGAGGTGTCCTGCAGGTAGTCTTCCCTGGTGAGGTACTGGTAGCAGCTTTCCACCGCCACCCGGCTGGCGATCTCGCCATAGTCGTGGCCCCCGGCACCGTCGGCGACGATGATGAGGCGGTTGTCGGCGTCCGTGAAGAAAAAGTCCTCGTTGTTGGACCGGACCAGGCCGACGTCTGTTTTGGCGTAAATTTTCAGCATAGGGAAATCATGGGATACGGGGTCATTCTACCTGAATTCCCGATTGCTGAATTGATTTGGCGCAGTCAGCTAGAAACGGAAGGTTTTGGTGTACTTGAGGGCGATTTCCGACTGTTCGCGGCTGAGTCGGGAGAAAGTGCCCTCGGAGTCGAAATTGTAGTTGATGACAATAAACAGGTCCTCTCCTGCCTGGGGATTCCAGCGCAGGCGGCTGTTGATGCCCATGGAACTGGAAAAATTGTCGTACTGCACGAGGTTGACCCAGGACCACTTGGAATTGAATGCATAGTTGACGTTGGCGCTCACCAGCCTGACGATGAAATCACCATAGGGCAGTTCGATATCCTGGTAGTTGTAGTTCAGGTTCAGGAAGAAATGTTCATCGGGGCGCCACTCGAGGCCAACGTCATACTGCCTGCGGTCACCGTCGTAATACTCGCCCATGTTGAAGCCGATCCGCGGCGCGAAATTGCGCTGGTTGGAAAATTCAAACTGGCCGTTCAGGTTGAGGAAGCTGTACTTGCCGGCCGGAATGACTACGCCTGGACGTATTTCAAAATCGCGGGACAGGCCTTCACGGCTTCTGGAAACACCAAGGCCGAATTGGTCACCACGATGCGTATTCAGGTTGATGAAGCGGGTGAAGAGACTTTCACTGATCATTTCACCGGTGGCCAGGTCGCGGTCATGATCGAAGCGGCCGAACATGTTGAAGGTTCGCAGCCAGGGATGATCGCGCCTGAAGAATCGCCTGAAGCGGCCCATCAGGCTGTAGGTTTCGGCGCCACGCAGGTTGGCAAAACCCAGTGCCGGGTTGAAATCCTCGCCAACATAAGTGTAGCCGGTGGAGCCGCCGAAGCCATCGCCCTGCGTATCCATGTTGATTCGAACGCCATAGGCCTTGTCATCGCCGATTCTTCCATCGGTGTCGGTCTGCTGGTACCAGGCATTGCCGCGCATGGTGTACCGATCGGAAAAGCGCGTATTCTGGTATCGGAAATCCATTCCGGCGAGGTTGTTGTCGGTTTCACTATTGGGATCACCATAGGTGAAAATGCCGCCGATACTGGATTCAGACAGGACATTGATCGCGGCACGCCCAACAAACACCGATTGACCGTCAAGCCCGGGTGAATCACCCTGCTGCACGGCAAGCGCACCCACGTTCCATTGCCCGACTCGTCCAGTCATTTTCACACCGGCATCAATATCGACCGGTTGTCCGGTGCGGCTGTTCAGGCCGACTCGGCGGGAATAGAAAGGTATACCGTTCTGGTTGTTGTTGAAGTTGCCGCCGCCACCGAGGCCGCCAAACGAGAAAATGTCCACGTCTTGGAGGAAGAAATCACGTTTTTCCGGAAAAAACAGGGAGAAACGAGTCAGGTTGACCTGGCGATTGTCCACTTCGGTGGCGGAAAAATCGGTATTGAAGGTCACGGCACCGGTCAGGTTAGGTGTGATCTTGTAAAATACGTTAAGTGACGGGTCGAAGCGGTCCGCTGTGGTGTCGGTGAGATGATTCTCGCTGGCCGCCATGGCAATAGAGGGAATGATATCGAGGCCGATGCCCTGGCGTATATTGCGTATGCCGGTGATCTGTCCCGTGGTGGTCGGGTTGATATTGCGATTGAACGACGACCAGGCGATTTCCTCCTGCTTGCGGGCTATGGTCCGCGCCACCGTAAAGCCCCAGGTATCGGTGGCTGGATCGAAATTGAGCGTGTTAAAGGGAATGGCGACTTCCGCCGTCCAGCCTTCATCGTCAATCCGACTTTCCACCAGCCAGATCCCGGTCCAGTCCCGGTTCAGGTTTTGCGGCTGGTCATACACACCTTCCCGGCGAATGCCGTTGGGATTGACCTGGAACTGGTAGCCGGTGCGGCCATTATTGAATGTGTCGAGGATGAACTCGAAGGCATCATCGAACTGCATGTTCTGGCCCTGGACCAGTTGCCGGGCACTGATGGCGGAAGGATCGCTGTCATACAGGCGGGCCGCAAGATAGAAGTAGCGCTCGCTGTAGGCCAGATAGAACACGCTGCGTTCGCTGGGCTCGCCCTGGTCCACGGGCTGGAACTGGTGCATGTCGGTGATGACAGTGGCGGTCTTCCAGATCTCGTCGTCCAGCACACCGTCGATTTCCGGTTGCAGCTCGGTCCTGACTATCTCGATGCTTTTACGAGATGCACTGCCCTGGGCGAACAGATCATGGCCCGGTTGCATGCCAAGACCAAGCAGCAACACGCAACTGAGTATTATCCGGATTTGATGCATGTGCTTGTTGATATGTTCTTCTCTGGATTAGATGCGGTTGCTTTTTACTGTGCAAAACCACAAAGTGTGGCAGTATAACTACCTGATTTTAGTAGTAAACCTCTAAACCACGAATTCACAAATTATCCATAATCGCAGGACCGGGATGACCCGGCTTCTTTACAAATCCGCATACCTGCACTTAACTGCATGCACACAGGGAGGTGTGCATGCGCAAAAGGATGTGCGGTGTTTCACTGGTCGAGCTCCTGCTGGTTCTGACCATTCTGGCCTTGCTGGTGGCCAGCCTGGATTCGCAGGGATTCGCCAGGTCTCGTGATGAAAAACAAGCTGACGGTGTCATGTCAGATATTGTTTCGGCCATTTCCATGGCGCGGCAGGCGGCTATCCTGGAAAACGTGATGGTGACGTACTGTCGCTCCGATGACGGTATGCATTGCCAGGGCAACTGGCAGGACGGCAGCATCATCTTCACCGATCGCAACGCGGACAGGCGTATCAACGGGGATGACCGCTTGCTGCACCGCCTGGATGCGGTAGCGATTCCCGGCAGCTTGCGATTTAAGTCTTTTCGCAACCGCCAGTACCTGCAGATGACCCCCTTCGGCTTTACCAATTACCAGAACGGCAATTTCACCTGGTGCCCCGCAAACAGGGACAACACCCTCGCACGACAGGTGATCGTCAGCATGACGGCAAGAACGCGCTACGCCAGGGACTCGGATGGCGATGGGATTATCGAGGATAGCCAGGGCAAACCGCTGACCTGTGACCTGTGACTGAAAAAAAGAAAAGTTACCAGCAGGCTG
>Ga0181587_10001955_pt1 | contig 17206 bp, 15 predicted proteins | sample 071ome_27_FD_132463 | JGI IMG/M metagenome (GOLD analysis project Ga0181587, IMG submission 132463) | Coastal salt marsh microbial communities from the Groves Creek Marsh, Skidaway Island, Georgia - 071409AT metaG (megahit assembly) | ecosystem: Environmental > Aquatic > Marine > Intertidal...
CTCCAATCAGGTCAGAGTTTCCAATCGCCGAGCGACCGATCTACCCTAGACCAAATTCCCGGTGGGTGGGCAGCGATAGCAGCCGACTACGACGGCGACGGTGCCAGTGATCTCTATGTTACGAGGAATGCCTGGGAGGGAGGAGGTCCTAATTCGCTATACCAAAACGACGGAAAGGGCCACTTTGTCGACCGGGCTACGACATCGGGCGTAGTCGATCCCGACGACAGTTTTACCGCTGCCTGGGGAGATATCAATGGAGATGGGTGGTTAGACCTTTACGTAGCAGACGGCGTCACGGGCAGCGGCGCAGCAAACAAGCTATTTGTTGCGAAAACGAACGGAACCTTTCAGAATCACGCCCCTGTGCTCGGAGTGGCTGACAAGGCCAAGTCACTAGGCGTTGCCTTCGGAGACTACGACCTCGATGGCGACCTCGACCTCTACGTTGCCAACGTAGCCAATCCAAATCGGCTCTATAGAAATGACGGCTCTCACTTTACAGATATAGGTATAGCCGCCGGGGTTAGTGCCCCCAAGAATGGAAGCTACGTGCCATTCTTCTTCGACAGTGACAGCGACGGGGATTTAGATATTTTTGTCTCCGCTATGGCTTATTATGAAGACTATGTCGAGTCTGCGACAATGAATGAGACGGCCGCTAGAAGTAGGGCCCACCTCTACCGCAACGAAGGCAATGACCAGTTTGTAGAACGAGCCGTCCCTGCGGGTTTAGGGCGCGCATTTGGCTCAATGGGAGCCGGATACGGAGATGTGGACGGCGACGGTCAAATAGACATCTACTTGGCCAACGGAGGACCTATAATGCCTCGCTTTGAACCTGACGCGCTTTTTTTACGCACAGGAGACACCTATGTTGAAGTGGCAGAACGAGCCGGCGTCGCCAATCAGGGAAAGGGGCACGGCGTTGCTTTTTCCGACTACGACCAGGACGGTGATTTAGATCTCTACGTCGGCCTGGGAGGGCACTACCCAGGAGACGTTTGGCCCAATAGTCTCTATCAAAACAGGGGCATTGCAGGAAAGATGGTAACAATCACCCTCAACGGAGCGGAACCTAATCCATCAGCGATTGGAGGGCAGGTCGTCTTATACAGTGACGACCACGTCCAACGCTCTGAGGTTCAGAGTGGAGGTGGTTTCGGGTCTACCAGTAGCTATCCCCTTGAATTCGGGCTAGGGATGCGTACACTTATAGACAGTTTGCATATCACTTGGCCTACGGGAAAAGTGGATAAATACAATCGTTTACCCATTGGCCAACCCCTTGAATTCAACCAAGCTCAATAACGCGTTTATGTCCGCAATACCCTTCTACGCCCCCCTGCTCTTTACGCTTCTGTTCATGACTCACAGCGCTTCTGCCAACGAGATCCAGTTCAGCGATCAGACGCAGGCAGCCGGTATCAAATACATCAACATTTGCGGTGGAAAAGAAAAACAATACGTCTTAGAAGCCCACGGTAGCGGTGCCGCCTTTTTTGATTCAGACAACGACGGCGACCTTGATTTATACATTACTAACGGCTCGACGTTCGCAACTCTTAAGGATCAATCCGGCCCGGGCAACGCATTTTACGAACAGACTGAACCCGGTCTGTTTAGAGATGAGAGCATTACGTCCGGCACCGGCCACGCCGGTTGGGGAACGGGCATTGCCGTTGGCGATATAAATAACGACGGCCTTCGCGATATGTACGTAAGCAACTATGGAGCAAACGTGCTCTATATCAATCAGGGAAAAAACGTCTTTTTCGACGGAACGCCGCAGGCTCGCGTGGCCGGAGACCAGTTTAGCGCAAGTGCCGCATTTTTTGATTACGACAACGATGGGGATCTCGACTTATACGTTACAAATTACGTAGTATTTGATGCCGAAAATCGTCCCCGGTCGCCCAAGCTCTGCTCCTTTTACGGTGGCCTACAAGTCTACTGTGGCCATAAGGGACTCATCGGAGCACGTGACATTCTATATCAGAACAACGGCGATGGTACTTTTCTTAACGTAACAGAAACCTCCGGTATATCCAGCGCCAATCGCTATTATGGGCTAGGCGTGGTTCCAGAAGACTATAACGCGGACGGCTTGCTAGATCTATTTGTGGCCAATGATGAAACGCCCAACGTCCTATTTCATAATATGGGTGATGGGACCTTTAAAGATATCGCCCTGTTAGCTGGGGTTGCCTACAATGCGGACGGAGATACTGAGGCCGGCATGGGTGTCGATTTTGCTGACTACGACAACGACGGTGATCCCGACCTATATGTGACCCATTTCTTTAGCGAAACGAATACGCTGTACAGAAACGAAGAGGGCCAACGCTTCACCGATGCTACGACAACGGCAGGATTAGCTGGCCCCACAATTGACTTAATGGGCTGGGGCACCCGGTTCTTTGATTACAACAACGACGGCCTTTTCGACCTCTTTGTAGCAAACGGACACGTTTATCCCCAGGTGGACGAGATTAACACGGGCTCTCCCTACAGACAGCCCAACCAGCTCTTTGCCAATATGGGCAGGGGCCGATTCCAGCAGATTACCTCTGGTGATGCACTAGATACAGAGCACGTAAGCAGAGGTTCAGCCTTTGGCGACTACGATAATGACGGCGACTGGGATATCTTTGTCGTAAACTTGGACGACAAAGCAACTTTGATGCGAAACGACGGCGGCAACAAAAGAAACTGGCTGTACGTCCGTCTAGTAGGCACTGAGGATACGCGAGACGGCGTAGGAGCCCTGATTGAAATCGACGGCGGACCCAATAAGCAGTGGAGACGGATCCATGGATCGGGCAGCTACCTCTCTCACAGTGACCTACGCGCCCATTTCGGTCTTGGAGCGGAACAGCGCGTCGGCTCCGTGAAGATCACCTGGCGCACTGGGTCCGTGCAGACGGTGCGAGACATCCCAGCAAATCATCTACTCGTAGTCCACCAAGACGGCTTCCATGAGGTCCTTCCCCTACAGTGAAGCCTCTGCTCTGAGGTTTAGCGGCTTTCCTCTATCCGATCCTTTGCCTTTGTAAAGTCCGGGTGCATCTTCAATATCCGCTGCAGTATGGTTAGGCCTTTCTGCATGCGCCCGTATTCCATGTGTAACATGGCAAGATCATACGCTGCCTGTGGGTCACGCGGTGCCATCTCAACGGCTCTTTTAAGAGGTACCAACCTACCTTCATACTCTTTTAAGGTCGAAAACGTGCTCAAGAGTTTTGCACCTTCCTCCGTATCTCCCTGTGCTAACAGCATCTGAGCTAAACCATAGTGCGCATTCGCGTTATCCGGATCCAAAGAGATCGCCTGCCTGAAATGACTAACCGCTTCTCCCCGTTTACCCAACTCCTTCAACACTCCTGCAATGCGGAAATGTGTTTCGCTCGCCCCCTTCCGCATACTTAGCGCACGACGATAAAAAGTTAAGGCTTTTTCTGGCGAACCTTCCTGTTCATAAATCACTCCCATTTCTTGAAAAACCGACCACCGAGCCGCTCCTGAGGTCAATGCACTTTCAAAAGCTGCCTTGGCTTTTTCGTATTGGCTCATCTTCATGAAACTCGAACCCAAACGCACAAAAATCGGCGCTTCGTCCTTCTTTACACGTAGGGCCCGCTGGTATATCTCGACGGCTTTGCCTGGATCGTGTAGGCGATCCCACACAAGCCCCAAATTTGCTAACGCCTGTATAAACTTCGGTTTTAACGTAATCGCCTTTTCATACTGCTGAGCAGCACTCTCATACAGTTTCTGCTTCTGATACAAATAACCCAGGTTATAATAGACTTCGGCATAATTTGCACGAATTTCAATTGCTTTTTTGTAGTGCTCTTCAGCGGACAGAAAGTCTCCCAACCCCTCTTTGCATATGGCTAATCCTACCCTTGTTTCGAAGTGGTCACTGTCCACTCCGAGCGCCTTCTCATAGAAAGGTATAGCCTCTTGATACCTCGTAGCAGCAGCATGAACTGAAGCCATTTTCACCCATGGTTCAATTCTATCGGGAGCCATCTCAGCAACGTGGGCATACGCTTCTAGGGCCTTCTGCTCATTCCCCTGCCCCATTAAGAAATCACCCTTCGCAATCGCGTCATCAATCTTTTGCAGCTGCTCTTCGCTATGCCAGCTCATGTACCCAATTCCAACGGCGCCTAGGACGCAAAGCGTGCATGCCCATTTTATTGCCCTTTTCCGCATTTTCTCCCTGCGGGCCACTTCTAATTTTTGTTTTCTCTTGCTCATAATTCCGACTGGATTCCTTACCCTTCAGACGTTGCGTGATCTATATTTAGGAAAGACTTTTTTTATCTGATTCAAAATCTGTGCTCACAGAGTTGTTTAACTACCGGGAAATAGGTTTTTACTCCCCTACAACATTAATCGGGAGAAATACACGCGTTGGTTCACCTCAGAAAAATGTTGCTTGGGGGCCTTTGTATTTGGGCCCTTTTTGTGTCTTGCAAAGATACGCCTGAAAAAACGCTTCCAGCCATTAATACACCCAACCCATCAAACTCTCCAATAGAGAGCGAGATTGCTCCTTTTCTCCAAAGGGCGCAGCAGCTATTGGCAGAAGGAGAATTCCAGGAAGCCGTCATCGTCTGCCAAGATGGGTTAAAAATTGATTCTACTTCTGTCTATCTGCTGAATATTATGGCAACATCCTATGCATCAGAAGGGCGATATGCGCTAGCAATAGAAGCGCTAGAACAAATCCTCAGCCTAGAGCCACAAAGAGCCCTAACCTATTTAAACCTCGGGGGTATCTACACAAAACTAGGCCAATACGAACAAGCAGAACCCCTTTTGCACCAAGCGCTAAAGTACGCTCCAAACCAACCGGAAATCCACCGCAGACTAGGTGAGGTATTTTTGGGGACTGACCGCTTTCAGGAAGCAGCCCACCATTTCTCTGCAGCATTAGATTTATTCCCCCATGCCTCGACCCTACACTACTATTTGGGAAGAGCCCAAGAAGGTATGGAAGATGAGGTGTCTGCGCTGGAATCTTTTACCCGTGCAACACAACTCGACAGTGGGTTTACAGAATGTTTCTATCGCATGGCCCAGCTGGCCCGTCGCGCTGGCCAAAATGACCTCGCTCGCTCAAGCATGCTCAGGTTTAAGAAACTGCAGCAGATTGGCAACGGCGACCCAGACATCCCAAAACAATTGAAAAAACTGCGCGCGTCGATACTCAATGCGCCAGAATCTCCACTACATCACGAAAAACTAGGCCACTTTTTCGCGCAACACGACTACGTCGGCGAAGCTGAAAACCTCTATAGATTGACCAGTCAGCTCCCCGGAGTTGAATTAGATCGCCTGACGCGCATGGGCAAACACATGCTGCGACTCAAGCGCCCAGAAACGGCTCTTCTTCTCTTCCTACAGGGTTCAAGGCTGCAGCCACAACACATCCCAACGCTACTCAACGCAGGGGTCGCACTAGAAATACTGGGAAAAAATACGGACGCCCAAACGTATTATCGACGCGCCCAACAACTAGCGCCGCAAGACCCTAGGGGATGGTATGCTATGGGGCTGAGCGAGTTTAACGCAGGGCGATTTAATAGAGCAAAAAAAGCCTGGGAGAAAAGCCTTCAATTAACTCCTGTTCAGTCTCCCCTTCACAGGGAAATACAGCAACGTCTAGCGGGTCTTTCATCCGCCCAATAACCCTAAAAATCGTCGCCTACTGTTCATCTTCTACAAGCAATATCTTTTGGTTGGCTTTTACCCCCATCACATCCTGCTGAATTCCAGAGGGCCACACGACGCGAATCCGGTCGACCGCATCCCTCTGCCCCAATCCAAAAAAGAGGTTTTTCTGACTGCTGGACTGATAGCCAGAACCCAATTTAACCTGCTGCATACGCGTCCATCCCTCTGACTCCACATACACAACAGCCCCAGCTGCATCTCGATTGCTCACCGTGCCCTGTAACTCAATCTGCAACCAATTACTGCTATTTCCCCCGTCATTTCTCATGAGGACGGCTGGCTGCTCTGAGTTATTCATAACTATATCGAGATCGCCATCGTCGTCATAGTCTCCATAGGCAACTCCTCTACCCACATACGTAGCTTCAAACGCTGGGCCTGCCTGTGCCGTGATTTCGCTGAATGTGCCCTCTTTATTCACGAACAATTGGGCCTTCTGTTCGTAGGTCACCAACTTATCATAGAGTTCGATGTTGTCATGCACATGCCCATTGGCTACAAATAGGTCTAACCATCCGTCGTTGTTTACATCCAAAAATAACGTTCCGAAACCCAAGTAGTTCAGGCTGATCTCTCCAAGTCCTACTTGAAAACTGGCTTCCGTAAAAACCATCTCATCGTTTCGGTAAAGCGCATTATTTTCCAACTGGTAGTTAGTCACAATCAGATCGAGATCGCCATCGGCATCATAATCGCCCGTGTCGACGCCCATACCCGCCTGAGAAGCCCCATCTGCGCTTAAGGCCATGCCTGAGATCAAACCGATTTCGTCAAACTTCCCGCCCCCTCTGTTTTCATAGAGAAAGTTGGGTTCCATATCATTGGCAACGTAAACATCCTGATCCCCGTCTCCATCGTAATCCCAGCAAACTACGCCCAGCCCGTTCCCTCTGCTGCTTATACCTGATTCCTGCCCCACTTCCGTAAAGGTTCCATCTCCATCGTTGCGAAAGAGCAAGTCAGGGGTGGGGTTATGCTGGCGCGGATCGCAGTAGAAACGAAGACCGAGCGCTTCATGACCACACCACTTGTGTGTTTCTAGTGTGAAGTCTACGTAATTGACCACAAATAGATCCAGATCACCATCATTGTCGTAGTCAAAAAAGGCCGCGCTACTACCCCATGCGTCATTGACTAAACCAGAGGCATCGGTTTGGTCGGTGAAGACCGAGCCGTCGTTTCGGTAGAGCAAATCCGGACCCCAATTTGTCAGATACAGGTCAGCGTCTCCATCACTGTCATAATCGGCAGCCACCACACCCATACCGTAGGCTTCTCCACCGGTCGAATTAGTCCGGTCCGTCACATCAGAAAAATGCCCTCCTTTGTTTTGGTAAAGCGCATTCTTCCACTGACCTCGGCCCGAAATCAAATCCCCACTATTGACCAAATAGAGGTCTAAGTCCCCATCTCCTTCGTAGTCAAAAAATGCTGCGCCAGATCCATCAGTCTCTGGTAATCGCTTTTCTTCACTGATGCCGCTGTGGTGCACAAAGTCGATCCCGACTGCTTTAGTCACATCGACAAACTGCACGGTTTGACCGTGAGCACTATACGCAGTCACAAACAGGGATAAACAGGAGAAAAAACCGGACATGACCCCTGCTAATAGACCTGTTTTTTCCGTTGGTCTTTTAAACAATATTTGCTTCATCAGACTCCTTAGAAACTTTCTTACGAACAAAACGTCAGAAACGGACAGTCTATCCATAAAATTACGCGGCGGCTTCTTTTTTGCAAAAACGTCTCTTGAGTGCCTCCATAATCCCCCGTTTGCGCCCCTACACCGACCGTATTATTTTTGGGAAACAACCCACCACGATAAGCGTATTGAGGTTAAAAGTTGAACGTCATCATTGCAGCCATTGCCGGCGGAATTGTGCTCATATGGGCCGGGGTTTTAGGCTTACTTCGCATAGTCGAGACGTTGGAACGCAAGCATATATTCTTGCTGGGGACCTATGTTACACTCGTGGCAGGCAGCGTTATGGGGCTTGTCCTCTACACGAACCACGAACGCCAAAAAGAGCACCGACAAGAGCTCAACAATCAAATGGAAGAGTTCTCGTCTCGTCTCAACGCACTCAGCGCGCGGCTTGCCGCCCAGCTAGAAGAGAAAGCGAACTTAACCCAGTCTGAATTCGAAGTGCGTCGCGACCTGCAAAACGAACGCACTAATCACGACCTGACCCAACAGGACCTGGACAAACAGCGCCAGTTGAACGGGGCGCTCGAATCCAAATTAGATGCGGAGCGAAAGGCCCGTTTGGGCTACCAGCAACGCATTAATAAATCGCTGGAAGATCGCTTCAATAAAGAAGATGAGCGCCATCGCGAATCCATTGACGTGCAGCGCCGCTCACAGCAGACCGTCCAAAAGCAGCTCAGCGCATTACAGGAAAACATCAGCAAATTAAATACGAGCAGCTCTGCGCTCGCAACAAAGCAAAACACCCTACTTGGTAAAGTTAACACCACGCGCGAAATACAGGATCTGACTGCGCAGAAAATTGATGCTTTAGCAAGGAATCAGGCCTCTCTCTATGACGACCTGACCAAAACAATGGCCGAAGTAGACAGCCTGTACGCTAAAGAATTTAAATAACCTTTTAAAGGAGTTCACATGCTACGTCGCCTTGCCTTATTCTGCACCGTTCTCACTATCGCTTCATGCGCCAATGAAGAACAGGAGCAGATGTTGGCCCAGCTTCAGACCGACCTGACTTCAGCGAACGCTGCCATAGATTCTCTTACCTATACCTTGGATGACTCAAACCTGTTACTCGATGCCTTGCGCGCCAAGGCCGACAGCGCTCAGAGCGTTAACGAGAAGTTGATCCGGGATGTACAGGGCCTCAATAAATCTCTGCGGGAGTTTCGCAACTTAGCCGAACAGCGCAAGGTTCAAAACGACCGTCTACAAGCTGAGATTCGCCGTATGAAAGAGGATAAACAGGCTGATAGCCGAACAATTGCAGGGCTGCGCGGGCAGGCCGACAGCCTCAACACGGTTCTGCTTGAAGCACACACCTCCATTCGCCGCCAAAGCGATCATATTCGCCAACTCGAAATAGACCTGGCTCAGACGCAGGACCAAGTCTCTACGCTCATAGCAGCCCAGCGCTCCGTTCGCCTGTATGCGGCAGGAGAAAAATTCCTAGAAGAAAACGGCTACCTCGACACGAGTCGCCCATTTGGACGAGCCTTCCGCAAGCAGTATAGGCTCATAAAGAAAGTGGACCCCGAAGACCCAGCCGTCGTTCTGGCCCCCGTCGGCACCGAAATTATAGTCGAGGGCAAGGTCAAGGTAATGGTCGATCGCTACGGCACGCTTAAAAAGGGTGACGACTACACCCAGTCAACAGCGGAAGGACAGACCACGATTACGTTCTTAAATGAGCTGATCACGGGGACCGAAGTTCTAGCCGTTGTGGAAAACTAATCAAGACATGCGACAAAAGCCCCGCCGGTTTACGGTGGGGCTTTTGTCGTCCTACCACGTGTGTACGTATACAGCAGTCCGCACTTTTTTGTCGGCTTGATCTGTAGAGAGTAACGAATCTGCGTACGAAGCATGACGCACCAAAAGATCGCGACTGCCTCCCTTTAAAAATAGGTGTAGATCTGTTTCCGGATCCGCAACCATCCCCTCGATCAAACTCAGAAAACCCTTTTCACTGAGCGGCTGTTTAACCGTGTATCCATCTTCCGATAGGCCTACACCATCTCGGGTGTAAAGGAGAACAATATCGTCGGGTTCGGGATCGTGTCTATGCACGCGCCAGACGGGTTGCGTCGCATTGAGTATCATAATGCCCAAGCAGAGCATAAGCATCATAATACCCAAGAAGAGCTCCTTGCTAATATCGTGCTCTTCGACCTCTTCCTCCCACCGCTTCAACAGCCGGCTCATATTTACTGACTCTCCCGCATCCTGCGCCAGGCAAGTTCTATATTGGCTACTCGCTGCAACATATAGTCAACCGCTTTGCGCAAAGGCAAATAAGACACGAGGGCCACTAACGTCGTTTTAAAGGCCAACGCCAACCCTTCTGCCATGGAAGAAAGTACTCTAAAGGTCTCTGATGCCTCGTCTATCTGTCCCAACTCCTGGGCCATTAGCAATATTCCGCATACCGTCCCAAGGTATCCGTACAGCGGTATCCGTGCCATATCTCGACGGGCGTTGAGTAACGGTTCTGCAAAAAAGCCGACAAGGCGATCCAAGACCTCTTCATCTTTCGATTTGAAGTCTATATAATGTCGGTTTTCTTCTCGACCTAAATCTAACCTCTTCAAACGATAGGCACTCAGAGAAGATTCCTTAAAGGTCCCTTGGGCCAGCGCGTTTTCTTCTCGGTAAAGATGCAGTGCCATATGGATGAGAGTGAGCAGATGACCGCTTACAGATAAGGCAATTAGTATGTAAGAGAGTCTGCCCACCCAAGTAATGAGATCGACTCGCTGATTAAGCGATAAATAATAGGCAAGCAACCCACCAATTACGACACCCGCTACGCCTCCTAAACCTCCAGCAATATAGCGTAAATGCTCAACGCGCAGACCGTATTCTTTATCGCGCCGGTGCAGTCTCCTAGCGCGCTGCATGTGTCCTAAACTGCCGCTAACGGCACCTGCTATTACAAATAAAACGCCCACTAATACAAGTAGTACACTCACTATTTCCATACCTCGTCTGAATACAACTGCCACCAACTACGCCCCAAAACAGCCGCGTAAGCTAAGAGCCCGAACAAAGCCGTCCAATGCCACCAGGCTGATATTTGTTGAATGCGGACTAAGGGAACCATAACGACCATCTCAGCTCCCTGGACCACGGCAGATCCACGTTCGGGCGGGGGAAGATAATCTCTCTTTCTCCTGCCCTCTTCTCCCCTGTCTGCACCCTCCAATGGTTTCTTAGCCGTTGCCGCCTCAACCCCCTTGAGTTCGCGCTGTGGGCGAAATATGAGCGATTGATCCGCTTCAGGCATCTGCTCTACCCAGTCTTTCAACGCGTCTGACTTTATCCGATTGTTCCTTTCTGACAGACGCCCCGCACGCCCTAGAGAGAACGCTAAACGGTTGGTCACGTATCCGCTATACCGAGGTATTTTATCCAAAAGGGTCCCCCCGCCCAGCAGTTGCTCTAATTCAGTTTGTCTCTTTTGCAGCTGCACTATACGGCTTATTACCTGGTGGGTCTGCATCGGTTCGACTACAGGAGGGCTCCATTGTACGGGACTCCTCTGGGCGGCTTGCCCAACCGCTTCCACCGAAAATTCAGCCTCCAGCCAAACTTCGCCGTAAAGCCCGTCTCCCCAAATCACATAGGCCCCTGGTATATCTGGCTTGTCGTTCGAATAGAAGCGCACTTCAGCCATGTTGTTTTCGCCCGTGCGCCAAACCCCATCGTCCGTAACTAATATTGGCCGTAGTCTCCCCCCGCCGTCGCGCACGTAGAGTCCCGCCATAAAGCCGCTCTCTATGCCGTCCGTATCCCAACAGTGCGCCCGAATCACATTCTGCTCTCTCAGATAAAGCTTCGGTATTTCAACCTGTACTGGGGTTAGTCGCGTCTGGGCAACGCGGTACCCGTTTACGAATATCTCCGCTTCATCATCCGCCCAAAAGAGTAGTACGAGTGAAATGTCCTCAGGTAGTTCCGGTCGATGCCGATCAAGGTCGGACCAATCTCCGTCACCCTCCATGCGCATGAGCGTATCTATAGAAGCTACAATTCCATTGAACTCTTGGCGCCATTCCAACGGCGTTTTTGCTGAGCTGACCTGACTTTCCAGCAGCAAGAAAAAAAGGACGGCCAGCGCCATCATAACCCCTCGCTGTCCAATCGCTGGGAAAGCTCTAGTTTGAGTTGATCAAGAGAGGCCACTTCTTCCTGTAGTTTACTAACCTCTACAAAATCGTTTGACGTATCAGCTTTTAACTGAAGCCGAATTACTTCCCGCTCGATACCCTCAATAACGAATCGGGCGCCCGCTGGCATTTCTAACTCTAAGTAGTTGCTGAACAGCGTCCTGAAATCTTCCAGGTTCGGCTGGTAAAAATCGACTTTTAGCTGCAGTTGATGCGTTTTTTCGAGCATGTCTACGTCGCTTGAAACGACGCTTTCTCTCGTGTAGGTAGGTAGGGGCTGGGTTTCTGGTGGAAGAAAGCCGACTTCGCGCATTTCTCCGCGCATCTGACCGGCTAAGCCGACCCATTTATCCGCATCTGCCAAATAAGTTGCGCGCGCACTGGAAGCTACCATCGTAGCCATAACGGCCATCTTTGCCGCACGACGTTCGGCGCGATCAATTATGCCGCTCATCCCTCCCTCGTCGGCCAAAAATCGAAACAGGCGAAAAAGTTCCAAATATTCGCCTTGACTGCGCGTATAAAAATCTATTTGAGCCTGCTGATCAAGCGCCCGACTGCGAATTTCTCCGAGCATGCTTTCCAGGAGCGGATTCCAAAAACGCTCCGATAGATCGGGCATTATTTCCGCAGCCCGCTCTATCGTACGTCTAGCATCCTCTGGCTTTTTCTCATAAAAATACGAGCGCGCCAAATACACCCATATTTCAGCTTTAAATGAGAAGCGCTTGAGGGAATCGATAAAGCGCTGAGTAGCCTCTGCGTAATTGCCGCTGAAATAGCTCAGTCTCTTATCAACCCCAAAGGGGACGCCAACACCACTCTCTGTGTATTCAGCTTCGACAAAGCGAGACGATTCCGGTATTTTGAGCCGTTCATCGAGAAAATCAATGGTGGGCTTGAGCGGCTGAGCCCCAATGGGCTGCAGCAGTAAAGCTCCCGCGCTGCAAAGCACTATTATAAACCATCCGACCATAGCCAGATCACATCATATATTGGACTTGGATTGCCCACCGTCGACATTGATACTCGCTCCAGTTACCCAGCTACCGCGCTCAGACACGAGAAAGGCCACCACATTGGCGACTTCTTCTGGGTGCCCAAAGCGTCCAAAGGGCAAATTTGCTTCGATAAAGGCTTGAATCTGTTCGGGGTTTTCTTTTTGCCTGCGTTCCCAGCTACCCCCTGGAAAAATAATAGACCCCGGTGCCACAGAATTAACGCGTATATTCTTGGGCGCTCCTTCAATGGCCAGATTAGAGGACATACTAATCATCGCAGATTTAGCCGCATTATACGAAACTGGTCCGCCCGTTTCTCGTCCGAAAATAGACGATATATTAACGATGCTACCGCCCCCGCGTTCTTCCATCTTTGGAAAGGCAGCACGGCTAACGCGGACGGCCGACATAAAGCTTAAATTCAATACGTGATTCCACTCTTCGTCGCTGATTTCAGCAAAGGGAGTCCACACAGAGCCTCCCACATTGTTTACAAGAATATCAACGCCTCCAAAACGCGAAACCGCAGCTCCAATAAGTTGCTCAGCGCCCTCTGTCTCCGTAACATCCAGCGCGACTGCTTCCACTTCTGCGCCTTTTTCTCGCATATCTGCGGCCGCTTTTTCCAATCCCTCTGCATTCCGCGCACAAATGCAGAGATGCGCTCCCTCTGCAGCAAGCGCGAGGGCAATAGAACGTCCAATCCCGCGACTAGCACCGCTCACCACAGCAACTTTACCACTTAAACCCAAATCCATTTCCAAGCTCCTCGTAATCAAATGAGACGTCGTTAAGGGGGAATGAGTCTACCGCATTACAGCGCAAGACGATAGAAATTCTTAGAATAGCGAAAAGATAAACAATCCGTAGCCCAACAAGAGGAGGCCACCCTCAAGCCGGCTCAACACAAATCCCGTTCTCATAAACGGGAAAAGAACCAGACTAAAAACAAGCATAATCGGTAGCTCGAAATACAGCAATTCACGATCTACGCTGAGGGGAGAAACTATCGCCACCAGTCCAACTACGCACATAATGTTGAATAGATTACTGCCGATAATATTTCCAACCGAGATATCGCTCTCACCTCTGAGTGCACTGACAAGGGATGTGGCTAGCTCGGGTAGAGACGTACCAATGGCAACTAAAGCAATACCTATGACGATCTCACTGATACCAAACTGTCTAGCGATCACCACTCCTGAGTCAATCATTAATTTTGCTCCCACTACCAGCGTCCCCAACCCGACAAGGATAAGCATAACGTTCCAGCCGTTACGCGGAGCCGAAGCTTCGCCGAGCCGCGCGTTTTTCTCCTGAGTATCCCCTTTGAACACGTCTTTTAGCTGGTAGCCCAAATAAGAGAGCAACCCTGCAAAGAGGATGCAACCGTCCCATAAGCCGATCGTTCCGTCATAGAGCAACGCAATAAAAAGGATGGAAACCACAACCATAATAGGGAGTTCTCTGCGCAATACATCAGAGTCGACTCTAAGCGGCTTAACAAGCGCAGAAACGCCGAGTATAAGTCCAATATTGGCAATATTACTCCCTATTATATTGCCAATTGCAATCCCATCGCTTTGCTCAAAAACGGCTATTAAACTGACGGCCAATTCAGGACTAGAAGTGCCAAATGCCACAACTGTTAGGCCGACTACAATCGGTCGAATCCCCACGTTGACAGCTAGCCGGGAGGCTCCTCCGACCATCCACTCCGCACCGAGGTAAAGACCAAGTAAACCCACTAGAAAAAAGACAATATCAAAGGGATTCATCTGGGCTTCATCTCAATTGGATGGGTAACGAAGAAACGAGATGGGCAAGGAGCTCACAGATACACATCCAACAGATGCTGCGCATTTTTATACGTAATTTTTGCGAAAGCCTCTTCCGGAAGCTGGCACTCCAGCAAAAAATCCATTAAGCGAGTATCAAAATAGTCTCTGCCAAAAAGCAAGCGATCCTGAAAGTCAATTAGAAACTGACGGCCAAACTCAGGGTCGCGCTCCAGAGCGCGCAGACCGGAACCAGCTGATAAATCCGCATATAGATTGGGGTAAGCGGTAAAAAGGGCCCCCACTCGCCCTCCGGGAACAACCGCTCCCTCTGGATAGGATACCTTATCGTATTGGTCGTCGTTAGATATATGAGCCCAAAAACCCGGTGCATGGCCGATAAATACCGTTTCTGGGCAGGCTTTAATTGCTCGTTCAAATGCATCTAAGCTACCACCGTACCACCAATTGGGTCGCGGGTAGGATCCCCTTCCGTGATCAATTGGATAATCGAGGTGTATGGTAATTGGCAGCTTTTGCTCACCACAAAACCGGTATAGGCGAAGCGCATCGGGATCATCAAAGGGTAGGCGCACTTTGAGCTCCGAAGCCAAGCGAATGCCGTGGATTTCGACCGCAGCTTTTAACCGATCGATTGCATCGGGCCTTTTGGGATGCGGCATATACCCCAGTACAAAACGTTCTGGGGCCTCTCGACCGACAGCGATGACATCTTCGAGAGGGATACCTGTGCCCGCTGGTGGCAAAACCGCATGATACGACGGGGAATACTCATCTTGGGGCACCTCCCAACTAAATAGCCACATCTGATCGATGCCCTGTTCGTCCATGTTTCGCAGAATTTTTTCAGCGTTAAAACCGTGCCAATTCGGATGGTTATGTGCATCGATCAGCATGGGGCCTCTCAGAGTGATTTAGCAGGAATGCGTTGGAGGTGGAGTGCTGATCAATGATATCGCCGAGGCACAAAGCTGTCAAGTTTATCGATCTCTTGCCGATCTATTGCAATACTAAGTAGTACTGCGTACTATATTGATTCGAAGATAAACATTAACCAAGAGAGATTAGCCCAGTGCAGATAACGGGCCCGATCCATGATTGACACCCTGCTTACAAACGTGCTTCACATCGTAATCGCCCTAGATATATGCGGTGCGATTGCCCTCATTGTACTCGGTGCAAAAAGGCACAAGGCACGCAGTGAAACTACCTCACATCTACTCCCTGCTCAGCTAGCTCCACAGCCGTTTTGGAAATCCCTTTTCCCATTCTCTTCCCCGCGTATCACTCATGTACCAGCCCAAGATATGAAGCGCCTTCACACTGTTTTACACAGTTTCGAAGAAGATTTACACTAAAACTCTCTTCCCATTCGGCCCCACACTGAAGAGAAGGGCTTCCTTGACTTTTCAACGCCCGCAATAGTAATTTATCCCAACCCAAGACTCACAATTACAGAAACAGTTTAATAAATAATTATTCACTTATATGGATAATTACAATAAAAGAGGAAGCTCATGAACGTCTCCGACCTTAAGGGACAGAAAATAATGATGGCCGTCTCTGGCGGACTCGACAGTTGCACCATTTCACACTGGCTCAGTCAACAGGGGGTTGAAGTAATCGCCTACACGGCCGATTTAGGACAGCCTGATGAGGCAGACATTGAAGACGTACGCGAGCGCATGCTGGCCTGCGGTGCCCGCGAAATGCTAATCGGCGATCTCAAGGACGCGATAAGTCGCGCTGGCATACAATTGGTGCAAGCGCAGGCCCGCTATGAAGGGGGGTACTGGAATACGACCGGACTGGCGCGTCACGTGGTCGTCGCGGATATGGTTCCCTTAATGCAAGAACGCGGCATCCGTCTTCTCGGGCACGGCGCAACGGGGCGCGGCAACGACCAAGTTCGCTTCCAACTCCCCACTCAAATGTTGGACCCGCAGATTGGCGTTTATGCCCCCTGGCGCGACAGTGAATTTCTCAGCGTTTTTGGCGGCAGGAAGGAAATGATTGACTACTGTCAGTCACACAACCTTCCCATTACTGCCACCCACGACAAACCTTATTCTACGGACGCCAATATTTTAGGCCTCACACATGAAGCCGGTGAACTCGAAGATTTACAGACATCTACTAGCCGTATACAGCCTGGTATGGGCGTCTTTCCGTCTGAAGCACCCGACGAAGCAGAGCTCTTTACCGTCCGATTTGAAAAAGGCCAGCCCACCCAAATCAATGGTGAAAAGGTAGGCCCGCTAGAGGCTATCGAAAGGTGCAATGCACTCGGCGGACGCCACGGCATTGGCATCGGCCTACACGCGGTTGAAAATCGTTTCGTGGGAATAAAGTCGCGCGGAATCTACGAGGCGCCAGCGCTGGAATTACTGGGACACTGCTACGAATATCTATTACAGCTCGTTCTGGACCGTCGGGCCAGAAAAATGTATGCACCCATAAGTGAGTACATTGCCGAGCAGATTTACCAGGGCTACTGGTTTGATACGGCAACGCAGGCCTGCTGGAAGTTTATAGAGCATCTCAACGACCTGGCCACCGGCTCTATAACCGTTTCCCTGTACAAAGGACGAGCCACTTTTCACGCAGCCTCTGATGTTCCCCATTCGCTCTACAGCGAGGATACGGCTTCAATGGAGGACATAGGCGATTTTGATCATCGCGATTCTGAGGGCTTCTTAGGCGTTCTGGGCGTGAGCGCACGCGCACTTAACACAGCCGGCCAAACTCACTTGTAAAAATGAGCCTGGATCCTCCGCTAAA
>Ga0181587_10001956_pt1 | contig 17204 bp, 16 predicted proteins | sample 071ome_27_FD_132463 | JGI IMG/M metagenome (GOLD analysis project Ga0181587, IMG submission 132463) | Coastal salt marsh microbial communities from the Groves Creek Marsh, Skidaway Island, Georgia - 071409AT metaG (megahit assembly) | ecosystem: Environmental > Aquatic > Marine > Intertidal...
ACGACCACCCGACGGACGAGGACCGCCACCCGGACGACCAGGACCGCCACCGGGACGGCCAGGACCACCAGGACCGCCACCAGGGCCTCCTCCCGGACGGCCAGGACCACCAGGACCGCCACCGGGGCGCGGGCCACCGAATCCACCCGGACGAGGACCACCGGCTGGCCGAGCTGCTCCGCCTGGACGCGGACCGGTGGAATAGCCACCGGGACGAGGACCGGCAGTGCGCGGACCACCAGGCGGCGGCGGAACCGGACGACCAGACGGGCTCATCGGACGACCAGGCGGCGGCGGAACCGGACGACCCGACGGACTCATCGGACGGGGCGGAGGTGCCGACGGACGGGGCGGGGCCCCGGCTGGCGCACTTGCGGCCGGACGGCCATCGGCCGGAGGCGCGGGGGTCGCCGGGGCCGGCCGGGATTCCGGCGCGGGACGCGTCATCGGACGTGTGATGCCCTGCGTGGTATCGCGGCCTGAGATCACCCGCGCTCCCGAAGCCGGTGCAGCAGCCGTCGTGGGTGCAGGTGTGGCCTCGGCAGCCGGGGCCGGAGTTTCAGAAACGGTCGCAGCCGGAGCCTCGGGGGCCGCCGGGGCCGGTGACTCGGCGATCGGTGCTTCGACGACTGGGGTCTCGACGTCGACCTTTGGCGCCGCCTCCTTGGGAGTCGCAGCCTTCTTGGCCGCCGCTTTCTTGGCCGGGGCCACAGCATCAGCACTCGAGTCGTCGGTTGCCGCCTTACTGCCAGCCGCCTTCTTGGTGGCCGTTTTCTTGGCCGCCGTCTTCTTGGCCGCCTTGGGTTCTTCGGGCTGAACTTCACGCACCAGGCCCTCAGCCCGTGCCTTTTTCTCGATGATGTCGGCGAAGGCCGGAACCAGCGTCGAGGACGGACCCTTCACGTCGATCATGTTCGCCTTGGCGAGATCGACCAACTCGGCATTGCTCATGCCGAGTTTCTTCGCTAGTTCACTGACTTTGATCTTCGCCGTAGCCACTCAGTCGCAATCCTTCACAGTCGTCACATTCATCTTCAGATATTCAGACACCGGCTGACGAAGTCCGCCGAGACTCGCACGATCGACGGTCCGCCGCCAGGCACGCGCAAAGCCCGATGCGGCCAGCGCCCGGTCGAAGCACTCGACGGAGCACACCCACGCCCCACGTCCATCGGACCCCGATGCCACCCGTCCACCGTCACGTGCGACGCAGCGCACCATGGTGCGCGCCGAACGTCGTTCACGGCATCCCACGCAGGTGCGGGTCGGAGAGGTGGAAAGGAGACCGGTCATTGGATCAGGCTGGCTCCTCGGTCGGTGTTTCGGCAGGGGTCTCGACCACGTCTTCAGCAGAAACTTCGACTGCATCCTCAGCCAACCGCGCCGCATTGGCTGCTTCGACTTCGGCAGCCGTCATGATCGTGCCGTCGGCGGCGTGCCATTCGTGCTCACCGGTGTCGGCGTTCAGAACCCACGCTCCCTCGGCGTACTCCTCGGAATCGACGTAGATACCGGCCTTCTCGTTGCGGTCTTGGGTCTCGCTCTTGATATCGATGCGCAGACCAGTCAGGCGGGCGGCCAGACGGGCGTTCTGCCCTTCTTTGCCGATGGCCAGACTCAACTGGAAGTCGGGAACGATCACATCAGCCTGGGTTCCGTCCTCGCTCACCCGAACTTCGGTGACCTTGGCCGGCGACAGGGCCTTGGCGATGAAATCAGGAAGATCTTCGCTGAAGGGAACGATGTCGATCTTCTCTTGGTTGAGTTCGTTCACGACCATGCGCACCCGCGCACCGCGGGCACCCACGCAGGCTCCGACCGGATCGACGTTGTTGTCGTTCGACCACACGGCGATCTTGGTGCGGTGGCCTGGCTCACGGGCGCAGGCCTTGATCTCGACCACGCCATCGGCAATCTCAGGAACTTCAAGTTCGAACAATCGCTTCACGAGTCCCGGATGGGTGCGACTCACGATGATCTGCGGGCCCTTCTGGGTACGGCGCACTTCGACGATGTAGGCCTTCATACGGGCACCCGGGTTGGCGCGCTCGTACGGCACCTGCTCGCTTTGCGGCATGAGAGCTTCGACCTTGCCGAGATCGAGCAGAGCGAAACGACTGTCGGTCTGCTGAACGATGCCGGTGACGATGTCGCCTTCGCGGTTGGCGTACTCCTCGAACTTGCGCTCACGCTCGGCCTCGCGAATGCGCTGGCCCATCACCTGACGGAAGGTCTGAGCGGCAATTCGTCCGAGTTCACCCTTGTTGGGCGTGTCGTCGCGTGGATTGACCCAGTTTCCGTCCTCGTCGATGTCGTAGGCGGTGAAGGTGATCTCGAGTGTGTCGGGGTTGAGGCCGACTTCGACTTCTTCGGCCGCGCCTGGTCGACGTTTGTAGGCGGTGGCCAGCGCATCGACGAGAACCTGCAAGAGGTCGTCGACCGAGATGTTCTTCTCCGCCGCCAGCAGGCGGACGGCTTCGGCCATGTCGAGGTTGCTCATGTCGGCGTGACTCCTGGGTGAAGTGGTTCGAGTAACGAGATGCTGGTCAGGGTTGGGATCGGTCGGATTTTCGGGCACTTGAGTCTGCCGGGGGTTTGCCCGGCTTACTCCTTTGACCACCGGGTTTGGTCCCGGATCGGCCAGATTTGCCCGGCTTGGCGGTCTTGCCCGCGGGTCCTTTCGGCTTGGGCGTCGGACCCCAGACGAAGACAGTGCGGGCTCGGTCGATCTGGTCGAGAGGGATGATCCGCTCCTCGGACTCGACGCGCACGGTGCAGGTCGTGTCGTCGGCCGCCACCAATTCACCGGTGAGTCGGCGCTGACCGGCCTCCACGTCGCGTAGTCGAACGTTGACGGTCTTGCCCACCTCACGCTGAAAGTGCCACGGACGACGCAACGTACGTTCGAGTCCGGGACTGGACACTTCAAGGGTGTAGTGACCAGGAATCGGATCGGTGTGGTCGAGTTCTCGTGACACGAGCCGCGTGCACTGTGACAAGGCATCCACGTCGACTCCCCCTGGCGAACCGGGAGGTGTGTCGACCGTGATCTTCAACGTTCCGCCGGCGAACTCGAGGTCGTAGAGATCGAGTTGCAGATCGGCCACGATCGGAGACACCAGTTCATGAAGGCGGCGCTCGATGGCGGATCCGTCGCTCATGTGCACCTCCTGACTCTCGTGTTCGTCGCCCGTGGCTTTGTGTTGTCGACCTGATCGCCGAGCGCGAATCGGGCCCTAAGACTGAAAAAGACGTGGGATTTCTCCCACGCCTTTCCACGGACCCGAGCGAACTCGAGCGATCAAGACCCCCTCAGCATACAGGGCCCACCAGTAACCTTCGACCGATGTTGCGGATGTCGACACTGTTCGTACGCACGCTTCGGGAGACCCCGTCCGATGCCGAAGTACCGAGCCACCAGCTCTTGCTCCGCGCCGGCTACATCCGACGAGCAGCACCTGGAGGCTTCACCTGGCTGCCACTTGGCTGGACGGTCTACCGAAACGTCGAAGAGATCGTCCGCGACGAGATGAATCGAGCCGGATTCCAGGAAGTTCACTTCCCGGCCTTGTTGCCGAAGGAACCGTACGAGGCCACCAATCGCTGGACCGAGTACGGCGACAACTTGTTCCGACTGAAGGATCGCCGCGGCGTCGACTACCTGCTCGGACCGACGCACGAAGAGATGTTCACTCTTCTCGTGAAGGACTTGTACTCGTCCTACAAGGACCTTCCTCTCGTCATCTATCAGATCCAGACCAAGTACCGCGACGAGGCCCGACCGAGAGCCGGACTCCTTCGCGGCCGTGAGTTCGTCATGAAGGACTCGTACTCCTTCGACGTCGACGATGCTGGACTCGCCACGTCATACGAAGCTCACCGGGACGCCTACATCCGCACTTTCGAACGACTCGGACTTCCCTTCGTCATCGTCTCGGCGATGTCGGGCGCCATGGGCGGATCGAAGAGCGAAGAATTCCTGGCCCCTCTCGATGTAGGAGAAGACACGTTCGTTCGGTGCACCTCCTGCGGATACGCCGCCAATACCGAAGCAATCAGTGTGCCGATTCCAACGGCCGTCGATTCGTCCGATCTTCCAGCGGCCGTCGTGTGCGACACGCCTGATACGCCCACCATCGCGACGTTGGTCGATCTGTTGAACAAACGTCCCGATCTCGCACGTGGTGATCGTCCCTGGACTGCCGCCGACACACTGAAGAACGTGATCGTGATGCTGCGCCATCCCGACGGCACGCGTGAACCGCTCGCCGTCGGCGTTCCGGGCGATCGCGATGTCGACATGAAACGTCTCGAAGCCAGTGTGAGCCCAGCCGAACCCGAGCCCTTCACCGACGAGGACTTCGCGCGCCATTCACAACTCGTGAAGGGATACATCGGACCCGGGGTGCTCGGCGGTGACACTGGCATTCGCTACCTGCTCGACCCGCGAGTGGTCGCCGGAACGCGTTGGGTCACCGGAGCGAACCAGCCCGGACGTCACGTCGTCGGACTCGTCGCCGGACGCGACTTCTCGGGTGACGGCACGATCGAAGCCGCCGAGGTTCGCGAGGGCGATGCGTGCCCGTCGTGTTCGGGAACGCTCGAAATGGCCCGCGGCATCGAGATCGGCCACATTTTCCAGCTCGGTCGCAAGTATGCCGAGGCTCTCGATCTCACGGTGCTCGATCAGAACGGCAAACAAGTCGTGGTCACGATGGGTTCGTACGGCATCGGCGTGTCGCGTGCGGTGGCCGCCATTGCCGAGTCGAGTTGCGACGAGATTGGCCTGTGTTGGCCCCGCGAAGTGGCACCGGCTGATGTGCATCTCGTGATCGCAAGCAAGGGCGGAGACGACATCGCAGCCACCGCCGAACGCACGGCCACCGAACTCGATGACGCCGGTGTTCGAGTTCTGCTCGACGACCGGACGAACGTCTCCCCCGGGGTGAAGTTCAAAGATGCCGAGTTGCTCGGCGTCCCCACGATCGTCGTCGTGGGCAAAGGACTCGCCGACGGCGTGATCGAGGTGCGCGATCGGCGATCGGGCGAGCGTCGCGACGTGCCGGCCGGCGATGTCGTGGCACATCTCGTCGACATCTGTCGGAGTTGACGTGCGTCTGGTTCGCGGCGTCGTCCAGCACTATCCGTGGGGTCACCCCGTGGCGATTCCACGTCTGCTCGGCCTCGAACCCGACGGTCGCCCGTGGGCCGAGTTGTGGTTCGGTACGCATCTGGGTGGCCCGTCGCGACTCGTCGAGGTCGCCGACAACATCGTCGATCGTCCACATTCGGCAGCCGACGACACACACGGCATGTCCACACCGCTGGTGTCGGTGTCGGGAGAACTTCCGTTCCTCGTCAAGTTCCTGGCGGCAGCCGAGCCGCTGAGCCTGCAATCGCATCCATCTCAGCAGCAGGCTCAAGCCGGCTACGCGCGCGAGAACCGACTCGGCGTCCCGGTGAGCAATTCGCGTCGCATCTACCGCGATCCTTTCGCCAAACCCGAGCTGGTCTGCGCACTCGGTCGCTTCGAAGCACTGTGCGGGTTCCGCGAACCTACACACACGGTCGATCTGCTGCACGAGATCGGAGGTGGCGCCTCGAATCTGGCCACCATGCTCGCTGACCACGACCTCGATCACACCGTGCGCCAGATCTTCACCCACCGCGACGAGTACCTCCCGATCCTGCACGACACGATCGCCGCCTGTCGCGATCATCCGTCTCCGAGCGCACAGTGGGTGGTGAGACTCGGCGAGAAGTACCCCGACGACGTGTCGGTGCTCGTAACCCTCCTGTTGAACCACGTGGTGCTCGAGCCCGGCCAGGCGCTCTATCTCGGTCCGGGCAATTTGCACGCCTACTTGTCGGGAATGGGCATCGAGGTCATGGGGTCCAGCGACAACGTCGTGCGATGCGGTCTCACCAACAAGCATGTCGACGTCAACGAGTTGTTGGCCACCGTCGTTGCCGAGCCACTGGTCGATCCGGTTGTTCGTGCCGAACCCGTGACGCGCACGGGGGCTGGGAAGCTGTGGAAGTTTCCGACCCCGGACGCGCCGTTCGCGTTGTACGTGCATCGAATCGACGGCACCGAGACCATCCGGGCCCGCGCCCGAGAACTCACGGTATGTGGGATCGGGTCGACCGATCGACTCCAACAAGGCGAAGTGGCCTGTCTCATGCCGGGCGAAGAGCTGACACTCACCCCGAGCCCAGCCGGCTCCACCGTCACCCTCTTTCGCATCACCGAGGCGTGAGTCGCCGATTCTGACGGAATCAGTTCGACGTCAGGACTTGGAGCGGATGGAAACGATCTTCGCGGAAGCGTCGTTGGCGTCGTCGCCCTTTTCGTCGAGCAACTGCGAGCGATCCTTGGCCGCCTCACGTTCGGCTCGAGCCGTGTCGGCCCGGGCGATTGCGGCATCGGCTCCGTTCTCGTGAATGAACTCGGCCCACTCGACGAGCGCCTCGACCATCTCGGATTCGGGGACGACGGCCACGTTTCGACCCTTCACGAAGAGATGTCCGCGCTTGTTGCCGGCGGCGATACCGAGATCGGCATCACGCGCCTCCCCGGGCCCGTTCACCACACAACCCATCACCGCTACCTGCAGCGGAATCTCGCGTTCGCCGAACGCTTCCATGGCGCGCTTGGCCACATCGATCACGTCGATCTCGGCCCGACCACAGCTCGGACACGCGATCAGGTCGACGTTCTTGCGTTCGCGCAAGCCAAGTGATTCCAGCAACTGGCGCCCAGCGCGCGCCTCTTCCACCGGATCGGCGGTCAAGCTGTAGCGAATCGTGTCGCCAATTCCTTCCATGAGCAGAGTTGCGATTCCCGCCGTCGCCTTCACCAATCCAGCCGGCGGCGGGCCGGCCTCGGTCACACCAAGGTGCAACGGATGCCGAGTGGCCTCGCTCAGTTGCCGATAGGCCTCGACCATGAGCGGAACGTTCGACGCCTTCACAGAAATCTTGATGAGGTCGAAGTCGACCTCTTCGAAGTAGGCGATTTCGCGCATGGCCGACTCGACCATGGCCTCGGGAGTGACCCTTCCGCCGTACTTGTCGTACAACTCGGGATCGAGCGAACCGCCATTCACTCCGATCCGGATCGGGATGCCGCGATCTCGCGCCTCGCTCGCCACCGCCTTGATGTGCTCGGGTTTGCGGATGTTGCCGGGGTTGAGACGAAGCCCGTGAACTCCGGCCTCCATGGCAGCCAACGCCATTTTGTATTGGTGATGGATGTCGGCGACGATCGGAATCGGCGAGCGCGGCACGATATGGGCGAGTCCTTCTGCCGCCTCGATCTCGTTGCACGTACAGCGCACTATGTCGCAACCAGCGGCCGCCAACGCGTAGATCTGCTGAAGAGTCCCCTCTACATCGGCGGTCTTGGTGATCGTCATCGACTGCACCGACACTGGCGCGTCACCGCCAACTGCAACCTTTCCCACGTGGATCTGATTCGTCGCTCTGCGCTCGTATCTCTGGGAGGTGAATTCCATCGTCGTCTCGGTTCGTCTCGGTTCAGAAAGGTCGCGTGATGTCCAGGTACAGCCCGGTGAACGTCAAGAAGAGCAACATACCGAGTACCGCCACCGTGACCGGCCACAACTTCTCGACGTTGGCGCGATAGATGCGTCCTCCTCGCGAACGAATCTTTTCGTAGGTGGCAATTGCCGCGTGACCGCCGTCGAACGGAAGCATCGGGAACAGGTTGAAGATCCCGACGAAGATGTTGATCGAGGCCAGGATCTCGAGAACGGCCCACAAGCCGTACTCCTCGCCGATGTCGCCGGCGATCATGGTGATGCCGACCACCGTGGTAGGTCGGGTCGTGGGATCGGCGTCCTCGTTCGTGAGCTGCTCGATCTGATTGAAGGGATTGGCGACTGTGGCGATGCCTTCGAAGGTCGCCCACACACTGCGCGCCAGGTCGCCGCCCACGTAGCGAGCCGATTCCCAGATCGGCATCGACTCCCGCGCGAAATCGTCCGACGCCACACCCATGAATCCCGGTCGAGCCGCCTGATCGACGGTCGAACCTGCCTCGGGATTTCCGACATCGGCGAGAACGAGCGACGTGGTGAAAACTTCCCCGTCGCGTTCGACCTCGAGCACGATGGTGTCACCGGCCGAACGCGATCTCACGTACTCGCGCATTCCCTGGGTCGTGGTGATATCGAGACCATCGATTCGACGGATCACGTCGTCGAGAGCTATCCCGGACGCCAAGGCTGGCGACTCGGCCGACACACCCGTCACGCGTACGTCACCGGTTTCCTGGAACCGGCCGCCGATCGTGTACACCCCGAGCAAGAGCACGACGGCGATGATGCCGTGCATCAGCGATCCGGCCGTGATCACGAGCATGCGCCAGCGATACGGCTTGTTCACGTAGGCCACGTCCTCGTCGCCGTCGTCGACCGGATCGAGATTGTTCATGCCGACGATGCGTACGAAAGCGCCGAGGGGTAGAGCTCGCACTCCGTATTCGACGCCATTGCGATGCGTGCTCCAGAGTCGAGGGCCGAATCCCATGAAGAACTGGGTGCGCTTCATGCCCGCCCAACCCGCGGTCACGAAGTGGCCGACTTCGTGCAGGAACACCGACAACAAGAGACCGAACACGAGAAGCAGACTCCACGGGTTCGAAAGTCCGAGCCAGACGAGTAGAGCCAGGATCACGATTCCCGAAACGACGGCGGTCGATCTGGGTGACGACGATTCCTCCGGCCGTTCCTCGGTGGAACCGCCGGCCATCATCTCGTCGCGGAACGACTTGTAGAGAGTCACGCTGTCACCCGGGCCAACACTCGGTCGGCAGCTTCACGCCCGCGACGATCGGCATCGATCACATGATCGACCGTCATGTCGTCGACCCTCACGCCCCTCTCGTCGTGGTCGTCGAGCGCGACTTCCACAGTGGCCACGATGTCGATCCAGCGGATGCGTCCGGCGAGAAACGCCTCCACGGCAACTTCGTTGGCGGCCGACATGAATGCGGGGGCCGTTCCGCCCAGGCGGCCAGCTGCATAGGCGAGCGACAGTCCGCGAAACGTTGCCGTATCGGGTTCGGCAAAGTCGAGACGTGACAAGTGCGCCCAATCGATGCGGCCGAACGGTGTGGCTATGCGCTCGGGATGCGCGAGCGCATAGCCGATGGGAAGGCGCATGTCGGGCAGGCTGAGCTGGGCCATGGTGCAGCCGTCGGTGAACTCGACCATCGAGTGAACGATCGACTGAGGGTGCACCACAACGTCGATGTTCTCGTAGTCGACACCGAACAACTCGTGGGCCTCGATCACTTCGAGGCCCTTGTTCATGAGAGTCGACGAGTCGACGGTAATCTTGGGACCCATGCTCCACGTGGGGTGGGCCAATGCGTCGTCGACGGTCACGTGCGCGAGATCGTCGAGGGTGCGGCCGCGAAATGGCCCACCGCTCGCCGTGAGCACGATGCGCGACACTTCCACGCCGGGGCGAACGGTCGAGCGCAGGCACTGATGTACCGCGCAGTGCTCGCTGTCCACCGGAACGATCTCGGCACCCGGAGTCGCTCGCAGTGGTCGCACCACCGGCCCGGCGGCGATGAGAGATTCCTTGTTGGCCAGGGCCAGTCGGCGTCCGGCACCGAGGGTACGCATGGTGATTGGCAGCCCGGCGAAGCCGACGACTGCGTTGACCACGACATCACAAGCGAACGACGGATCACCCACGACATCGGACAACGAGTCGACGACCTGAACACCTGCCAGGGCCGACGCGACCTCTGGCCGTCGCACGGGATCGTCGACCGCCACCACCTGTGGTCGAAATTCACGAGCCTGTTCGATCAGCAATTCGACCGACGACGACACGCTCAGAGCCACCACGTCGTATCGGTCGCGCTCGGCGCGCACGACATCGAGAGTCTGGGTCCCGATCGAACCGGAGGATCCGGCCACCGCCACACGTGTCGAGTTCATGACGGCGTCATTCTCGCACCCGATGGGCAGGACGGGACCGTCGGGCCCACGATCACCTCGTGACGTTCACGACGGCCCAGCGATCCCAACTCCTCAGGACGCGTATGGCTCGAGTACCTGAAGCAGGTAGTACGCAGCCGGCAAGACGAACAGGAATCCGTCGAATCGATCGAGGACTCCCCCATGACCCGGGACGATCGTGCCGAAATCCTTGATCTCGAGATTCCTCTTGAACATCGATTCGAAGTAATCGCCCGCTGGAGCGAGGACCAGAATCACGATGGCGAGGAGCAGTGCCTCCCCGAGGTCGTTCCAGGTGTCGCTCTGCAAGCTGACGACCCACACGGCCACGATCGTGGCAACGGCACCACCGAGGAATCCTTCGAGCGTCTTGTTGGGGCTGATCCATTCGCGCAACGGCGTTCGCCCGGCGGCCGAGCCGACGAAGAGTGCGCCGACGTCGTTGGCTACCACACCAACGGCGAGGATGAACAGCGTGTCGGTTCCGACGTTCGGAATGCCGGGGACGTTCGACACCCCGGCCAACAGCGCGGCGTACGAACCCATGAGACCGATCCAGAGCACACCGAGAGAGGTGATCGCCATGTTCGGCATGGGACTTTGCAGGCTCTCGCCTCCGATGAAGGTGATGCCGGCCGCCATGAGTGCGAGCACCATCACGAGAGGCAGTGCCGATTCTCCGACCCAATAGGCGGCCAACGGCCCACCGATCGCCGCAAGTATGCCGATGACGGTGGCTGGCCGGTAACCGCGTTCGGTCACCTTGTCGAAGAATTCGATGGCCGCAAGTCCGCACACGAGAACGACGATGGCCAAGACGGCGACCGGCTTCCAGAGCAGAGCGCCGATGAAGGCCGCGGCGATGATGAGACCGACGGCCACCGCAGTGGGCATATCGCGTCCGGAAGTGCCTCGAGTCGATGCCGTTGACGTCGAGGCGGAAGACTTCGATGCAGTCGGGCGAGACGTCGGACGCGATCCGCGATCAGGACGTGACGTCGGACGGCTTCCTGTGTCGTCACGACGCGCGCCACTCGGAGCTCGTTGCGTCTCGGTGGTGTCACCGGATCGGCGCACACCTCCTGATGGTTCACGAGACGCTGCTTCACGGGGCATTCCACCGGACGGGTCACGGCGCACACCACCCGAAGGTTCACCAAGTCGCACACGCGGACGACTTCCACTCGTGTCATCACGACGCGTCTCGCCGACGGATTCGCGCACTGGTTCGCGCATGGGCTCACGGGGTGCTGGGCGATCGGGAACAGGACGCGGAGCAGCACCTGAGTACGACCCCCAGATGTCGACGTCGTCGTCGTTGGCTGATGCCGACGAGCCCGTCGACACCGGAGCAGTCGGCTCATCGGCGGGACGGGGCCGTGGACGTGAGCCCGACCCTGTGGGCGATTCGGGGAAGAGACGCGGCAACTCACCAGTAGCCGGTTCTGTCCAGTGCGGCAATTGACCGGTCTCGGATCCGAACGTCAACGGGGCATCGCCCGAGGTCTCGGTCGATTCGTCGTCGGAGAACCGGAGTTCGCCGAAGTCGTCGTCGGGAGCATCGTCGCGCTCGCCGTGTCCCCCGTCGCCGGTACGGCGCCACATGTCGTCGCTCATCGGTTCCTCCCGCTCTCAGACGTCGAGCAGTTCCTGCTCTTTCTTGTTCACGGCCTGGTCGATCTTCTCGACGTGGTCGTGCGTGATCTTGTCGAGCTCCTTCTCGGCTCGTTCGAGTTCGTCGGCCGAGATCTCCCCGCCCTTTTCTGCTGCTTCGAGGCTCTTGCGGACATCACGGCGCACGTTGCGCACAGCCACCCGCCCGTCCTCGGCCATATTCTTCACCAACTTCACGTAGTCACGGCGTCTCTCCTCGGTGAGAGCCGGAAAGTTGAGCCGGATAACCGTGCCGTCGTTGGTGGGTGAAGTGCCGAGATCGGAGTCTCGGATCGCCTTCTCGATGGCGCCAAGAGCCCCTCTGTCGTGGGGTTTCACCACCAGCATGCGGGCCTCGGGCACCTGGAAACCGGCCAGTTGCTGGAGCGGAACGTCGGACCCGTAGTACGAGACCATCAGCTTTTCGACCAGAGCCGGCGAGGCTCGTCCGGTGCGCACCGTGGTGAACTGGGACTGGACGTGCCCCACTGCCTTGTCCATCTTCTCGATGGCTTCGAGGAGCGAGTCGTCAATCACCCGACCAGCGTACCGACGGGTCGACCCTCCAGAACGGATCGAATGTTCCCCGGCGTGCTGACGTCGAACACCACGATCGGAATGCGGTTGTCCCGGCAGAACGCGATGGCGGTGGCGTCCATCACCCGCAACTCCTTCTCGATCACTTCTTTGTGCGATACCCGGTCGTAACGGGTCGCCGTGGGATCGACTTTCGGATCAGCGGTATAAACGCCATCGACACCCGAGTGGGTTCCTTTCAGAATCGCCTCGGCGTCGATTTCAGCGGCCCGCAGTGCAGCCGCCGTGTCGGTGGTGAAGAACGGATTGCCAGTTCCTCCGGCGAAGATGACGACGCGGCCTTTTTCCATGTGCCTCTCGGCGCGTCGGCGAATGTAGGGCTCGGCCACCTTGGGCATCTCGACCGCCGTCATCACGCGGCTGTGCTGGCCCACCCGTTCGAGTGCGTCCTGCAACGCGAGGCCGTTCATGACGGTGGCGATCATTCCCATGAAGTCGGCCTGCGCCTGATCCATGCCTTGGCCCGCGCCTTTCAGACCGCGCCAGAAGTTGCCACCGCCGACGACGATCGCCACGTCGACACCCAGGTCGTCGCGGACGGCTTTGATCTCGGTGGCGACTTGCTGAAGGGTGTTGGTGTCGAGGCCGAACCCCGTGGGCTCGGCCAATGCCTCACCCGACAACTTGAGAACGACCCGCTTCCAGCGGGGACGAGTCTCGCTGGTTCCGCTGATCGTTCGGTCAGTCATCGCAGGATCAGCCGATCTCCACCTGTGCGTAGGCCACGACCGACGCCGAGCCGAGCACCTGCTGGACCGACTGCTTGTCGTCCTTGGCATACGGCTGCTCGAGCAAGCACACGTCCTTGAAGAAGCCGTTGATACGACCTTCCACGATCTTTGGGATCGCCGCATCGGGCTTGCCCTCGTTCCGGGTGATCGTCTCGAGAGTGGCGCGCTCCTTGTCGACCTCGGAGGCCGGAACGTCGTCGCGCTTCAGGTACTTCGGACGAGCAAAGGCAATGTGCACGGCAATGTCATGGGCGAGGTCGACGTTTCCGCCAGCGATCTCGACCAGGACGGCGTTCACACCGCGTCCACCTTGGATGTGCTGGTAGCTGTCGAGCACGTTGCCCGCTGCCGCTTCGATGCGCACGACCTCGCCGAGTTCGATCTTCTCCTTGAGAGTGATCTTCAGATCTTCGAGAGTCGCGCTGCGCTCGGCGACGGCGGCTTCGCCCTTGTCGGCCACGAGTTCGGCCAAGGCCTCAGCCTCGGCCTTGAACTGATCGCTGCCGGCCACGAAGTCGGTCTCGCACTTCAGTTTGACGATCGCGCCCACGTTGCCCTTCACGATGAGGGCAACCACACCTTGAGTGTTCTCGCGGTCGTCGCGCTTGGCCGACGCCGCCAGGCCCTTTTCACGGAGCCACTGCTTGGCGGCTTCCATGTCGCCGTTCGTCGACTCAAGGGCCTTCTTGCAGTCCATCATGCCGGCACCCGACGACTGGCGAAGGGCTTGGACATCTTTGGCGGTGAACGACATCAGGCCTCGGCTCCCTCGTTCGCGGCATCGGCACTCGCCGCGTCAGCGGCCGGAGCCGTCTTGCTGGCGGCCAGACGAGCCTCACGTTCGGCCTGTGCGGCGGCAGCCTGAGCGCGTGCGTCGGCCTGGCTCGCCGAGAAGGCGGCCTGTTCTTCGGCAGAACGCTCGGCGACTGCGCCGCCGGCCTTGCCGGCGATGAATCGTCCTTCGATCACGGCTTCGGCCACGACCTTGCACATGAGTTCGTTGGCGCGAATTGCGTCGTCGTTACCCGGGATCGGGAACTGCACCAAATCAGGATCGACGTTGGTGTCGACGACGGCCACGACCGGGATACCGAGCTTGTTGGCTTCGGTCACGCCGATGTGCTCCTTTTTGGTGTCGAGCACGAAGACGGCCTGCGGACGACGCGTCATGTCGCGGATACCACTCAGGTTCTTCTGCAACTTGGTGAGTTCGCGGTCCTTCAGAAGCGCTTCCTTCTTCGGCATGAGATCGAACTCGCCCGATGCCTTGCTGCGCTCGAGTTCGAGCATCTTCTGCACGCGCTTGTGAATGGTTTCGAAGTTGGTGAGCATGCCACCGAGCCAACGCTCGTTGATGTAGGGCATGCCGCACTTCTCGGCGTAGGAAGCAATCGGGTCCTGAGCCTGCTTCTTGGTGCCGATGAACAAAACGTCGCCGCCCTTGGCCGCCAGATCGCGCACGAATGCGTAGGCGACTTCGATGCGATCGAGCGTCTGCTCGAGATCGATGATGTAGATGTCGTGACGCTCTCCGAAGATGAATCGCTTCATCTTGGGGTTCCAACGACGGGTCTGATGGCCGAAGTGGACTCCGGCTTCCAGCATTTGACGCATCGTGACGATGGCCATGGTGATCTGTCCTCCTGTTCTGCGGTTGCCGACACGCCATCTCGCGCCTCCCGGAGGAAACGACCGCAGATGAGCGACGTGCAGTGATGAATGGTCCGTGTCCGGGCCGTCCGGCAGACTACCTGGTCAGAGCGCAGACCCCACGACGAGACCCTCCGCTAGCCGCGCGAAAGTCGCGTGACACCAATCGGGCCCGGCGACGGCGCAGTTGTCCGAGGTGAGCCACGGGATCCACGTAGATCTCGTCTCCTGCCGAGGTGATCTCCCGCAGACTGAGCGAGACGGTGGTCCCGGCTGCCATGCCGAGACGTCCCCCCTGGCTGATGACCCGTCCACGGGCCAGGGACGCCGGCAACGATGTGAGTCCTCCCACAGTCACGAGACGGCGGCTGGTCGTCGGTGCTACGACTTCCACTGTCACGTAGCCGGTTCCGGCCACCACGCCCACGAATCGAATCGTTCCCGAGACCGGAGCGACCACCGTCTCACCGAGCTCGGCCGCGAAGTCGACCGCCTGGTTACCCGGGCAGAACCGACACGCTGGCGCCACGTAGGGTCGCTCGACCGGTCCGGAGACCGGTGGAATCAGGCACAACGAGACGGCGAGAGCCCACATGCGCACAAGGTGGGCGCGATCACGGCAATCCGGCGGCTGTGAGACGTGACCTCAACATCAGGACCGCCTTGGAGTGGATCTGCGACACCCGACTTTCGGTCACGCCCAGAACCTCGCCGATTTCGGACAAGGTCATGCCTTCGTCGTAGTAGAGCGCCACGACGGTTCGTTCACGATCGGGAAGTTCTCGTACTTGAGCCCGCATCGCCGACCGTACCTCGCGATCCTCGAGAACTGAGTCGGGGCCCTGTTCAGGTGATGCTGGCAACTGTCGCGATTCACCGTCACCTGTCACGACGTGATCGAGCGGTCCGACGTTGGCGACTGCGACAGCACTCAACCATTTCTGTAGTTCCTCTTCGTCGATACCGAGATGAGCGGCGATCTCGACGTCTTCAGGGGCGCGTTTCAGTTCGTTGCCGAGAATCGCGATGGCCTGCTCGATCTGACGCGAGCGCTGACGCACCGTGCGGGGTACCCAGTCGATGGCTCGGAGCCCGTCGAGAATCGCGCCCTTGATTCTGGGGACGGCGAAGGTCTCGAACTTGAATCCTCGATCGGGTTCGAATCGGTCCACTGCGTCCATGAGACCGAAGATGCCGGTACCGATCAATTCGCCGGTATCGACGCCCGCCGGAAGTCCGGCCGCCACTCGACCAGCGACGAACTTGACGAGCGGCGAATAATGGACGATGAGCTGATCCCGGGCCCCCGAATCACGTTCGGAGGTCCAACGAGCCCAGGCCCGATGGATGGCCGGGGTGTCGCGGGACGGCTTGTCGTCGGGTTCGGGCATGTGTGAGAGAGCGATCTAGGCACGTGGGTGGGTCGATGTGTACACCGACCGTAGACGCTCCTTGCTCACATGTGTGTATCTCTGGGTGGTGGCCACGTCACTATGGCCCAGCAATTCTTGAACGATACGAAGGTCGGCCCCTCCGTCGAGAAGATGAGTGGCGAAAGTGTGCCGCAGCGCGTGCGGATGTGTGGGAGACGGGCTTCGTTCGTCGACGATCCGACGAACGTCGCGAGTTCCCATCCGTCGACCTCTCCCGTTGAGAAACAATGCGGTTCCCGAACCGTCGTCGGCGACTTCTGGTCGGCTCTTCATCCAGGTTCTCACCGCGTCGATCGATGCCTTGGTCATGGGGACACGACGCTCTTTGCCACCTTTGCCCCATACCGTGACCACCCCTCGTCGGAGATCGACTCCGTCGATGTCGAGTCCGCACAGTTCGCCGACTCGCAAGCCACTCCCGTAGAGCAGCTCGAGAGCGGCGTCGTCACGTCGACGCCGCCACAGCGGGGTGTCGGGCGCAACCTCGTCGGGTTCGAGCATGTCGCGCAGTTCACCTCCATCGAGAACTCGAGGCAGACGACCCTCGCCGGCGGGCGCCTTCAATCCTCGCGACGGATCGACGTCGATCAGTCCGGTACGGCGCGCCCAACCGAAATAGCGACGAAGGGCCGAGGCCTTGCGGGCGATCGAACGCTTGGCGTATCCCTCGGCCCCGAGTCGGGCGAGATGGCGACGTAGGTGAAGTCGATCGACGTCCACCGGTCGATCAATCCCGTCGTCGGCCACGAAGTCGACGAAGCCGAGGACGTCTCTTCGATAAGCATCGACGGTGTTGCCGGACGCGCGTGTCAACGATGCGACGAATTCGTCGACATTCCACTCGCTCGTTCGCCCGGCAACCACATGGTCACAGTACCGACATCGTCGATCCGATTCGGATCGACCCTCGTTCAGGCAGCTGCGATTCGCTCGAACCAACCACTCGTGTGTCGGAGCCATCCCCACGATTCGAGACGCCCGAGACTGAGGGCCACGTCACCGAGAGTGTGAGGGGGGCACGCCTGCACCACCTGATCGAGATCGAGTGGTGACATATCGAAGACGGCGAGCACTTCGGCATCGACACCACGGGGTGTCACGCGAAGGTCGCGTACGCAGTGCGCCATTCCGATCGATTC
>Ga0181587_10001957_pt1 | contig 17201 bp, 12 predicted proteins | sample 071ome_27_FD_132463 | JGI IMG/M metagenome (GOLD analysis project Ga0181587, IMG submission 132463) | Coastal salt marsh microbial communities from the Groves Creek Marsh, Skidaway Island, Georgia - 071409AT metaG (megahit assembly) | ecosystem: Environmental > Aquatic > Marine > Intertidal...
AATTGCCGGGCCAACCTCTTGGCCACTCCAGACCCAACATGCTGAATTCCCAAACCATGAAGCACTCGCCACAATTCCCTTTGGCGGCTACCATCAATGGATACCATTAAGTTTTCCGCCGACTTTTTCGCCATCTTTTCCAGGTCGACCAAGTCCTCCAGCTGGAGCTTGTAGAGGTCGACGATGTTTTCGATTCGGCCCTTTTCTACAAGTTGATCAATAATGGCAGGTCCCAAATGCTCAATATCCATGGCATTGCGGGAGCCAAAGTGCTGAATTCTGCGGCGAAGCTTGGGAGGGCATTCATAGTTTGGGCAACAGATGGCGACTTCGCCGCGAAGTTTTTCCAACGTTGTCCCGCAGACCGGGCAATTTGAGGGGAACTGGTAGGGCTTACAATGCTCCTTACGCTCTTCAATGACAACCCGGACTACTTGAGGGATGATTTCTCCTGCTTTTTCCACCATCACGGTGTCCCCGATGCGGATGTCCTTACGCTGAATTTCGTCCTGGTTGTGCAATGTTGCCCGGGATACGGTTGTGCCTGCCAATTGGATAGGCTCCAACTCTGCCACTGGGGCGACAATTCCGGTTCGGCCGACCTGTAGGGTGATGTCTCGGAGCAACGTCGGTTTTTGTTCGGCAGCGAATTTGTAGGCAATGGCCCAGCGGGGAGCTTTGGCCGTGGAGCCTGCGGCCTTTTGAATTTCCAACGAATCCACTTTCACCACGGCACCATCGGTTTCGTAGTCGTAATCGTGCCTGCGTTGATCCAGTTCTTCAATGGCTTGCCATGCTGCATCGAGGGAATCACATTGCCAAAAATCCTCAGAAATTGGCAATTTCCAGTTTTCCAGGGTTTCCCGGAAACCTGACAATTTTTCAAAAACCTGTGGTTGGCAGTCCCCAAGGCCATACATTACGATTTCCAACTTCCGTTCAGCGACGAGTGAGGAATCCAGTATTTTTAATGTGCCTGCGGCCAGATTCCTCGGGTTGGCATATTCCGGGAGCCCTTCATCTTCCCGCTGGGTATTGATTCGTTGAAATTCTTCGTTCCCAATAAAAATTTCTCCACGAATCTCAATGATCTCGGGTAGGGGAGAGCCCTGTAGTCTGTAGGGCAGGTTCTGAATGGTCAGCACATTTTGCGTTACATCATCCCCTTCCACTCCATTGCCCCGGGTTGCGGCCCTAACCAATACTCCATTCTCGTAGGTTAAACTGACGGCGACCCCATCGATTTTGGGTTCCACCACGAAATTTATCGAATCCTCTGTTCCAATCGCACCACTCAACCGGGTTCCAAAGGCCATGAGTTCCTCCTGGTTGTACGTGTTGTCCAGGCTGAACATGGGCTGGCGATGCTGGTAACTCTCAAACTCTTCCAAGCGGTCATCGCCTACCTGAGCTCGTTCTCCCAGAGATTTCGCTATTTCTGGAAAAGCGGCTTCCAGCTCCTCCAGCTCTCGTTTGATGACGTCAAACTCCTGGTCGGAAATTACCGGAGCGGCCTTTTTATAATACAATTCCTCATGCCGACGTACTTCCGCCCGCAGAGCTCTCATCTTCCTTAATTCGATCGGATCCTCCATTATTCTCTTTCTCTATGTCAGACTTCCTTCTGACGAAAAGCCTGTATTCCAAAAAATTCCGATAGAATGTCCATTTCGTATATAAAACCGTGGCCAACAACGCCCCCAGGGTATCGGCGATCCAATCGACAACATCGGGATAGCGGCCCGGGACAAAACTTTGATGCCATTCATCACTTATACCGTACAGTGAAGCCACACTCACTGCGATAAACATCCCCCTTGTGCCTCGACCCCAAACCCACTTGGTTCGCAAAATCAACGTCCCCAAAAGGCCATAAGCAATAAAGTGAGCCCATTTATCCGGGATGTTCAAGGCAGGCACGATCTCTGGTTTCTCCTGAGCGGAAGCCCAATACAGAGTCCCCATCATCGCGATAACATATGCAAATCGGTACACTCCGCTTACCCTCTGAAAAGGTTTTTTTCTGTCAACTCAACAGCCGCCAACCCGCATCAATTTTAGCCTCTGTGGATAAGAGTGAAAAACTCCAATAAGTTTCCATTGCCGAACCCCCTCTTCCAACACTCTATCGAAACCTCAATATTGAAAAAATGTCATAAAATTTTCTTCGAAAGAATTTTCTAACGTCGATCTCCCGCATGCCTTTCTATCACACAAATAATTTTTTGAACGCCCCCCATATCTTGGGGTCAAATTGCTCACGGACACAACATCTTGTGTTCCAGAGTGTTGACATCGAAAAAATCCGTCCATTGAGTTTTGCAAAAATTCACCCAAAAATACCCAGATTTACTTCCCGAAAAACCTTCGAATTTTTCCCTCACTCCGCTTTACCGCTATCCATCTGACAATATCACGATTTTTGATAAATAAAGATCACCGAAACTTACCGGAAGACACAAGAAATGGCTCTGCTTGATATCACAATAGGCAACAAAACCTTCACCCTCGACAAAGATAAAGCTGAAGAGGCATATGCAGAGAAGAAGATTATCAATGGTCGGGCGACCATGACTTTCAACCTACTTCCCCTGAAGTACAAATGGGCCTACGAAATCTACAAAAAGATGAAGGCCAACCACTGGGAGCCGGAAGACATCCCCATGCAAAAGGATGTCCAGCTCTGGAGATCGGATAGCCTTCCCGAAGTCGAGCGTTGGATTATCAAAATGGGGATTGGTTACTTTTCTGCGGCAGAAGGCATTGTGGGGGACAACATCATTCACGTAGTGCGTGAGTTGGTCACGGCCCCTGAGCTCAAACTTGTGTTGGGCCGGCATACTCATGAAGAAAACATCCATGCGGACAGCCTGCTGTACATGATCAGCTCTCTGGGCATCAACCCGCATGAATGTGAGGCCATGTTTGAGCAGATTGATACCATTCGCCGAAAGAATGAATTTGTTACACGTACCTCCCATACACTTCGTCGCGACATTGACCTGACCCAAACCGAGAACAAACAGCAGCTGGCGAAAAACATCTTTGTCTTCGGCCAATGCATGGAAGGGACCCAGTTTTACGGCCTCTTCGGCATGGTTCTTAGCCTTTATCGCCAGAACAAATTTGAAGGGATCGGACAAATGTTCCGCTACACCCTGCGTGATGAGTCCAACCATATCGACCTCTTCCGTCATCTATTCAAAGATCTCATTGAAGAAAACCCGGATGTCTGGACCTCGGAATTTCAGCAGGACCTGATCGATACAATGAAAGAAGCCGTCCGGCTCGAAAAAGAGTTCATTTCTGACTGCCTGCCGGTGAATTCTGTCGGGCTCAGTGCGGAAGAATTTCATCAGTATATTGACTACATTGCCGACCGCCGCCTCGAAGGAGTGGGCCTGCCGGCACTGAACCCTGGCATCAGCAACCCCTTCCCATGGCTTGCTGAAATGATGGACCTCAAGAAAGAGCAAAACTTCTTTGAGGGCACCGTGACAGAATACCAGAAGGCCGGGGTCCTGGATGATGATCTCTCTGACGAAGATCTCATTTGAGCCGAATGCACAGACTTTATTAGAAATTAAACCAGACAGAATCAACAGCGAAGAGCCAATACAGGTAACTCCCATCAATGAAGATAGTTAAAAATACGTTTGAAGAGGATCAAAGACTCATTGAGTGCATCAACACCTACAGCAATCAGGAAAATGATTTCAATTGGGCAGGGCTCATTGACATAGATCGTTGGAACAGCCCGAATATTCTTATTGACGGAGCGAACCGTGATGATGAGGCGAAGGACGACCAATCCTTTAATATTGCAGAGGTCGCAAACCTGATTGGCACCGCCTTGGCCTACCTGCTGCGCTCCCGTGAGGAACAAGACATTTATAACGAAAAGAACCAGCACTTTGTCGCCAGAATCACACAACTGGTCGGCGAAAAGCTGGAAAGCGAATTGGCTGATGGTAATTCCATTTTGCTTTCCCGAGAAGCACTGCACCAACTCATTGAAAAGGCCCTCATCGACAATGAGGCCCATGATGTGGCTAGGAGCTTGCTTATTGTCAGGAAAGCTGAAGATGACTCCGGGGGTCTTGAAGATGATGAGGAGATAGGCACCCAACTGCGCTTAATTCGCAGAAACGGGAAGGTGGTGCCCTGGAACGAGTCCAAGATTGAGATCGCCATTCGACAGGCGTTTCTCTCTCTGAAACTCGATTCAGAGCCTGCTGTCCAGCTGGCACGTGATGTTACACAACACGTGCTCAGACTGGGCCAGGAATTTGTAAACATAGAAGACGTGCAGGACCTTGTTCAGGAGACGCTGATGCGGGCTGGACAATACAAAGCTGCAGAAACCTACATTCTCTACCGGGCCCGGCGTGCACATGCACGGGAATTGGCAGAACAATCCCAGACTCCTGAAAATGAGAATCAGGACTCCATGGTGGTGGTTGAACTCTCCGATGGAGACACCTTTTTCTGGGATGGACTGGATCTTCGCAAACGCATCGAATACGGAATGATCGGATTGGAGCTCAATCTCTCGCTGGAAGAAATCGAGCGGGAGTTGCGGCGTTCCATCTTTGCTGAAATGACGGCGGAGGACCTCCAGAAAACCATCATTCTCAATGCGAAGGCACTCCTGGAGAAAGATGCAGATTTTTCCAAATTTGCCGGACGTATTCTGCTCACCTATCTCTATGAAGAAGCCCTTGGGTGGAGTATTGTTGAGGATGGCGTTGAAGCCCTGAAAGATTTCCATCGTCGGGCATTCAAGAAATACCTCAAACGAGGCGTCGAGATTGGTCGTCTGGACAAGCGTATGCTTGACTTCGATATCGCTAAACTTTCCTCACAGCTCGACCCCACTGCCGACCTTGACTTTGATTTCCTTGGAATTCAAACCCTCTACGACCGCTACCTGATCGTCGACAAAACGACGGCTCGTCACCGTCGCCTCGAATGTCCGCAATTCTTCTGGATGCGGGTATCCATGGGCATCTTTCTCCAGGAAGAAAACGAGAAGGAAAAGCGCATTACCGAGCTGTACACTCTCTACAAGAGCCGTCGTTTCTGCTCCTCCACGCCGACCCTCTTCAATGCCGGCACACCACACTCCCAGCTTTCCTCCTGCTACCTTTACAAAGTGGATGATGACCTCGAATCGATCATGATTCGTGGAATTGCAGAAAATGCCTTCCTTTCCAAATGGGCCGGCGGCCTTGGGGGCAGTTGGACCGCCGTCCGCGGTACCGGAGGCTACATTCGGGGCACCAACGGCGAAAGCCAGGGCATCATCCCCTTCCTCAAGCTTCACAACGACCAGCTTCATGCAGTCAATCAGGGCGGTAAACGCCGTGGTTCCGGATGTGCGTATCTGGAAACCTGGCACAACGACCTCTTTGATTTCCTGGAACTTCGTAAAAACACCGGTGATGAGCGTCGTCGGACCCATGAAATGAACACGGCCAACTGGGTGCCTGACCTTTTCATGAAGCGACTTCAGGAGCAAAAGGACTGGACATTTTTCCGCAGTAACGAAGTGCCAGAACTTCACGATCTTTACGGCAAAGCCTTTGAAGAGAAGTACATCGAGTACGAAGCCAAAGCGGAAGCTGGCGAGATCTTTGGTGAGAAACACCCCGCCATTGAAATCTGGAAGAGGATGCTCAAAGTGCTCTTTGAAACAGGACATCCATGGATCACTTTCAAAGACCCCTGCAACCTTCGCAGCCCTCAGGATCACGTCGGCGTGATCCACAGCTCCAACCTTTGCACAGAGATTACTCTCAATACTGGCAAAGACGAAACCGCAGTTTGTAACCTCGGGTCAGTCGTTCTCGACTCACACCTCGACAAAGCCGGCAACCTCGACCATCCGAAACTCCGGGAAACCATTCGGATCGCCGTTCGTGCACTCGATAATGTTATCGACCTGAATTTCTACCCGACCGAGGCGGCGAAGACAGCCAACATGCGTCACCGCCCTGTCGGACTCGGAGTAATGGGGCTGCAAAATTGCCTGTATCGTAAGGACCTACCTTTTGCCAGTCAGGACGCCGTAGAGTTCAATGACGTCGCGATGGAAGCGATCTGCTACTATGCCTACGAAGCCTCCAGTGATCTGGCTAAGGAACTCGGCACCTACTCCACCTACGAAGGCTCCAAATGGGATCGCGGCATGATGCCACAGGATACCCTGGCCCTCCTTGAAGAAGAACGAGGATTGCCCATTGATGTAAAACGTGGCGGTAAGCTTGACTGGGCTGGACTTCGTGACAAGATTGGCAAGCAAGGCATGCGAAACAGTAATGTGATCGCCATTGCCCCAACTGCGACCATCTCTAACATTATGGGAAGCTCCCCATGCATTGAGCCGCTCTTCAAAAACCTCTTCACCAAGAGTAACCTTTCGGGCAGCTTTATCGTCTTGAACCAATATCTGGTCCGTGACCTGAAAAAGCATAATCTCTGGAATCAGGACATGATCAATGACCTCAAGTACCATGACGGTGAGCTCAGTGACATTCCCAGCATTCCAGACCACATCAAGGAAAAATACCAGACTGCCTTCGGAGTCCCGCACAATTACATCATTGAGGCGGCATCCCGGCGCCAGAAGTGGATCGATCAATCCCAGTCCGTAAACCTCTTTATTGCAGAGCCCAGCATCAAAGTCCTCTCCCGGATGTACATGGATGCATGGAAAAAAGGACTCAAGACAACCTATTACCTTCGCTCTCAAAGTGCTTCCAATGTGGAAAAAGCTACGCTGGACCACAAAAGGAATGTTGATGTGGCATCTTCCGCTGCGGCTCAACCTGCACCCGAACCGAAGGCATGCAGTATCCTCGATCCTGAATGTGAATCCTGCCAGTAACTTGGGAGGCATTCCCCTGTCCACATGACCCTGCAGGAACGGCTCGAACGATATCTGGGCCAAACTCCGCAGATTCATCCCTCGGCTTACATCGCTCCAGGCTCTACGGTTCTGGGCGATGTTGTCATTGGCGAGCAATCCAGCGTATGGCCCGGTGCCGTGCTTCGCGGGGATATCAATTCGATCCGAATCGGCGACTGTACCAACATCCAGGACGGAGCCATTCTCCATCTGGCTGATGATTACCCCACGATCCTGGGCAATCATGTCACTGTAGGCCATGCCGCTGTGGTACATGCCTGCACGGTGGAAGACGAAGTCCTCATCGGCATGCATGCCACCATTCTGGATGGAGCAGTCATCGGCAAAGGCTCCATCATCGGCGCACACACCCTGGTCAAAGCCGGCATGCAAGTCCCCCCAGGAAGCCTGGTTCTGGGAGTCCCCGGCAGAATCCAACGCCAACTCACCCCAGAAGAACAGGCCAATAATCTGGCCCTGGCCGAGAAGTATCTACAGGTCTCCGCAGCCCATAAGATAAGAGTCTCAGGCTGAAACCTGAGACATACTTTAGCAGGTTAATGAATGGATCAAGAAAAGTCCTTTTTGTTCTAGGTTCGGGTGTTTCTGCTTTCAAATGCCCAATGATCGATGAGATTTCCAAGAAGGTTTTGGATCCAAGTGGACTACAGTTGCAAAGTTGGCATTCAAAACATAATGCTTATGAGATTATCAAGGTACTTACAGGCTTTCTTGGAGAACTTGATAAAACGGCTAGAAAGCTACCGGTTGAACCGACCTATGAAGACCTTTTTTCAATGTGCAAACAGCTGCATGATTGGGAAATAGGAAGAAATCGTGATCCAGCACTGACCCAGTTTCGTGATCATATTTATCGGGAAAATGCACAACTTTGGAAATTCTTCGAGGGAGGCCATTATTTTGGTAGAAAGCCTCTGGCTGCAATAGCAAGGAAGTCTTCAATCTTAATCAATGAAGTGATTCGAGTCCTTATTTCAGGAGCACTTCAACATGTAGAAAATGAGGATTTAAAGCCACTAAAGCTGATTAAGGATGCAATAGCTGAATATGGTGCTGAAAATGTCGATGTTTTGACCTTAAACCATGATACTCTGGTTGAGAAACTCATGGAAGGAGAAACCCAGTGGACTACTGGGTTTGACCCGACTATTTCACAAGATGGCGATTTGACGAACTATTCTTCAGATGCTTTCGCAAACAGGTCCCAGGTTAGGATTGTCAAGCTTCATGGGAGTATCGACTGGTATTATGTCGGAACCAACAAAATGAATTTTCGTTGGGTAAAGATGAGTCCGAGACAGCATCAGGAAGTAGTCTTTAATCAGCTTAAGAATGAGAGCGGTGAAACCTTTTATGATGATTGTGAAACTGCATCTGAATTAACCGGAGTAACGACCAAAACTCAGGCCTACACTGAAGGAATTCATGGAGAGTTGTATATGCAAGCCCGTCAGTTACTGCGTGAGCACAATCATATCATTTGTTCGGGGTATGGATGGAAAGATTATGGTGTAAATACCATGTTGAGAGAGTGGGCAAAGGAGCACTATCAATGTACATCCAAGCATCTATTGTTGCTCCATAATTCTTCGAACAAGCATGAATTTGAAACCAACAAACAACTCAGGTTTTGGCCAGATGATTGGGGTAGTCAAAAACGAAAAGATTGGTTCCAGTGGTATCCGGTATGGTTATCTGAAACAGAGATAGGCACAATTGATGATGTCTTTTGGAATAATTAACCCACTATCGGAGGATTTTTGAAAAATCCTCCGATAGTGGGTCGATAAATCAATTGGCTGAACCAGGGATCAACGGGATCTGCCGCGGAATTTTCCGCCTCGGCCCATGAGGCCTCTTTTTTGTGGGGCGGCTTTGGGTTTTCCGGGGATTTCGGTCATGGGGGGGATACGGTAGTTGAAGTTTTCGCGGACGCGGCGGGGGATTTCCTGGTCGATGAAATTTTCGATGGCCTGGACTTTGTCCATTTGGTCGGGGGAGAAGAGGGTGTAGGCGTCGCCTTCAGTTTTGGCTCTGCCGGTTCTTCCGATGCGGTGGACGTAGTCTTCGGCGTGTTGGGGGACGTCGTAGTTGATGACGTGCTGGACTCCACGAACATCGAGACCACGGGAGGCGATGTCGGTGGCGATTAGAGTGGTTAGAGTTCCATCCTTAAAATCCTGCAAGGCTTTGGCTCGTTCCCTTTGCTGGAGGTCGGAGTGCATGACGGCGATGTTTTTGTTGCCATGTTGACGGAGCCATTTCGCAACACGATCGGCTCCAGCCTTGGTTTGGAAGAAGATGATGGTGCTTTCTCTCTGGATTTGTTCCAGAATGTGGATCAATAAATCAAACTTCCGCATGGCGTCGACAGGGTAGAGGGCGTGGTCGACGGTCTCTGCGGCGGAGAGACGCAGGCCGATATTGACTTCGACGGGTTTGTACAATGCCCAGTCTGCCAATTGTTTGATCGAGTCGGGCATGGTGGCTGAGAACATGAGGGTCTGGCGTTTTTTGGGGCAATAGCGGACGATTTTGCGTACGTCATCAATGAATCCCATGTCGAGCATTCGGTCGACTTCGTCGAGGATGAGGATTTCGATTTTGTCCAGTTTGAGGAATTTTTGCTGGAGGTGGTCGAGGAGTCTTCCTGGAGTTGCGATCAGGACGTCTGCACCTTCTTTGATGGCTTTTTTCTGGGATCCGTAGCCTACGCCTCCGTAAATGAGGCCGAGTTTGAGGTCGAGATACTGTCCGTAATAGGAAAAGTTTTCTTCAATTTGGCAGGCCAGTTCTCGGGTGGGGGTAAGGACAAGGGCTCTGGTGTGGCTGTGGTGTTTGAGCAGTTGCAGGGTGGGCAAGGCAAATGCTGCGGTTTTACCGGTTCCGGTTTGGGCGGAGCCAATGATATCCTTACCTGCTAGGATGTGCGGAATGGATTGTTCCTGAATGGGAGTGGGCTCGGTGTAATTGCGTTCCTCCAGAGCCTGAAGTATTTCCTTTCGGAGTTGAAGATCTTGAAATTGCATAATGGAATGAAAGTTTTCCTGATTGTACTGGAAAGATGACTAACGCATACAAAGGAAGTGGGAAGCCATATCGGGGGCGAATTGCTCCGACACCCAGTGGTCTTTTACATATTGGTCATGCCCGGACTTTTTGGATGGCATGGTATCGAAGCAGAATTTCTGATGGTACACTAATCTACCGCAATGAAGACCTCGACCCCTGTCGTTGCAAGGCTAATTTCACACAGGCTGCGTTGGAGGACATGCGTTGGCTAGGACTGAACTGGGAGGAAGGGCCGGATGTGGGTGGGGGGCATCAGCCTTATCATCAGAGTGAGCGGACTTCACTCTACAGTGAGACTTTAGCTCATTTACAGGAAAAGGGGCATCTTTATCCCTGTAAACGTTCCCGTAAGGAGTTGCGGGAGTATGCTCAGGATCGGGGGCTGGACGCGACAGATCCGGTCTTTCCGGAAATGTGGAGACCGGAAGTTGGCACGAATCATTTTAAACAAGGAGAAGAAGATTGTGCATGGAGATTTCGTGTTCCGCATGGTCGGGTGATTGAATTTGTCGATGTGAATCCGGATGTGGGGGCCACGTCCTTTGTGGCGGGTAAGGATTTCGGGGATTTTGTGGTTTGGAGGCGGGATAATGTCCCGGCTTATGAGTTGGCGGTGGTGGTGGATGATGTGGCGATGCAGGTTTCGGAAGTTGTGAGAGGGGCGGATTTGCTGGTCTCTACGGCCAGGCAGTTGCTTCTTTACGAAGCGTTGGGGCAAATGCCTCCTGCGTTTTTTCATTGTCCTTTGCTGAAGGATGAAGAGGGGAGGAAGCTCTCCAAAAGCTTGGATTCGCGAAGTATTGAGCAGCATCGGGCCAGTGGTGTGGAGTCTCAACATTGGCAGGAGGAGTTTGAGGCGACTTATCACGAAATATTGGCGGGTTCTTAAATGTTCCTGTCTTTTTTTCCCGAATGTTGACCCTGTCTGGTGTTCCGGGTAAGTAGTGAGTTTTTAAGTGGCAGAAAACTCAAAAGGAAACGGTGGTATCTTTGGCTGGCTGGCTCGTTTGACGAGGCAGAGTCAGTTGGATTTTTTCCCTGTTCGTCACGTTCTGACGGACTATGACCAGTCCAAGTTGCGGAGTGACGTTTTGGCGGGTGTGAATGTGGCTCTGCTGGCTTTCCCGCAAGGGATGGCTTATGCGATGATTGCAGGTTTACCGGTGGAGTATGGCTTGTTTGGGTCGGCGTTTGCTTTGATTTTGGGCATGTTGTTTTCTGGAGCCAAGTTTATCGTGCTGGGGCCGACCAATGCGACATCGGTCATGCTGCTGAGTACGTTTTCCACGCTTGGAGCGATGACTTTGGCTCAGAAGGCGGCGGTTGTCCCTTCTTTACTGATCATGGTGGGCTTGTTTCTGGTGGTGGGGGCGATTCTGCGGATGGCCAGTATGATTCAGTTTGTTTCCCGTACGGTGGTGACGGGGTATATCATGGCTGCGGCGGTGCTGATTATGGTCAACCAAGTCAGGAACTTGGTGGGTTTTGAGTTTTCGCCAGAGGATCGGGCTGTTTCTTTTGTCGATGTTTGCCGGTTGACCTTTTTTAAGTTGGGGGAGATGCCTTGGGGGGAATGGTTGACTTGGTATCCTATTGTCCTGGGAGGGGTGACGGTTGGGATCTTTTTGTTATTGCAGAAGCGTTTTGCCGCACTTCCCAATGTTGCCCTAACTCTTGTCGCCGGGGCGTTGCTGCATTGGTTGGCCACTCGAATCTCGAATTCAGATCTTGGAGTGGCGATGTTGTCCAGTCCAGAAGCGGGTGGCTTGTCACTGAATATACCTACGTTTGAGCTGGAGCAGATGCGAATGCTCATCGGTGCGGCCGTCGCGATGGGTTTGCTCTGTGTTCTGGAAGGGCTATCGATTGGGAAATTGTTGGCGGCCAGGCAGGGGCGTCGACTGGATGCCAATCAGGAGATGTTCAGCATGGGGATGGCGAATTTGGGTTGCAGTGTTCTTTCGGGTATGGCGGCTTCGGGGTCCTTAACCCGGTCGGCTCTCAATGCATCCAGTGGTGCAGCCACTCAGGTATCGAGTTTGATCAGCGGGTTATTGTGCCTTGGAGGTGTTTTTACGATTGGGCAGTACATTTCACTGGTACCCAAGCCGTGTCTGGCAGTGATGGTGATGGTGATTGGGTATTCTTTGTTCAGCCGCAAACAGTATCGAATCGTTACAAAGACAACGTTGTCTGATGCGGTTGTTTTCTGGGTGACTTTCCTGACGGGGCTGGTGTTTGCTCTGGATTTTGCGATTTATGTGGGTGTGGGAGCTTCGATCATTCTTTATCTGCGTCAGGCGGCAGCACCCCACCTTGTCGAGTATGGCTTTACGGAAGAGGGGCAGTTGCAGGAGTTGGAGGCACGGAAGCGTACGGATATGGAAATTTCCATTGTGCACGTGGAGGGTGAGTTGTTTTTCGGTGCGGCGGATTTGTTTCTGGAACAGACACGGCGGTTTTGTGCGGATCCTAACCTGAAGGTGGTGATTTTGAAGATGCGGAATGCGAGGCACATGGATGCTACGAGTTGTATGGCATTGGAGGAATTGGTCCGTTACATGCGGCAATCGGAGCAACATATTTTGGTTTGTGAGGTGAAATCGGATATTTTGCAGGTGATGACCAAGTCGGGTCTGCGGAATTTGATTGGTGGAGACAATTTGTTCGAGGATGTGTCGACGAATCCGACGATGTCTGCTGCAAAAGCGGTTCGGCGGGCCAGGGAAATCGTGGGAACGGACAAGATGAAGGTGAGTATTTACGTGGATTCTTTTAAGCAAAAGAAGTCCAGGGAGCAGGAGGATAAAAAATCGACAAAGTGACGTAAGTGTCACTAGAGGTGTTCTTCTGTTTTTACCTTATTTTTTGGAGCTGTGCGTATTCTCTTCAGTCTGCTTTTGCTTGGTGTTGCACTTCAGTGGTTACCTTGTGCCCATGCACAGGTTGTCCCTGAGAAGGTGTGGACACGTGTCGACATGAGGAGACTTTTCAATCCCTACGTGGGACAGTGGGAAGGGGAGTGGATCATTTCGGACGTCGATGGCGAGGTGGTAAAACGTATTCAGCTCCAGCAGCAATATTGGTGGGAAAAGGGTCATCTGAAGGGTGTGATGATCTATCAGGATTTGAAGCGTGTGGCTCGATTGTCTTCTGATATCTACTTGGAGAACGGGAAGATTGTCAGCGAGGTGGTCAATGAGGAGGACCGTAGTTATTATCGTGCCCATCCTGGTCCGAATTATGTGTTGTGGACTCCTGTGGAGCATGAGGAAGTTCTGCGTCGCCGGATCATGGAATACATTGCAGAGAATGATGGTGTGACCTGGTTTATCTCCGAGGGTTTTGAGAGATTTATCAATGAGGAAGACATGCAGACCTTGCTGTTTCGGGTAGTGATGAGGAAGGTGATTTGAGTGGGGAGACCTCCGGGATGTAGGATTTATGCTAAACGCAATGATTGAATCTCGATTAATTTTTCTCCCGTTTGCCGGATTATTGATTGGTTGGCTGACCAATTACCTGGCGATCAAGATGTTGTTTCATCCTAAGGAGCCCATAAACTTAGGGCTTTTCAAATTACAGGGTGTTTTTCCCAAACGTCAGGATGCCCTTGGGGATAAGTTGGGAACTGTGGTCTCCAAGGAGCTGATTTCTACGGATGAAATCCTTGAGAAATTCACGGACCAGGTGGAAGGCTCAGAGGTGCAGGAAATTGTTGAGCGGCGGATTGATCAAGGGTTGGATAAGTTGATTGCGGGGATTCCTATGGCTAGCATGTTCATCGATGATTCCATGAAAGCGATGGCCCGGACAGCGATTTTGGAGCAGTTTATGGAGGGCTTCCATGAGTGGATCGAGGGTTTGAAGCCCAAGCTTGAAAAAAATATCGATGTTCGGGCAATCGTGAAGGAAAAGGTCTCCAAATTCTCTTCCGACAAATTGGAAGAAGTGCTCTTCGCCATCATGAAAAAGGAATTCCGCTTTATTGAATTTGCCGGCGGTGTTCTGGGTTTCCTGATTGGCTGCCTGCAGATTTTGATTCTGACCGTAGGGGCTTAACAAATCCATCAATTCGCCGACGAGAGTTGTCTGCGGGCTTGTTTGTGGAAATGGGTCCAGAAGAGGTTTCGGGCGATGGGGGCTGCGGTGGTTCCGCCCTGGTAATTGTCGTTGGGGTCAGTACCTTCCACGACGATGGCGATGGCGATGCTGGGGTTGTCAACCGGGGCAAAGCCGATAAACCATGCCAAGGTGAGTTTTTCGCCGAAGGTGGGGCTGTTGCGATTACTGTCCTTGACTTGTGCAGTTCCGGTTTTGGCGGCAATATCAATGCCGGGAATTTTACAGAGCTGAGCTGTGCCGTATTGTACGGCTTGTTCCATCCCGGTGACGATGCGTTTGTACTGATCATCCGTCAGGCCAATGGCTTCGCCTCCATGATTGACTTTGTGTCTGTCATTATCGGGGACTTTGAGGATCGTGGGTATGGTTCGGGTTTCCCGGCGGGCCACAGAAGCGGTAAAACAGGCCATTTGGAGGGGGGTGACGAGGATGTAGCCTTGGCCGATGGCAAAGTTGGCGGTGTCTCCCGGTCTCCATGGGTCTCCGATACGTCCCAGTTTCCAGGCTTTGTCGGGGATCAGAGTTCTTTCGGATTCGAAGGGAATTTCAATGCCGGTGGTTTCGTCGAAGCCAAACCTTCTGGCTTCTCGGGAGAGATTGTCGATACCGGTTTTGACGCCAAAATGGTAGTAAAAGGTGTTGCAGCTCAAGGCGATGGCTCGTTCCAGTTCCGTGTCGAGGTGACCTCTCGGGTTATGGCAGGGGAAGGGGCGTCTTCCTACGTGTTCGACTCCTCGGCACTGGTAGTGGTTGACTTCTTTGATCTGGTGATACCGCATGCCGGCAATAGTGGTGAGAATTTTGAAGGTGGAGCCGGGGGGGTAGAGACCTTGTGTGGCACGATTGAGCCAACCGCCTTCTGCTTCGACCCGGCGATAAACTTTTGCAGGGATGTACGGGGTCAGGTCATTCAAATTGTAGTCCGGCTTGCTGGCCATGGCCAGAATTTCACCGGTTTGCACATCAATGGCCACGACGGCGGCTTTTTTGTTTTCAATCTGCCGTTCGGTCAGCATTTGGATGTCGATATCAATGCTGGTATGAATCTGTTCTCCAAAGGTGGTGGGTTCTTTTTCTTCCAGTTCGAATTGAAAGCCCATGGGGTCGACTCGCCAGATTTCATATCCGGAGACTCCATCCAGGCGGTCATTAAAGCTGCGTTCAAGACCGGTTTTCCCTTTTTTGCCGTGGAGGCGAAAGGTTTTCAGGTTTTCCCCAGCCAATTCCTGGGTCTCTTCGACTTCTCCAAAGGTGACGTAGCCGAGGCTGTGGGACGCGGCAGAATGGAAGGGGTAGTACCGAGTACTGTCGGTATAAATATGAATCGGGGAGTCGAGCGGCAGCTGGTCGATTATCCGTGCATATTCTTCGGCAGTGAGCTTTTGTCCAAGGGGAAAGGGGAGGAGGAGTTTTTGATTAAAGTGTCTCTCAAAGTCACGTCTTTTTACCGAGTCTTTTCGGCCTGTAATGAGGTTAATGTGATTGAGGTATTTCCGGATGACTTCCATCCGCGATTCCCACTGAAGTTCACTATTGTTGACGCGGGTTTTTACCAGTTGGTCATTTGCAAAGCTGGCAGTGAGAAATTTTCCAAATTCGTAGTGATCCTGGCCATCTTGCTGGTAATGCTTTTGGGGTTGTCCAATTTTGACAATGAGGTTCAGCAAGGAGGAGCCTTCGATCAGACCGTCCCGGACTTCCCGTATTTCTCTGACATTTTTGAAATATTGATCCCGAAATTCTTTTCGAATTTGGTCCAGGTAGATGACGGCGGAGTGGCGGGATTGATTGCCCACCAGCAGTTTGCCGTCCCGGTCAAAAATTTCTCCTCTTGGTGCTGGCAGCAATATGCGTCGTTGGGTTTGTAGCTCTTCTTTTTCCCTGTATTTGCTGGCTTCCACAAATTGCAGCCACCCCACACTGACGAGAAGGATGATAAAGAATACTCCGCAAATGCTGGCGAGTGTGACAATGCGCCAGATTTGTGAGGTTTCTTCCTGTGGTTGGTTTTGGTTCATGTGTTGCGGGTTTCTTCGTCAGTCACTTCTACACCAAGATATGTGGAAAGTGCAATCTGAAGTGCAAGGAGAGTGGGGGCCGTGATCAGGAGCAGGAGTTGGGAGGCCAGGATCTGAAGGATGATGGGGAGCAATGGGGTATGGTATTGCTGGCTGAAATGAAAGGAGAGGTGCAACAGGACCAGCAGATTCAGGGCCTGGGTAATCAGGATCGAGTCCAAGCCACCTTCTTTGTGAAGTTTGGGGCTCAGGCGGTAGAGTACAAAATGGAGGATCGGAAGTGCCAGAGTGAAATAACCTGGGGGTGTGGGGAGTGCCGCATCCTGCATGATGCCTGCGACAATACAGACCAACAATCCCGACGGGTACGTGAGGCTGAGCCCTGCAAAGAGGACGAAGCTGGCAGGGATCAGAACTTGTACGGAAATGGCCGAGAGGTGATGATTGATCTCAAGGAGGAGCATCCCGAGGAAGGCATTGGCAACCAGTGCAATCAATGTGGGTATGTGACGCCTTGGGTGCATGAGATCAATGGTTCTTGTTCAACGTGAGACCGTTTGCCGGGATGGTTCGTTCGGGCTTAATGAAGAAAAGTTTTATTCTGAGTACATCGGCACCAAGATGGCGACTTCGTTCAGGTGATAGAGGTCAGTGGGAAAGGTGACCGCGCCTTCCTGGAATATGCCGCTCGGCGATTGCTCCAGGTGCTGGACTGTTCCAATCGGCAATCCACTGGGAAATACTCCGCCGAGGCGGGACGAAATCAGCATTCCGGGATTGTTCTCACTGACTTTGAGGCTGACGGGCACATTGCGGACACGACCTTCGGGGATGGCAAACTGTTCATTATTCTGCCACCCTTGAATGAAGAGGGGCTGGCTATCTCCCTGGAAGGTGGCGACCATACGAAAATTCGGACTTGTGATGAGACGGATAACCGAGGTGCCTTCATAGACCTTTTGCACTTTGCCCACCACCCCTCCGGCGTAGACCACACCTGCACCTTGGGGAATATTGTAGTCTGCTCCCTTGCGGACAATCATTTCGTGCCACCA